>Ga0308167_1003054_pt1 | contig 13992 bp, 16 predicted proteins | sample PhyCR1_2_FD_202138 | JGI IMG/M metagenome (GOLD analysis project Ga0308167, IMG submission 202138) | Phyllosphere microbial communities from UC Gill Tract Community Farm, Albany, California, United States - DLSLRC.R1 | ecosystem: Host-associated > Plants > Phyllosphere > Unclassified | place... | reverse complement strand
TCCATGCCTCCTGAGACCTCGACGCGGGTCGGGGGCGCGAGCCCGCGCACGCCTAGCCGCCGACCGGCACGACCCGCAGCTCGCGCTGCACCTGCAGGGCGAGCTCGCGCAGCAGGACGAGGTCGACGCTCTCGGCGCTCCGCGGCTCGGCGTCGACGACGCAGAGGGCGCCGATCCGCACACCATCGGGGCTCTCGACGGGGTGCCCCGCGTAGAACCGCACGCTCGGGTGCGAGACGAAGCGGTCGTCGCGCCAGGCGTCGGGCACGACCATCGCGGTGCCGGTCCGCACGGTCTGCGAGCAGAAGGACGACGCGATGGGCACCTCCACCTGTGACGACCCAGCGACCGACTTGTTCCAGTGGCGCCCGTCGTCGATGAGCGAGAACGCGGCCCCCTGGGCGCCGAGCAGCACGCGGGCCCGCTCGACGATGTCGTCGAACCGCTTCTCGGCCGGGGTGTCGAGCAGCCCGAGGGCGCGGACGGCGGCGATGCGCGTCTCGTCGGTCTGGGGCGCCTCCCGCGCGGTCCGTGCCGTGCTCCCCGCGGCGAGCGCGGCGTCCACCAGCGGCGCGACCACGGCGGCGAGGGCTGCGGCCCAGGCCGGGTAGGGGACGGAGGTGCGGGCCGGCTCCCCGACGCCCTCGGGCGCGGCGACGGGGCCGGGCGGGCACACCATCGACACCCGGGCCCTGGCCGCGCAGAGCTCTGCGGTCACGCGGTTGAGCTCGTCGGCGTGGGCGTCCACCACGCCGCCGCAGCGCAGGGCGAACTTCGGCACCGAGCTCGGCGGCTGGATCCCCGTCACGACGATCTCGCACGACGCGTCGACTTCCTCCTCGAGGGCGTCGAGCAGGGCCGCGAGCCCGGCGGCCCAGCGCGACCGCGGGACCAGCCGCAGCGCGTCGCTCATGCCCAGCACGACGACGACGGCGTCGTAGCGGCCGAGGTCGCGACCCCGGACGAAGGAGGCGGCGGTCGCGACGGACACCTCGGCGTCGGCCAGCGCGTCGACGTCGGCGCCGCGGCCGGTCAGCGCCGACAGGGCGCGGGCCAAGGTGCCCGGCAGGGCGAGGTCGTGGCTGCGGACGCCCCAGCCGACGGCAGGCCCGTTGCCCAGCACGAGGACCCGGTCGGGGTCGGTGCCGGGCGCGTGGCCGCTCGGGTGGTCGTCGGGGCTCGGCGTCGAGAGCAGCTCGTCGACCACGCGGTACCGCGCGCGGACCCAGGCCCGGACGAGAGGGAGGGGGAGGCGGCGCATGCGGGTACTCCGACCCGGACGACGGGCGTGATCGAGGGGAGCCAGGGCGGCGTGGTCGCCCGGGCATGACGGGTGGGGTGAGTCGATGATGCTCGCGCCGGGGACTCCGGGCAAGCCCCCGCTCGGGGCGGGCCCGATCCCGTCGGGAAGACGGAGAGGACGACGACGGACCCGTCAGGCGGAGGACGAGGACGAGGGGGCGGCCCCCGTCGTCGGAGCAGGCCGGGACGCCGCCTGCGCCCGCAGCTCCGCGAGGTCGTCGCCCAGGCCGGCGAGCCGCTCGGCCCGGGCCTCGCCGTAGGCGGCGTCGACGACGACGGAGGCGGCACGCACGCGGGTCACGACGGCCGCGCCGACGTCCCCCCAGGCACGGGCGACCGCCGTCTGGACGATGTCGTCGACGTACTCGGCGTCGTCGCGCAGGGCGTCCAGCCGGTCCGCGACGGCCGTGTACGTCTTCTCGCGGAACCAGAGGGTCTCGTCGTCGCCCTTGCGGTAGTCGTGCTGGTGCCGGGAGCGGCCCTTGGAGCGGAGCGCCTTCTGGCGCGCCTCCCCGATGCGGCGGTTCTGGTACCGCTGCTCCTCGGCGAGGCGGTGCAGCGTGCGACGGACGGAGGCGGCGGTCTCGTCGTGGTCGAAGACGTCGTCGTCGCGCAGCGCCCGCACGACGATGCGGTTGGCGACCGACACGATCGCGGCGGCCCGCGAGATCAGCAGGCCCTCGACGACCGCGCGTTCCAGTGCCTCGGGGTCGACCGGCGCCGGGTCCGGGCTCGCGGGGCCGGCGCTGCCGCGCGTGCTCCGCCACCTCACGACGCCTCCCCCGTTGCTGCCGCCCGTGCTGCTGCCGCTGCCATGACCTGCTCCTCGTCGACCGGGCCGTCCTGACACGGCGCCTCCCTGATTAAAGACCTGGTGCCGGGACCGCGACGAATCGCCGGTCCCGGCACCGGGTCGAGGGCACCGCGCCGGGCGCGGCGAGCCGTCAGCCCTGTTCGCCGCCCGAGGTCACGAGGGCGTCCTGGACCGCGCCGACGAAGTCGTCGAGGTCGTCGGGGTCGCGCGACGTGACCAGGGTGAAGCCGCCCTCGACGTCGGTGACGACCGAGCGGTCGACCCAGGCGCCTCCGGCGTTCCGAACGTCCGTCTCGAGCGAGGCGAAGGAGGTGAGCTCCTTGCCCTTCAGGAGGTCCGCCTCCACCAGCAGCCAGGGGCCGTGGCAGATGGCGGCGACGGGCTTGCCTGCCGAGGCGAAGGCCTTGAGCAGCGAGACCGCGCCGTCGTCCTGGCGGATCGTGTCGGCGTTGATGGTGCCGCCGGGCACGAGCAGCAGGTCGAAGTCGGCCGCGTCGGCCTCGTCGAGGGTGGTGTCGGGGCGGACGGTCTCGCCCGGGTCCTTGTCGCCGACCAGCGTCTGGATCGGCTCGGTCGACTGCGCGGCGACGACGACGGTCGCGCCGGCCTCGCGCAGGGCACGGGCGGGCACGACGAGCTCGTCCTGCTCGACGCCGTAGTTGGTGACGATAGCGAGCACGCGTCGTCCGGTCAGATCGGTGGTGGCCATGGGGCTCTCCTCCTCCGGGCCCGCGGGGCGGGCCGATCGATGTCGAGCACCGGTCTACGCCGCGGGGCTGGAGGGGCTCTCGGGAGCCTGTCCCCCAGCCGACACCTCCCCGGTCGACGACTCCCCCGGCCCGCCTGCGCCTCAGCTCGCGAGCAGCGCCCGCGCCGTCCCCTCGTCGAGGATGAGGTCGGTCGCGAGCCCCGCGGCGAGGGCGCCGCGCACGCCGGCGACCTTGGCCTCGCCGGCGACGATGCAGACCCGCCGCGGCGCCCGCCGGATCGTCTCGAGGTCGGGGCCCGTGCCCCGGGCGTTCATGGCGATGTCGGCCGACGAGCCGTCCTCGCGGTAGAAGACGGTCGCCACGTCGCCGACGACGCCGTCGCGGTCGAGGCTGAGCTGGTCGCTCTTCTCGAGGTAGCCCCCCGACCAGACGTGGCTGGGCACCCGGGCGTCGCGCGAGCCGACGCCGAAGACGACCAGGTCCATCGAGGCCTGCAGCTCGAGCACGCGCTTCGTGCTGCTCTCGCGCCAGAGCGCGCGCTTCGTGGCCGGGTCGTCGAAGAACGCCGGCACGGGGAACTGCTGCACCGCGGCCGAGTACGCCGCTCCGAAGCGCCGGAGGATCTCGCTCGCGTACTCGATGCCCGTCGTGCGCGTGTTCGCCGCGCCGTTGAGCTGCACGACGACGGAGTTGTGCGTCGCCCGCGGCACCAACGACCGGCTGACGGCGCTGAGGGTCGCTCCCCACGCCACGCCGACCACCATGTTCGAGTCGACGTACGGCGTGATCGTGCGGGCCGCCGACAGCGCGACGCGCTCGAGCCGGTCGATCTCGGTGATCTGGTCGGGCACGGGCACGACGTGCGCGACGACCCCGAACCGGTCGTGCAGGGCCGCGGCCGACCGGGTCGCCTGGTCGAGCGGCGACTTGATCTGGATCTCGACGAGGCCCGTCTCGCGAGCGGCCTTGAGGAGGCGCGAGACCGACGAGCGGGACGTGTTCAGCTCCGAGGCGATGGCCTCCATCGTCAGGTCCTGCATGTAGTACAGGTGCGCCGCACGGAGCGCGTCGTGGGTCTTCTCGGACGTCGTCGCCTCGGCCATCGGCACCTCCGTGCACATCTGTGCAGATACGTTGCACCCTCGTCAGGAGGGGTCGATCATGGACACTACCGGCCCGAGCAGCCGGCGCACGACCCCACCGCTCACCGAACGCAACGGGAAAGAAGCTCCACTGTGACCGAGTCGAAGAAGACAGGGACGATGCGCGCCAACGTGTCGCGCATCGCCGACCGCCCCCACGCCCAGGTGCTGATCGTCGGAGGGGGCATCAACGGCATCGCCACGTTCCGCGACCTCGCCCTCCAGGGCGTCGACGTCGTCCTCGTCGAGCGCGCCGACTACGCCTCGGGCGCCTCCGCGGCCTCGTCGCACATGATCCACGGCGGCATCCGCTACCTCGAGAACGGCGAGTTCCGCCTCGTCCGCGAGAGCGTGGAGGAGCGCAACGGCCTCCTCAAGATCGCCCCCCACTACGTCAAGCCTCTGCAGACGACGATGCCGATCTTCTCGACGTTCTCCGGCATCCTCAACGCCCCGCTGCGCATGCTCACGCACAAGCAGCGCAGCACGAAGGAGCGCGGCGCGCTCTTGATCAAGGTCGGCATGACCATGTACGACTCGTTCTCGCGCGACGGCGGCTCCGTGCCCCGTCACAAGTTCCTGGGACGCAAGGCCGCGCTGGCCGAGATGCCGCACCTGAACAAGGACCTCAAGTACACGGGCACCTACTACGACGCCTCGGTGCACGAGCCCGAGCGCTTGGCTCTCGACGTGCTCAAGGACGGCCTGGCCGCCGGCGACAACGCCCGCAGCGCGAACTACCTCGAGGCCGCCGGCACCGCCGACGGCGGGGTCGTGCTGCGCGACGTCGTCACCGGCACGGAGTTCACCGTGACGGCCGACGTGGTCGTCAACGCCTCCGGCCCCTGGACCGACCTGACGAACGCGGCGCTCGGCGCCGAGTCGCAGTACATGGGCGGCACCAAGGGATCGCACATCGTCGTCGACAGCCCCGAGCTGCTCGAGGCGACGAACGGTCGCGAGATCTTCTTCGAGAACAACGACGGCCGCATCGTGCTGATCTACCCGCTGAAGGGCCGCGTGCTGATCGGCACGACCGACCTCGAGGCCGACATGGCCGAGCCCGCGGTCTGCACCGAGGAGGAGGTGGACTACTTCTTCGACCTCGTCAAGCACGTCTACCCCGAGATCGAGATCACGCGCGACCACATCGTCTACCGCTACTCGGGCGTCCGCCCGCTGCCGAAGCACGACGACCTCGCCGCCGGCTTCGTGTCGCGCGACTACCGCATCGTCGAGACCGAGGTCGCCGAGCTGCCGACCAGCAAGGTGCTCAGCCTCGTCGGCGGCAAGTGGACGACGTTCCGCGCCCTGTCGGCGCACCTGTCGACCGAGGCGACGAACCGTCTCGGCGTGACCCGCACGGTCGACACGACCGGCATGGCGATCGGCGGCGGCAAGGACTATCCGACCACCGACGCGGCCCGCACCACCTGGGTCGCGGCCCACGCCGACGGCCTCAGCCGTGAGCACGTCGACCGCCTCCTCACCCGCTACGGCACCCGTGCCGAGAGCGTGATCGAGGTGCTGCTCGACCAGCCGTCCGAGCCGCTGGCGAGCGACCCGGGCCTCACCACGGCCGAGATCGCGTACTTCGCCGAGCACGAGGACGCGGTGCACCTCGCCGACGTCGTCCTGCGCCGCACCAACCTCGCCTTCGTCGGCGGCGTCACGATCGAGCTGCTCAGCGAGATCGCCGACGTCCTCGCGTCGAGCCTCGGCTGGACGGCCGACGAGCGCGAGGCCGAGATCGAGGCCACCCTCGACGTGCTGCGCACGTCGCACGGCGTCGAGGTGTCGTCCCAGCACGTGCCCAGCGGCACGCCCGTCGTGAGCACGCCCGCCTCGTAGGAGGCGCCTCCCGCGACCACGAGACCCGCCCGCCCCCAGGGGCCGGGCGGGTCTCGTACGTCCGGCGTCAGGCAGGTCTCCTGCGTCCGGGGCCGGGTGCTCCGTCGACCGTCGCGGCACCGGGCCGGCCGGGTGCGGGGACTAGTGCCCGACCTCGATGAGGACGACCCCCGCGACGATGAGGACGATGCCGGCGGCCATGGTCGCCGTCAGGGGGTCCTTGAAGAGGAGGCGTCCGAGCACCGCGGTGAGGGCCACCCCGGTCGCCGCCCAGACCCCGTAGGCGACCCCGATCGGCAGGCCGAGCGCCAGGGCGCCGGCGAGCAACGAGAACGCGGTGACGTAGCCCACGGCCACGGGCACGTACCAGCGCCTCCGCCCGTCGGTGGCGAGCTTGAGGCTGATCGTCGCGCCGACCTCGCAGACGATGGCGATCGCGAGCAGGACCCAGCCCATCAGGCGTCGCCCCCGCTCGGAGCCGGGGCGGCGGTCGCCGAGGCGGGTGCCGAGGCAGACGCCGCGGCGGCCGCGGCCGCACGGGCGGCGAGGGCCCTCTGGGACCCGAGCTCGACCAGCAGCACGCCCGCGACCACCAGCACGAGCCCGACGACCATCACGCCGGTGAGCGCCTGCCCGAAGAGGACGGCCGCCATGACCGCGGTGAGCGCGACGCCCGAGGCGCCCCAGATGCCGTAGGCGACGCCGATCGCCATGCCTCCCTTGAGGACCCGGGACAGGCAGACGAACGCGGACAGGTAGCCGGCCACGACGAGCGCGTACCAGCCGGGGGCGTCGACCGCGGCCTGCAGCGCCAGGGAGGCGGTGACCTCGACGACGATCGCGCCCGCCAACCAGAGCCAGGTCACGAGCACCTCATCCGTCGAGCCTAGGCGACCGCGGGCTCGACGAGGCGCCGAAGGGCGATGAGCCCGTCGCGCAGGCGGGTCTTCATGGTGCCGAGCGGGACGCCGGCCCGGGTCGCCGCCTCCGACTGGGTGAGGCCGCCCCAGTACGTCAGCTCGAGCGCCTGGCGCTGCACGGCCGAGAGCCCCTCGAGCGCCCGGCTGACGCGCGCGTGCTCGATCCGGATCGCCGCCGTCTCGGCCACGTCGTCGCGGACGGCGTCGAGGTCACGGACGCCGACGGCCAGGTCACGCTCGCGGCTCGCCTGGGACGACCGCACGCGGTCGATCGCACGCCGACGCGCCCGGACGAGCAGCCACGACAGCGCCGTCCCCCTGGCCGGGTCGAACCGGGAGGCCTCCTGCCAGACCGCCAGGAACACCTCCTGCACGACCTCCTCGGACTGCGCGGGATCGACGAGGACCCGCCGCACGAGGCCGTGCACGCGCGACGCGGTGCGGTCGTAGAACTCGCCGAAGGCCCGTTCGTCGCCGTCGGCGAACGCAGCCACGAGATCGTCGTCCGAGGGCGGGAGCCCGGTGTGCAGCACGGGTGCGAGGGTCACGGTGACGTCCGGTCGGTGTGGGGTACGGAAAGGGGGCGAGGCCGCTCCCCCGAGCGCTTCGGCCACTTTATGCGCCCGCATGATCCGCGCGTCCCCCACTTCGGGGCACGATCAGCCGGCTGGTACATCAGCATCGACGCATCACCCGCCACACAGGACATTTCCTCGGTATCCTGTATGTGCAGCGCACCCGCCCGGACCACCCACGATCGGAGACACCCGTGCCCGTCCCCACCTCAGAACCCACGACCGAGCGCCAACTGCTGCGCGACACCGTGAGGAGCCGGCTGCGCGAGGCGATCCTCGACGGCACGCTCGAGCCCGGCGAGCGCCTGCACGACGACGAGCTCGTCGCCTGGCTACAGGTGTCGCGCACGCCGATCCGCGAGGCGCTCAGCGACCTCGTCCGGGCCGGGCTGGTCGAGATGGCCCCGAACCGCTGGACGCGGGTCGCGACGCCCGACGCCGGCCAGGCGGTCGAGGCGGTGCAGACGCTCGGCGTGCTCTACGGCGGCGCCGTCCGGCTGGCCGTTCCCCGGCTTCCCGCGGCCGTCATGAAGCAGATCTCGTCGATGGTCAAGACCTGCGTCGGCGACATCGAGCGAGAAGACGGCCCGGCCCTCAACGCCCATGCCGTCGCCCTCTTCGACCTGTACGTCGAGCACTGCGGCAACTCCGCGCTGAAGAAGGTGTGCCGCGACGTGACCGACGGCCTCGCCTACTCGCTCCGCGTGCCGAACATCGTCGAGGTGCTGAACTGGGCCGCGATGAGCGACTCGCTCGTCGCCCTCGAGCAGGCGACCCGCGACCGTGACCCGATCCGCGCCGAGCTGGCCGCCGAGGCCCTGCACGAGCTGCCGGGCGAGCGGCCGCTCTCGCCCGACCGCGCCGGCAGCTGACGACGGCAGCTAGACGGTCGTCGCGTCGTCGACCTCCCCGACCAGCTCCTCGATGATGTCCTCGAGGAACAGCACGCCCGTCGTCTCGCCCATCACCGAGACGGCGCGCGCGACGTGCGCCCCGCTGCGGCGCATCGACGCCAGCGCGTCCTCGAGGTCGGCGTCGTGCGGCACGGCCCCGAGCCGACGGACCCGCTTCGCCGGCACGGGCGCGTCGAGCGCCTCGGCCGAGGTCAGGTCCATGACGTCCTTGAGGTGCAGGTAGCCGGTCGGCTGACCGTCGTCGTCTGTCAGCACGTAGCGCGAGTAGCCGTGCTCGGCGACGGCCCGCTGCACGTCGCGGGGCGTGGCGCCGGGGGCGAGCCGCACCATCTCGGCCACGGGGACCTCGACGTCGCGCACCTTGCGGGTCGTGAACTCGAAGGCCGCCGACAGTGTGCCCGACGCGTCGGACAGCACGCCCTCGCGGGTCGACTGCTGCACGATCGTCGCGACCTCGTCGAGCGTGTAGGTGCTCGTCGCCTCGTCCTTCGGCTCGACCCGGAACAGGCGCAGCACCGCGTTGGCGACGCCGTTCAGCGACCAGATCACGGGCTTGAACACGGTCGCCACGAACACCAGCGGAGGCGCGAGCAGCAGCGCCGCCTTGTCCGGCACCGAGAACGACAGGTTCTTGGGGATCATCTCGCCCACCACCACGTGCAGGAACGTCACGAGCACCAGCGCGATGACGAACGCGACGACGCCGATGGCCTCGGGCGTCAGGGGCGTCGCGGCCAGCGGGATCTCGAGCAGGTGGTGGATCGCCGGCTCGGAGACGTTCAGGATGACGAGCGAGCAGACGGTGATGCCGAGCTGGCTCGTGGCCAGCATCAGCGTGGCGTGCTCCATCGCCCACAGGGTCTTCTTCGCCGCCTTGCTGCCGGCCTCGGCGCGCGGTTCGATCTGCGAGCGGCGGGCGGAGATGACGGCGAACTCGGCGCCGACGAAGAAGCCGTTGACGATCAGCAGCACGAACAGCCAGATGATGCCGGGCAGGTACTCGTTCATCGCTTCAGGTCCTCTCGCAGTCCGGCGACGACCCGGTCGTGGTCGGTGGGGGCAGGCTCGACGGCGTGCGCCGTGTCCGTCGTGCCCGCAGGGGCGCCGGAGGCGGTCGGCACCTCGGCCGGCGAGGGCACGAACCGCAGGCGCTCGAGCCGCTGCCCGACCACCCGCTCGACGCGCAGCGTGCCGCCCTCGAGCTCGACCTCGTCGCCCACTTCGGGCAGGCGGTCGAGCTGCTCGGTGACGAAGCCGCCGACGGTCTCGTAGTCACCGTCGTCGGGCACCCGCACCGTGGCGCGGTCCCAGAGCTCGTCGGGGCGGAGGGCCGCGTCGAAGACGACGGTGCCCGACGACCGCACGATGCCGGCCTTGGCGCGGTCGTGCTCGTCCTCGAGCTCGCCGACGAGCTCCTCCACCAGGTCCTCCAGGGTGACGAGGCCGGCCGTGCCGCCGAACTCGTCGGCGACGACGGCGATCTGGAAGCCCTCGTGCCGCAACAGGCCGAGCAGCGTGTCGATGCCCATCGACTCGGGCACGAAGCGCGCGTCCGAGACGAGGCCGGCGACCGGGACGGACGCCCGCTCCTCGGCGGGCAGGGCGAAGGCCTGCTTGACGTGCACGACGCCGACGATGTCGTCGCTGTCGTCGCCGATCACCGGGAACCGCGAGAAGCCGCTCGCGAGCGCCGTCTCGACGACGTCGGCCGCCGTCTCGGTGGAGCGGACGGTGGTCATGCGCACCCGAGGGGTCATGACGTCGACGGCCGCGTGCTCGGAGAACCGGAGGGTGCGGCCCAGGAGGGTCGCGTGGTCGTCGTCCAGCATGCCCTCGAGCGCCGAGCGCCGCACCAGCGAGCTGAGCTCCTCGGCCGACCGGGAGCCGGACAGCTCCTCCTTCGGCTCGATGCCCATCCTGCGGATCGCCGCGTTCGCCGTGTTGTTGAAGAGCAGGATGACCGGCTTGAACACGGTCGTGAAGGCCGCCATGAACGGCACGACGAACTTGGCCGTCGCGAGCGGCAGGGCGAGCGCGAAGTTCTTCGGGACGAGCTCGCCGACGACCATGGAGAACAGGGTCGCGATCACGATGCCCACCACGGCGCCGATGCCCGGGATGACGGCCGCGGGCACGCCGAGCTCGCCGAGCGGCGAGGCGAGCAGCGAGCTGATCGCGGGCTCGAAGGTGTAGCCGGTGAGCAGCGTGGTCAGCGTGATGCCGAGCTGCGCCCCCGAGAGGTGGGTCGACGTGATGCGCAGCGCCTTGATGGTCGGCGCGAGGCGCTTCTCTCCGCGGGCCTGGCGGGCCTCGAGGTCGTTGCGGTCGAGGTTCACGAGCGAGAACTCGGACGCCACGAAGAAGCCGGTGCCGACGGTCAGGACCAGACCGACGGCGAGCATGGCCCACTCGTTCACTGAGCCCCTCCCCGCTCGTCAGCGACACCGTGAGGCGTCAGGGCGCGGAAGGGCGTCGGCATGTGAGAGGGAGGGTCGTCCATGCGGTGATGCTAAGGAGCGACGCCGCGACGATGCTGTGAACCTGCAGTGGCTGCAGGTCGCTCTCGCGGACGAGTGGTCGCCATCGGCGGCGGTGGCAGCCCCTACGCTGGGAGCCGATCGATCGGAGACACCCTGTGACTGACATGAGCCTCCGGCTGCCGACCAGGCGCTTCCGCGCCGTGTTCGCGCTGGGCACGCGCCACGCGGCGACGCTGCCGCTGCCCACCTCGCTCGGCAAGCCCAACCTCTTCGGCGAGTGGGACGACGAGACCGAGCTCAGCAGCCTCTACGTCGGGTTCGGCACGGGCCAGGTGCACCTCGACGCCGTCGACGGCGGCGCCGAGCACCACTTCCACGACGCGGCGGGCGACGACACCGACACCAGCCCGTGGGGCCCCGGCGACACCGCCCAGGTCGTCGCGTGGGCCACCGCCCTGCTGACCGACCTGCAGGCGCTGATGCCCGACCTGATCGACGACGTCGACGACGCCGCGGCCTGGCACGACGCGGGTCTCGATCTCTGGGTGTGCGAGGTCGAGGAGCCGACGCACCTCGACCTGGTCGAGGTCGACATCGAGGGCGAGCTGCTCACCCTGCCCTGGCTCGGCGCCGGGCACGTCGAGCACGACCACGTCGACGAGGCGCCGGACGACGTCCGCGAGCACCCGATCGCCCTGCTCTGGGCCGCCGACGAGCACCGCACCCCCGACCAGCCGATCGCCGAGGCGTGGCTGACCCCGGGCACCGAGCAGACCGTCACCCGGGCGCTGCCCGGCGTCGACTGGGCGGCCGTCGGCATGTCCGCCGACGAGGTCCTGCCGTGGCTCGAGGGCATCTACCTCAACCACCACGTGCTGCCCGACCCTGCCGGCACCATCCTCACCGGCGTGCTCGAGCGCCTCGGCGGGATCGACGGCACCGACTAGCCGGCATCAGCCCGCCGCAGGTCAGACGAGGTCGCCCGACTCCGACAGCGACGGCTCTTCAGGGCCGGTGAGCTGGTAGTCGTGCACGTCGCTGTGCCGGATCTCCGCCTCCTGCTCGTCGGTGGGGCCGGAGCCGCGGAAGTCGTCGAGGGCGTTCTGCGACACCCAGCGCTCGGCGACGTTGATGCGGCCGGGGTCGACGATGTCGGGCGACAGCGCGAAGTCGAGGCAGCCGGGCGCGTCGCGACCGGCCTCGACGAGGCTGACGCAGGAGGCGAGGTAGTCGTCGCGCAGCTCAGGGTCGACGAGCAGGTGTCCGGTCACGATGATCATGGCTCGCAGTCAACACCGGACGACCGACGGCGGGACGCGCGTCAGGCGCGCCACCACTCGTCGGCCGGGCTCGCCGGCACGCGGCGCTTGTGCTCGGTCGCGAGGTAGCGGGCCTCGATCAGCTCGGCGATCGCGTCGTCGACGTCGCCGCCCTCGAGGTACTCGTCGATGTCGGCGTAGGTGAGGCCGAGGTTGGCCTCGTCCGTCTGGCCGGGGGTCTCGTCGAGCAGGTCGGCGGTCGGCGCCTTCTCGTAGAGCCGGGCCGGGGCGCCGAGGTGCGCGAGCAGGGCCTTGCCCTGGCGCTTGCTCAGGCCGGTGAGCGGCACGAGGTCGACGCCGCCGTCGCCGTACTTGGTGAAGAAGCCGGTGAGCGCCTCGGCGGCGTGGTCGGTGCCCACGACGAGCAGGCCGCGCTCGCTCGCGATCGCGTACTGGGCGACCATGCGGGTGCGCGCCTTGACGTTGCCCTTCGCGAAGTCGCTGAGCGGGGCGCCCGTCGCCTCGGCGACGTCCTGCGCGGTGCCGTCGACGCCGTGCTGGATGTTGACGACCAGGCCCTCGGCCCCGTCGATGAACCGGAGGGCGAGCTGGGCGTCTTCTTCGTCGGCCTGCACCTTGTAGGGCATCCGCACGGTGACGAGCTCGGCCGTGCCGCCGTCGCGGCGCACGCCCTCGACGGCGAGCTGGCAGAGCCGCCCGGCGAGCGTGCTGTCCTGCCCGCCGCTGACGGCGAGCACGAAGCCGCCGGCCCCGGTCGTCTCGAGGTAGTCGCGGAGGAAGGCGACGCGGCGCTCGACCTCGGCGGCCGGGTCGATGTCGGGGCGGACGGCGAGCTCGGAGATGATGGTGGCCTGCAGCGCTCTCATGCGACGACTCTAGCCACGCGCCGCCCGCCCGGCACCCGTCGGGGCCTGCGGGACGCACGCCGCGACGGGACTACTTCGACGTCGAGAGTGCCACGAAGGCGGCAACGGTCAGCACGAGGCCGACGAGAGTGATCGCGCTGACGAGTCCGATGAAGAATTCGGCCATGGGAGGCTCCTGCCTGGTCGAGGTGACGGTGCCCCATCCTCTCAGATCGCGGCTGATCGGTCGGCGTCGGGCGCGGGCCGACCCGCGACCGCGAGCACCGTCGCGATCGTCCGCGGGTGGGCCAGCACCCTGAAGTGGCCGCCGGTCGGCAGCTGCACGTTGTCGGCCCCGACCAGCACGCTGCTCTCGGGGATGTGCGGGTCGAACTCGCCGTAGATCGACGTGATGCGCTCGTTGACGGCCCGGTCGCGCGACAGCATCACGGTCGTCGCGTCACGGGGTGAGAAGGCCCGCAGGCTCGGCAGCACCAGCCAGGCCGCGTACCGGGAGCCGCTGAACGGCGTGCAGACGGCGACCATCCGGTCGACGCGGCGGGTGTCGTCGAGCAGGGCCATCAGGTACTTGCCGACCAGCCCGCCCTTGCTGTGCGCGACGACGACCACGTCGCGCAGGTCGTGGTCGAGCACGTAGGCGGCGACGTCACGGGCGGTCGCCTCGACCGGCCTGCCGTTCCGCCCGAGCGACGTGATCACGTGCACCGGGTGTCCCTCGTCGTGCACCCGCTCGATCAGCGGACGGAGGAACGCCCAGGTCTCCCAGATGCCCGGCAGCACGAGCACGGGTCGTCCGTCGCCCGAGAGGTAGTCGGCGGCGCCGCGCGGCGAGAGCACCGCGCGCAGCTGCCACCAGGCGGCGAAGGCGTAGTCCTGAAGCCACCAGAGGCCGTGACGCAGCGCCCGACGGAGCGTCGGGCGGGGCGGCCGAGGAGGCGCGGCAGGGGCGTGCGGCATGGTCCCTGCACAGTAGGGGGCCGGGAGGAGGCTGTCCGGTCGCCGAGTCGCCGGCGCGACCCGCGCCTCCTGCGTGTGAGGATGTCGACGATGGACGAAGAGGTCGGCACCGGGGCGACACCGCCGCCGTTCCGCGGTGCCGTGCACGGCGACGACCTCGACGCCGCCCGCGAGCTCTACG
>Ga0308167_1003050_pt1 | contig 14021 bp, 11 predicted proteins | sample PhyCR1_2_FD_202138 | JGI IMG/M metagenome (GOLD analysis project Ga0308167, IMG submission 202138) | Phyllosphere microbial communities from UC Gill Tract Community Farm, Albany, California, United States - DLSLRC.R1 | ecosystem: Host-associated > Plants > Phyllosphere > Unclassified | place... | reverse complement strand
CGAGCCGGGTGAGGTCCACTGCCTCCTCGGGGAGAACGGCGCCGGCAAGTCCACCCTGATGAACGTCCTCTACGGCTTGTACCAGGCGGAGGAGGGCGAGATCCTGCTCGACGACGTCGTCCAGGACTTCGACGGCCCCGGTGACGCCATGCGCGCCGGCATCGGCATGGTGCACCAGCACTTCATGCTCGTGCCGGTGTTCACCGTCGCCGAGAACGTCATGCTCGGTCAGGAGCAGACCACGTTCGGCGGGCGGCTCGACCTCGCCGGCGCCCGCAAGCGCGTGCGGGAGATCTCCGAGCGCTTCGGGTTCGACGTCGACCCCGACGCCAAGGTCGAGGACCTGCCCGTCGGCGTGCAGCAGCGCGTCGAGATCATCAAGGCGCTGTCCCGCGACGCCAAGGTCCTGGTGTTCGACGAGCCGACGGCCGTCCTCACCCCGCAGGAGACCGACGAGCTGATGGGCATCATGCGGCAGCTCCGCGAGGCGGGCACCGCCATCGTCTTCATCACGCACAAGCTGCGCGAGGTCCGCGAGGTCGCCGACCGCATCACCGTGATCCGGCTCGGCAAGGTCGTCGGCGAGGCATCGCCCACCGCGACGAACAACGAGCTCGCAGCACTCATGGTCGGTCGTGCCGTGTCGCTCGTCGTCGACAAGACACCGGCGACCGGGGGCGAGGACGCCCTCGTCGTCGACGGCCTCACCGTCACCGACCCGAACGGCATCGTGCTCGTCGACGACGTCTCGTTCAGCGTCCGCCGGGGCGAGATCCTCGCGATCGCCGGGGTCCAGGGCAACGGCCAGACCGAGCTCACCGAGGCGATCCTCGGCCTTGAGGCGGTGCACGGCGGTCGGGTCACACTCGACGGCCGGGAGCTCACCGGCCGCAGCGTCAAGCAGATCCTCGACGCGGGCGTGGGATTCGTGCCCGAGGACCGGAAGGAGGACGGACTCGTCGGCGAGTTCACCATCGCCGAGAACCTCATGCTCGACCGTGCCGACCACGCCGAGTTCGTCCGCGCCGGCACCATCCGCTCGGCCGAGCGCGACGCGTTCGCCGACGAGAAGATCGCCGAGTTCGACATCCGCACGCCCGGGCGCACCACGGCTGCGGGGCGCCTGTCCGGCGGCAACCAGCAGAAGATCGTCCTCGCCCGCGAACTCAGCCGTGACCTGCGGCTCTTCGTGGCGGCACAGCCCACGCGCGGCATCGACGTCGGGTCGATCGAGTTCGTGCACAAGCGCATCGTCGCGACCCGCGACACCGGCGTCCCGGTCATCGTCGTCTCCACGGAGCTCGACGAGGTCGTGGCGCTCGCCGACCGGATCGCCGTGATGTACCGCGGTGGGATCGTCGGCATCGTCCCCGCGGACACCCCGCGCGACGTCCTCGGTCTCATGATGGCGGGCGAGTTGCCCGAAGGAACGGAGCTGGCAGCGTGAGCACCCCCACGCCAGAGAACACGCAGCCGGAGACGCAGCCGCACGCCGCAGCGCCGGCGGCCGAAACGCCGACGGACGACCGCCTGCAGGACGTCGAGTCCACCCCGCACCTCATGACGGACTCCGCCGAGGACACCGAGCGTCGCCACGGTGATGACCGCTGGCAGGCCGCGCTCCGGGGCATCCTGAACGGCTCCGCCCTCGTCACGGTCCTCGCCGTCGTCCTCGCGCTCGTCGCGTGCGGCATCCTCATCGCGATCACCGACGAGAACGTCCGCGCCGCCGCCGGCTACTTCTTCGCCCGCCCCGTCGACACGTTCCGTGCGATCGGCACCGCGGTCGGCGGCTCGTACGCCTCGCTGTTCGAGGGGTCCGTGTTCAACTTCGGGGCGTCGAGCTTGCAGCAGGCGATCGTCCCGCTCACCCGCTCGGTCGACTACGCCGTGCCGCTCATCGCCGCGGGGCTCGGCATCGCGCTGTCCTTCCGCGCCGGCCTGTTCAACATCGGCGGCCAGGGGCAGATCCTCATCGGCGCCGCGGCGGCCGGCTGGGTCGGGTTCTCCTTCGACGGCCCCGCTGCCCTGCACATCCCGCTCACCATCGTCGCCGGAATCGTCGGGGGTGCGGTGTGGGCCGGCATCGTCGGCGTCCTCAAGGCCCGGACCGGTGCCAACGAGGTCGTGCTGACGATCATGCTGAACTACGTCGCGCTGTACCTGGTGAGCTACCTGCTCCGTACCCCGGGGCTCCTGCAGGCGCCGGGCAGCACGAACCCGATCTCGCCCGCGACGAAGGACAGCGCGGTGCTCCCGTCGCTCTTCGGGGCCCGGTACGGCATCGACCTCGGCTTCGTCGTGGCGATCGCCGCGGTGGTCGTCGTGTGGTGGCTCGTCAACAAGTCGTCGCTCGGCTTCCGGTTCCGCACGATCGGTGAGAACCCCCGCGCGGCGCGCGTCGCCGGCATGAGCGTGCCCTCCCTGACGATCTGGGTGCTCGTCATCTCCGGTGCCCTCGTCGGCATCGCCGGTGCGTACCAGGTGCAGGGCGCGGTCACGACCGGGTTCACCTCGGGCATCGACGCCGGCATCGGCTTCGACGCGATCACCGTCGCACTCCTCGGCCGCTCGAAGCCGTGGGGCGTGTTCTGGGCGGCGATCCTGTTCGGCGTGCTGAAGAACGGCGGGTACGCCATGCAGGCCGCGAACGGCATCCCGATCGACATCGTAGGCGTCATCCAGGCCCTCATCGTCCTCTTCATCGCGGCCCCGCCGCTCGTCCGCGCGATCTTCCGGATCCCGCAGCCGGGTGCACGCCGTCGCGTCAGCACGAAGAACAGCAAGAAGGCGGTCGCCGCGTGAGCACCCTCAGCCCCACCGCGACGCCTGCGTCGCCCCTCACCGACCGTCCGGTCGAGACCACGCGCAGCTGGAAGCTCCCGATCGGGTACGCAGTGTTCACGGTGCTCGCGCTCGTGTTCTTCGTCCTGCTGCACCGCACGGGCACGACGACGTTCCGCCTGGCGAACGGCGGCGACTTCTTCGCGCTGCCGAACGTCCCCCTGGCCGCCGGCCCGACCGGGTACGTCGTGGTCGTACTGCTCGCGATCGCCACGGTGTACGCGTTCGTCGAGGTCCGTGCGTTCCGGCGGGTCCCGCACTGGGTCACGTCGGTGTTCGCGATCGTGTTCGTCGTCGGCTTCCTGACGTGGGCCGCCGCCGGCGCCACCGTCCCGCTGCCCGGTCTGCTGGTCGGTGCGCTGGGCCTGAGCGTTCCGCTCGTGTTCGGTGCCCTCGGCGGCGTCATCTCCGAGCGCGTCGGCGTCGTGAACATCGCGATCGAGGGCCAGTTCCTCGCCGGCGCGTTCACCTCCGCGCTCATCGCGTCGCTCACGGGTTCGCCGTGGGTCGGCCTGGTCGGTGCGCTCGTCGCCGGTGTCCTGGTGTCGTTCATCCTCGCGGCGTTCAGCATCAAGTACCTCGTCGACCAGGTGATCGTCGGTGTCGTCATCAACGCCTTCATCTCCGGCCTGACCGGCTTCCTGTACTCGCAGGTGCTCTCGCCGAACGAGACCACGCTGAACGTCGGCGTGCGCTTCCCGAAGATCGAGATCCCGCTGCTGCACCAGATCCCGGTCATCGGACCGGTGTTCTTCGAGCAGACCGTCGTCGTCTACCTGGCGTACATCGCGGTCGCGGTCGTCACCTTCGCGCTGTTCAAGACCCGCTGGGGCCTCCGCCTCCGCGCGGTCGGCGAGCACCCGCAGGCCGCTGACACGGTGGGCATCAACGTCACGAGCACGCGGTTCTGGAACGTCTCCCTCGCCGGTGCGATCGCCGGCCTCGGCGGCGCGTACTTCACCCTCGACGCCGTCGGTCCGTTCACCAAGGACATGACCGCCGGCGCCGGCTACATCGCGCTCGCCGCCGTCATCTTCGGCCGGTGGGACCCGATCCGGGCGACCCTCGCGGCGCTGCTCTTCGGCTTCGCGTCGAACCTGCAGAACACCCTGGGAGCGATCAACTCGCCCGTCCCGAGCGAGTTCCTGCTGATGCTCCCGTACGTGGTGACGATCTTCGCGGTGGCCGGCCTGGTCGGGCAGTCGCGTGGCCCTGCCGCGTCCGGCAAGCCGTACATCAAGAGCTAGCCGGGAGGCGCGGCACATGACCCACACGAACGCCCAGGGTGACCAGGTGGTCACCGCCACCGCTCCTGCGGACGCCGCACCGCGCCTCCCGTCCGACGACGTGGACTGGACCGCCCTGCGGACCGCAGCGACGGCCGCGATGCGGCACGCCTACGCGCCGTACTCGTCGTTCCCGGTGGGCGCCGCGGCGCTCACCGACGACGGCCGGATCGTGTCCGGCTGCAATGTCGAGAACGCGTCCTACGGCGTCACGCTCTGCGCGGAGTGCTCGCTCGTGTCGCAGCTGCACATGACCGGCGGCGGCAAGCTCGTCGCCTTCACGTGCGTCGACGGCGACGGCGCCACCCTGATGCCGTGCGGACGCTGCCGGCAGCTGCTGTTCGAGCACTCGACCGAGGGCATGCTCCTCGAGACCGTGTCCGGCATCCGCACCATCGACGAGGTCCTGCCCGACGCGTTCGGGCCCCGGACCCTCGCCACCTACCAGCAGGAGCACTGATCCCCATGGCCGTCGAGCCGTTCGACACCGTCGACCTCATCCGCACGAAGCGCTCCGGCGGTGCCATGAGCACCGCCGAGATCGACTGGCTCGTCGACGCCTACACGCGCGGCTACGTCGAGGACCCGCAGATGGCCGCGATGGCGATGGCGATCTTCCTGAACGGGATGGAGCGGCGGGAGATCAAGGACCTCACGCTCGCGATGATCGCGTCGGGGGAGCGGATGTCGTTCGGTTCGCTCGGCAAGACGACGGTCGACAAGCACTCCACCGGCGGCGTCGGCGACAAGATCACGCTGCCGCTCGCGCCCCTCGTGGCGTCGTTCGGCGTCGCGGTGCCGCAGCTGTCCGGCCGCGGGCTCGGGCACACCGGCGGGACGCTCGACAAGCTCGAGTCGATCCCGGGGTGGCAGGCATCGCTGTCGAACTCGCGTCTCCTCGAGATCCTGTCGGACGTCGGCGCCGTGATCTGTGCCGCCGGCACGGGCCTGGCACCCGCGGACAAGAAGCTCTACGCGCTCCGGGACATCACCGGCACGGTCGAGTGCATCCCGCTCATCGCGTCGAGCATCATGTCGAAGAAGATCGCCGAGGGCACGGGTGCACTCGTGCTCGACGTGAAGTTCGGGTCCGGGGCGTTCATGCCGACGTACGAGGCATCGCGCGAGCTCGCGCAGACGATGGTGGACCTCGGGAACGACGCCGGGGTGAAGACCTCGGCGCTGCTCACCGACATGGAGGTCCCGCTGGGGCTGACGATCGGCAACGCGCTCGAGGTGCGCGAGTCGGTCGAGGTGCTCGAGGGCGGTGGACCGGCCGACGTCGTGGAGCTCACGGTGGCGCTGGCGTCGGAGATGCTGACACTGGCAGGGTTGCCGGACGCCGATCCTGCCGCCGCCCTGGCCGACGGCCGTGCCATGGACACCTGGCGCCGGATGATCTCCGCGCAGGGCGGGGACCCGTCCGCCGCGTTGCCGGTCGCCCGCGAGCAGCACGTCGTCACCGCGCCGTCGTCCGGCGTGCTCGCGACGCAGGAGGCCCTGCCGTTCGGCATCGCCGCGTGGCGCCTCGGCGCCGGACGCGCCCGCGCGCAGGACCCGGTGCAGGCAGGTGCCGGCATCGAACTGCACGTGAAGCCGGGCGACACCGTGACCGAAGGGCAACCGCTCTGGACCCTGCACACCGACGAGCCCGCCCGGTTCGACCGCGCCTTGGAGTCGCTCGAGGGTGCTTGGGCGATCGGTTCGTCGGCGGGACCGCGCGGTCCGATCGTCCGCGAGCGGATCGCGGGCTGAACCAGGGCCCTGGAACCGGCCCCGTACCGGACGACGGATGCCTGTGGACCTGTGGCGAGCCTCCAGTCCGTTCTTCCGTCTGTTGTGCACAGGCGCCTGCGCGCCGCCGGTGACCACCGATAGCCTGGGAGCATGAGCGCCGACGCCCCGACCTACCGCCTGCCCGACGCCGGAGCGGTCATCAACGACCTGCCGAAGGTCTCGTTGCACGACCACCTCGACGGTGGCCTGCGTCCGGCGACGATCGTCGAGCTGGCGTCCTCGGCCGGTGTCGACCTGCCGACCACCGACCCCGCGGCGCTCGGCCAGTGGTTCGCCGACCAGTCGAACTCCGGCTCGCTCGTCGAGTACCTCAAGACCTTCGACGTCACCACGTCGGTCATGCAGACCGCCCCGCAGCTGCACCGCGTCGCGAAGGAGTTCGTCGAGGACCTCGTCGCCGACGGGGTCGTCTACGGCGAGGTCCGGTGGGCGCCCGAGCAGCACCTGCAGGGCGGGCTGACCCTCGACCAGACGGTCGAGGCGGTCCAGGCCGGCATCGAGGAAGCGGTCGATGCTGCGGGCGGCAGCATCCGCGTCGGCCAGCTCGTCACGGCGATGCGTCATGCCGACCGCTCGCTCGAGATCGCCGAGCTCGCCGTCCGGCACCGTGACGCCGGTGTCGTCGGCTTCGACATCGCCGGCGCCGAGGCGGGCTTCCCGCCCGCGAACCACCGCGCCGCGTTCGACTACCTCGCCGCCGAGCTCTTCCCCGTCACCGTGCACGCGGGCGAGGCGGACGGGCTGGCGTCGATCCGTTCCGCGCTCGTCGACGGTCGGGCCCTGCGTCTCGGCCACGGCGTCCGGATCTTCGAGGACGTCAGCCTGTCCGACGCGGGTGACGGCTCGACGCTCGCGTCCCTGGGCGAGGTCGCCTCGTGGGTCCGCGACCGCGAGATCCCGCTCGAGGTCTCGCCGTCGTCGAACCTGCAGACTGGCGCGATCGCCGCGTGGGGCGACGACCTCGCCGACCACCCGTTCGACGTCCTCTACCAGCTCGGGTTCCGGGTGACGGTGAACACCGACAACCGACTGATGAGCGGGACGTCGCTGTCGAGGGAGCTCGCGCTCCTGGCCGGCACGTTCGGCTACGACCTCGACGACCTCGCGGCCTTCCAGATCAACGCGGCCCTCGGCTCGTTCCTGCCGCTCGAGGACCGCGAGGAGATCATCGCCACCATCACGGCCGGTCACCAGGGGGCCTGACGCATGCCACTCCCGTCGCTGCCTGACGAAGCCGTCGTGCTCGGGGCGACCGCGTCCTCGTGGCGCGACGCGCTCCGGCTGGCCGGCGGCGCGCTCGTGGCATCGGGCGCCGCCACCGACGCGTACACCGACGCGATGATCGGGCTGGTCGAGGAACACGGTCCGTACATCGTGATCTCCCCGGGGCTGGCGTTCGCGCACGCCCGGCCCGGGCCCGCGGTGCTCCGTGACGGGCTCGCGGTCGTGACGCTCGAGTCGCCGGTGACGTTCGGGCACCCGCACAACGACCCGGTCCGGGTCGTGCTCGGGCTCGCGGTCGCCGGGGTCGGGGCGCACCTCGAGTCCATCGGCGAGATCGCGAACCTGTTCAACGACGCCACCGTCACGGGGCGGCTCGCCGCGGCGACCACGGCGGACGAGGTCCGCGCGTTCATGGGGGTCTCCGCGTGAAGATCGTGACCATCTGCGGCGCCGGCATCGGCTCGAGCGGGATCCTCAAGGTGAACGCCGAGAAGGCCCTCGCCGCGCTCGGCCTGCAGGCATCGGTCGTCGCGGCGGACGTCGCCTCGGTGCGCACGGTGTCGGATGACGCGAACGTGATCCTGACGAGCCAGGAGTTCGTCGAGGCGATCGGCGACACCTACGCCGAGGTCATCGTCATCCGGAACCACTTCGACCAGGGCGAGATCACGGCGGCGGTGGACCGGGCGCTCGGCGAGCACTGACGCGGGCGCCGGGGTCCTGACCTTTAGAGTTGGGGCATGAGCACGGAGAACCCGCTGAACGACCCCGCCGCCGACCCGTTCGAGGTCGCGCGCGACGCCGCCGCAGTCATCGCCGCGAAGTCCGGGATCGAGCGCCACGACATCGCCCTGACCCTCGGTTCCGGCTGGGGAAAGGCCGCAGACCTCATCGGCGAGACGGTGTCGTCGATCGATGCTGCCGACGTCCCCGGCTTCAGCGCGTCCGCGGTCCCCGGGCACTCCGGCACCGTCCGCTCGATCCGGCTCGCCGACGGCCGCCACGCGCTCGTCATCGGCGCCCGCACGCACTACTACGAGGGCCACGGGGTCCGTCGCGTCGTGCACAGCGTCCGCACCGCCGCGGCCACCGGCGCCTCGATCATGGTGCTCACGAACGGTGCCGGCGGCATCAAGGAGCACTGGACCCCCGGCACGCCCGTACTCATCAGCGACCACATCAACCTCACCGCGGACAGCCCGCTCGAGGGCGCGACGTTCGTCGACCTGACCGACCTGTACTCGGCGCGGCTGCGGGCCGTCGCCCACACGGTCGACCCGACGCTGGACGAAGGCGTCTACACGCAGTTCCGCGGGCCGCACTACGAGACCCCGGCCGAGGTGCAGATGGCGAAGACCATCGGTGGACACATCGTCGGCATGTCGACGGCGCTCGAGGCGATCGCCGCTCGTCAGGCGGGCATGGAGGTCCTCGGCTTCTCGCTCATCACGAACCTCGCCGCCGGCATCCAGAAGACGCCGCTGTCCCACGCCGAGGTGCTCGAGGCCGGCCGTTCCGCTGAGCCCGTGATCGCCGACCTGCTCGCACGCGTGGTGGCGGCGCTGGGTTCGGCGTCGTGAAGCTCGACCTGGCGGGGGTGCTCGCCACCGCCCGAGCTTGGGCGGAGCAGGACCCGGACGCTTCGACACGGGGTGAGCTCGAGGCGGCGATCGACTCGGCGACCGACGGTGACGGGTCCGCGGTGCGGGCGTTGGCCGCACGGTTCGACGGTCGGCTGCAGTTCGGCACGGCCGGGCTCCGCGCCGAGCTCGGGTACGGTCCGCTGCGGATGAACCGCGTCGTCGTCACCCAGGCGGCTGCCGGTCTCGCCCGGTTCCTCATCGACACCGGTCGTCGGCGCAGCGTCGTCATCGGCTACGACGGGCGGGTGAACTCCGACGTCTTCGCCCGCGACTCCGCCGAGGTGATGCGCGGCCTCGGGCTCGACGTCACCCTGCTGCCGTCGGCGCTCCCCACCCCCGTGCTGGCGTTCGCCGTGCGGCACCTCGACGTGGGGGCCGGGGTCATGGTCACCGCGAGCCACAACCCGCCGCGGGACAACGGCTACAAGGTGTACCTCGGCGAGGACGACGACGGCTCCCAGATCGTCCCGCCGGTCGACGGCCTGATCGCGGACGCCATCGACGCGGTCGCCGCGGGATCGATCACGGACCTGCCCAGGGGCACCGACTACACCGTCGCGTCGTCCGCACTGCTGGACGCCTACGTCGCAGCCACCGCTGCGACCGTGCCCGCTCCCGCCCTGGCGCCCGACGCGCAGCCGAAGGTCGTCTACACGGCCATGCACGGCGTCGGGTGGGAGACCGCCCGCGCGGTGTTCGAGGCTGCGGGGTTCGCCGTGCCGTCGACCGTGCCGGAACAGATCGAGCCCGACGGGGCGTTCCCCACCGTGGCCTTCCCGAACCCCGAGGAACCGGGGGCGATGGACCTGTCGATCGCGCGGGGCGTCGCGGTCGGTGCGGACCTCGTGATCGCGAACGACCCGGACGCCGACCGTCTGGCGCTCGCGATCCCGGACGGAGCCGGATCCTTCCGTCGGCTCTCGGGCAACGAGGTCGGCTGGCTCCTCGGGTGGCGCGCTGCTGTCCAGGCCTCGGCTGCCGGGCGCTCGGGGACGCTCGCGGCGTCGATCGTGTCCTCGCCGGCGCTCGCACGGGTCGCCGCGCGGCACGGGCTGGAGTACCGCGACACCCTGACCGGCTTCAAGTGGGTCTCCCGTGTGCCGGAGCTGCTGTTCGGCTACGAGGAAGCGCTCGGCTACCTCGTCGACCCGGACGTGGTGCGCGACAAGGACGGCATCTCGGCGGCGCTGTCGCTGCTGTCGCTCGCGGCCGACCTCGCGGCGTCGGGGTCGACGATCGCCGACCACCTCGAGGCCTTCGCGGCGGAGTTCGGCGCGTTCGCCTCGGGCCAGGTCGCGACCCGTGTGGACGACCTCTCGCGCATCGGCTCGATCATGGCGTCTCTCCGGTCGTCTCCGCCGGCATCCCTCGGCGGTGTGGACGTCCTGACGACGACGGACTACCTCGACGGTGTCGAGGGCTTCCCGCCGTCCGACATCCTGCGCTACGACCTCGCCGGTGACGCCCGGGTGATCGTCCGCCCGAGCGGGACCGAGCCGAAGGTCAAGGTGTACATCGACACCGTGGCGTCCACCCCCGCCGAGGCCCAGTCCCTCGTTGACACCCTGGCCGCCGCGGTCCGCCCCTTGGTCTCGTAGCGCGGCTCCCTCCTCCGCGGCACCGGGCTACCACTCCGTCGATTGTTTCGCGCCCCGCGTCGAACACGGCGCCTCGTTCATTCGGGGCGCGGTGTTCGACGCGGGGCGCAAACCGCCACGGGGCACGTACACGTGCGGTCCAGGAGTGACCGGAGATCTCTCCACAGATCGTGGCAGCCACCCCCGCACGTTGCGTGTCATCCTCAGAATGACGCTGTGGCGATCGAACCGGTGTACGTGGGCGGCCTCCCGAGCGCCGAGGCGGCGGCGATTCGACGGGCGGCCGATCGCGGCGTCTGGGAGCGGCTCCATCCCGGTGCGTACGTGCTCCGATCGGAGTGGACTTCCGCATCCGCCGCGCAACGCCATCGAGTGCTCGTCACGAGCTACCTGCGATCCCACCCGGCCACGGTCGTCGTGTCCGATCGATCGGCGGTTGCGATGCACCGGCTGCCCTGGATCGGTGAGTTCGGTTCCCGGGTATTCGTCACCGACCCTGATCGTGACCGCGGTCAGGTGAAGCCGACGGTGCAGCGACGGGGCAGCGGTGGCCGCGTGCCCGCATCGATCGTCGTGGACGACGTGCTGGTGGGGTCGCTCGCCGAGACGGCCGTCGACGTCGCACTCCACGAACACCCGTGGCGGGCCATCGTGGTGCTGGACGCAGTGCTTCGCCGGGGCATCTCGAAGGCCGACCTCCGCGCTGTACTCCGGGAACGAGGCACGAAGGGACGCGCCCGAGCGGTCGTCCTGATCGAGGTCGCGGACGGAAGCTCGGAGTCCGCGGGGGAGAGCATCACCCGGTGGGGCGCGCACGTGCTCGGCGCTCCCACGCCCGTTCTGCAGCAGGAGTTCCCGCGCGATGAGGTCCTCTACGACCGGGTGGACCTCTGGTACCCGGAGCAAGGCGTGGTCGTCGAGTTCGACGGCCGCGCCAAGTACGAGGGCGGCGCTGCCGAGTCGCTGTGGGACGAGAAGCGACGCGAGGACAGGCTGCGACGACGCCGCGGCGTGATCGGCCTCGTGCGGGTGACCTGGCGGGACGCGATGCCCGCTGGCCAACTCCCGCGGCTCCTGAACGACGGCGGCATCCCGCTGCACGACGACTGGCCGAGCGCGTGGCGAGTCGCAGCACAACGCGCCCTTCGATGAACACTGCGCCCCGAATACATGGGGCGCAGTGTTCATCGAAGGGCGCGAACGGCTCCGAAAGCGAAAGCCGCCGCGGCCGCCCGCGGCGCGGCCGCCCGCGGGCGCCCGCGGCGCGGCCGCCCGCGCCGCCCGCGCCGCCCGCGCCGCCCGCGGCGCTACGCGAGCTCGAGCAGCACGTGGCCGGACGAGATCGTCTGGCCGACGGGGGCGTTCAGCCCGGTGACGACGCCGTCGCGCGGGGCCTGCACGGGCTGCTCCATCTTCATGGCCTCGAGCACGACGAGCAGATCGCCCTTCACCACGGTGTCACCCTCGGCGACCGCGAGCTTCACCACGGTGGCCTGCATCGGGGACGTCACGGAACCGGACGACGCGAGGCCCCCGCGAACGCCGGAGGACCGACGCTTCGGGGGAGCGGACGGACCGGCCGGACGACGACCGGCAGCACCGGCAGCGCCACCGCCGACGATCGACGGCATGGTGACCTCGATGCGCTTGCCCTGCACCTCGACCACGACGCTCTCGCGGGCGGCCGGCGCGGGGAGCTCCTCGGGGGAGCCGCTCCAGGCGGGGATGTCGTTCTGGAAGTCCGTCTCGATCCACTGCGTGTAGACGCTGAACGGCGTCGCGTCGTCGGTGGCGAACGCCGGGTCGGACACGACCGCACGGTGGAACGGCAGCACGGTCGGCAGGCCGGTGACCTCGAACTCGGCCAGGGCACGCCGCGACCGCTCAAGGGCCTCGGCACGCGTCGCGCCGGTGACGACGAGCTTCGCGAGCATCGAGTCGAACGAACCGGACACCACGTCACCGGACACGACGCCCGAGTCGACGCGCACGCCGGGCCCGGACGGTGCGTTGAACGCGTGCACCGGGCCGGGCGCGGGGAAGAAGTTGCGACCAGGGTCCTCGCCGTTGATGCGGAACTCGAACGAGTGTCCCCGTGCTACCGGGTCGGAGTAGTCGAGCACGCCGCCCTCGGCGATGCGGAACTGCTCGCGCACGAGGTCGATGCCGGTGACCTCTTCCGAGACACAGTGTTCGACCTGCAGACGCGTGTTGACCTCGAGGAACGAGACCGTGCCGTCGGCCCCGATGAGGAACTCGCAGGTGCCGGCACCGACGTAGCCGACCTCGCGGAGGATCGCCTTCGACGACTCGTACAGCCGCTCGGTCTGCGCGTCGGTCAGGTACGGCGCGGGTGCCTCTTCCACGAGCTTCTGGTGGCGGCGCTGCAGTGAGCAGTCACGCGTGGAGACGATGACGACGTTTCCGTGCTCGTCCGCCAGGCACTGGGTCTCGACGTGGCGCGGCTTGTCCAGGTACTTCTCGACGAAGCACTCGCCGCGACCGAACGCCGCGATGGCTTCACGCGTCGCCGACTCGAACTGCGAGGCGACCTCGTCGCGCGTGCGGGCGACCTTCAGGCCACGCCCGCCACCGCCGAAGGCCGCCTTGATGGCGACCGGCAGGCCGACCTCGTCCGCGAACGCGATGACCTCGGCGGCGTCCGCCACGGGCTCGATCGTCCCGGGGGCGAGCGGGGCACCGACCTTCTCGGCCACGTGCCGCGCGGAGACCTTGTCGCCGAGCTGCTCGATCGACTCCGGGGAGGGGCCGATCCAGGTCAGCCCGGCGTCGATGACGGCGCGGGCGAAGTCGGCGTTCTCGGCGAGGAACCCGTAGCCCGGGTGCACGGCGTCCGCACCGGAGCGGCGGGCGACCGAGATGATCTTGTCGATGACGAGGTAGGTGTCGGCGCTCGTGGTGCCGTTCAGCGCGTAGGCCTCGTCGGCGAGGCGCGCGTGGAGGGCGTCACGGTCCTGGTCGGCGTAGACCGCGACCGATGCCTTGCCTGCGTCGCGGGCCGCGCGGATGATGCGGACGGCGATCTCGCCGCGGTTCGCGATGAGGACCTTGCTGATACGGGGCATGGTAAGCCAGCGTATTCGTGCCGCGGGGGCGTTAATTGACTGGCACCCACAAAGAACCGTGCCGAACAAGTGTGGATGTCTACAGTGCCCAGAGGTCGTGCCACGCGATCCCGAACCCCCGCAGGAGCATCGAGCGCAGGACCGGCAGCGACAGCCCGACGACGGCGGACGGCGCACCGTCGATCCGGGTGATGTACGCAGCTGCGCGGCCGTCGATCGTGAACGCGCCGGCGACCTCGAGCGGCTCGCCCGTCGCGACGTACGCGTCGATCTCCTCCGGGGACATGTCGTCCGCGAAGGTCAGCACTGCGCTGTCGACCGCCACGACTCGGTCGCCGGAGGCGACGATCCCCGACCCGCCGGGCGCGACGTCGGCGAACGACGCGGCCAGACCCAGCGGCCCGCCGCCCGACGCATCCACGGTGCGGACTGGAGGCACGGTGCCGGCCCGACCCGCGCCTCCAGGCCCGCCGTCGGTCACGTCCACCGCCGTGCGCCGGTCGATCACGCAGTGCCCGCTCCAGAGCGTGCCGCCGCCGGCGG
>Ga0308167_1003048_pt1 | contig 14031 bp, 12 predicted proteins | sample PhyCR1_2_FD_202138 | JGI IMG/M metagenome (GOLD analysis project Ga0308167, IMG submission 202138) | Phyllosphere microbial communities from UC Gill Tract Community Farm, Albany, California, United States - DLSLRC.R1 | ecosystem: Host-associated > Plants > Phyllosphere > Unclassified | place... | reverse complement strand
ATGCGACCGGTCTGTCGCAACGTCGTGCCTGCAGACTCACAGGTTTGTCCCTGTCGACCTGCCGCTATGACGCTCAGCGTCCGGCGGCTGATGCCCATTTATCAGGGCGCATTACTGAACTGGCACTGGAGCGCAGGCGTTTTGGCTACCGCCGCATATGGCAGTTACTGCGTCGTGAAGGGCTTCAGGTTAATCACAAGCGCGTGTACCGCCTTTATCATCTGAACGGGCTGGGCGTTAAACGCAGACGTCGTCGTAAAGGGCTTGTAACAGAACGTCTACCGCTGCTCCGCCCGGCGGCGCCCAACATGACCTGGTCGATGGATTTCGTCATGGATGCGCTGGCTACCGGTCGCAGGATCAAGTGCCTTACCTGCGTCGATGACTTCACAAAGGAATGCCTAACGGTCACTGTTGCCTTCGGGATTTCAGGCGTGCAGGTCACGCGTATTCTGGACAGCATTACGCTGTTTCGCGGCTATCCTGCTACGATAAGAACCGATCAGGGCCCGGAGTTTACCTGCCGCGCGCTCGATCAGTGGGCCTTTGAGCATGGAGTGGAGCTGCGACTTATCCAGCCCGGCAAGCCGATACAGAACGGATTTATTGAGAGTTTTAACGGACGCTTTCGCGATGAGTGCCTGAATGAACACTGGTTCAGCGACGTCAATCATGCCAGGAAAACCATCAGTAAATGGCGTCAGGATTATAACGAATGTCGCCCGCACTCCACGCTGAATTATCAGACGCCGTCTGAATTTGCAGTGAGCTGGAGAAAGGGTAATTCTGAGAGTGAAGGATCCGACATTACTAACTGAGTTTTGTATTTAATCCTGGGGGCAGGTCAGCCCCCCCCCTTCTACAGAGCACCTATTAGCGTCATGCCTTGCATTAAATGCCGGACACAATCAGAAAGGACGCCAATTATTACCGTGTCTCTCTGCAATTTTGGCAATTTACTGTCATTGCATAAACATCAGTGCGTCAGACGCTTATAGTCGTGGGCAGTCAGATGAACATCGTGGGCACCATCATCCCAACGGAAAAGTAGTCGATATTTGCTGTTCACCCGTATAGAGCTAAAGTCGTTGCGCGTCAGATCCAGCTTTTCGTATCTGGTTGCGTTAGTACTCAGCTCACGCTCAGTTGACGCACCATGGATCACATCAAGCTTCTTCAGCAGTGCTTTAGCCAGTTCAGCAGGTATACGATTACCACGCTTTCCAGAAGCATGGAGTGCTGCAAGCTGGGAGTCTTTAAATGATCGAATCATCTTCATTTCCGTTCTTAGATTTCAAGCTGGAAGCATGATTACATGGAGTGAATTTCTGACTAGTGCATTCGGCACAAAAAAAGGCCGGCTTGAATGCCGACCTTCATTTTAGAAGTTACTTTCAGGTTTGAGACTGGCCGTTAGCAATTGTGTGGCTAAGATGCCTCGGGTTCTTCGTCATCATCCCATTCAACGTCTTCATCGAGATCAGGGGAGATATCGCTGTCGTCTTCATCATCCTGATAGACAACACCTGAGCCACGGCAGTTGAGACATTCCTGAACGGCTGTCCCGTCGCCATAGCAGGTATGACACTGACCAAAAGCGTTGTCTTCTGTCGGGTCATAGCCGGTGCCGCTGCAGTCGCGGCAATCAAATTCAGCCTCACCATCTCCACGGCATACAGGGCAAATGATTTCTTCCATTATCAGGCCTCCGTGAAACATGCATGTGGTACGTATGGACGCACTAAAGGATCCACATACAGGTAATGCAGGTGATCTTGGGCCTTTTGGGCCTTATGACGCCATAAGCGAGCTTCACGGCGATCGATTGGTGTGCAGATACCTTCTAAATAAAATTGACTGAGAAATTCCATCGCATCTCGGCAACCCGCCAGTGCGGCCATTTCCATATGCTTGAATGCCAGATTTTCATCAACGTCGACACCTCGACCGAAGCGGAAGGACTGTGACAGGTTAAAGTGGGATTTGTCGTCACCCGCTTCAACAGCAGCGAAGAAAAACCTGTTGGCTTTGGCATAGTCGATAGCAACCCCTGTACCATCAACATACCAGCAACCCAACTTAGTCATAGCTGCACCATGTCCCAGCGCAGCTGCTTTTGTTAGTTGGTAAAGACTTTTTTCAAGGTTCTTGGCAACCCCCACGCCTTCATACAGGCATAACCCCGTCCTATACAACGCTTCTACGTCACCTAATTTGACGGCTTCATCCAGTAAAACAAAGGCTCTTGCTTCATCTTTTTCTACTTCCCAGCCATAGAGGTAATGAAGTCCTAAATTACGGACCCCTTCGACATCTTTGACTTCTGCCGCTTTCTTTAAATATTCCAATGCCCCAGCAGGATCGTTTTCCAGCATTCCTTTCTGATATGCGTAGGCGTTTCGTGAGCATCCATCACTGACTTTGTCGCCCATCTCAAAATAAGCTAACGCTGCTGCTGTATCTTTTTGAACCCCCATGCCAGAGTTCAACATGGATCCCACACTACCTATAGAGTCGAAATTACCTGCATCAACCGCTCTTTTATGCAGATTGAAGCACAGCTCCAGATTGGTGTTCAGTTCCCCACGCGGCGAGTACATGTGAGCCAGTTCATTCAGCGCAATGTTGTGTCCCTGTTCGGCGGCATGCTCGTACAGTATCCTTGCGGCCTGAACATCTCTTTCGATACCTAAACCGTATAAAGCCATACGTGCCAATTCAACATAGGCATCGATGCAGCCACACACCTTTGCATCATTGAGCAAAGCAAGCGCTTCGGGATAGGACCCTCTCTGAATAGCGCGTACCGCCAGCGCATGTTTTGCTGCAGGGTTACCCGCCTTACTTTGCTCTAACAAGCTTTGATGGTACTGGGAGCCGCCCTTTACTAACTCGACGTGGTCATCCCCCAATATCCCTTTGAAATATGCCAAGGTAGAGACGATATTATGTTCAGTAAGCATCTCGTCGGCGATATGCCATTTGGAGTCGCCAATGGGGTGCATGAGTGGAACCATTGAACGGAAATAATGGGTGTGTGGAACAAAATGCTCTACGCTTTTGAGCTGATCATTAAACAGGGCTGACAACTCAGTCGTTGAGAAGATCATTTGCGCTGGGAATGGGAGTTGCATCGCGGTAAGTTGAATATCAATCCCGCCTTCACGCAATGAATCCAAAACGGCACTCAGCGCATTGGTATCAACAGGCACATCACCATGTGCTCGCATTTCTTCATAGGTTCTGAAGCCATGCTTATGAGCGAACAACTGTGAAAAAGCATTAGGTGAAGGGTGTTTAGCACCTTCTTTTAAAGGTGAAACTTTTACAGTCTTGTAAAAATCCCTTTTGAAACCATTGAGATAACCTGAGTATGACATACAACCTCCAATAAAAAACCTGGCCGAAAACAGCCAACAAATACCGATTTTTTTTGGTTTGTATATGCCATATCTGTGAGACATGGACGTCAGTCAAACCGAGCACCGTCTTGAGGCGACAGCACTCTCTGCGAAAATCAATGTAGATGAAAGTAAAATCGCTGTCTACTGGAATTACTGTTCTTCATCATCGACGTGTTTATCCTGTTCTGGGTCAAAAAGTTTGATCCCCTAGGCAGAAAAAGGCCACTTGCCACCAAAGTTTTGCCCCTCAGGAAGGGGGAGTACGGAAATCAAGAATGCCTCCAGAGGCATTCGTATCAGTTCGCCACGCCATTCCTCCATTACATGCTTCTACTTAAGTCGTTCAGGACATGTGTAACCACACCAAAGCAAATATCGTCCCTAAGAGCTGCAAGTTCATCATTGGAGTATGGGAGCGGTGTTCCGGGGGTATCTAATTCCTCCAGATGCAGGGTAGGAACATTTCTGAATCGAACAAGCCTGAACTCTCCATCGATCGAAGCCGTGATAATGCTGCCATCCTTGGATTTGATTCCAGAGTTCACAACCAGAACGGCTCCGGCCTTGATCATCTCAACGTGAGACTCTGATTGCGCCCGAATCAGATAAACGGATGGCGCGTTTGTGCCACAAAGGTCATCAAGAGAGAGCTTTTTCTCAGCGTATTCGCTGGCCGGGGATGGGAAGGACATGAGAACCTCAATGTTCACGTGTAATTAGTCATTATACGTGTTGATATACAAAGAAGGTAATGTAAGAGGTCTGGTAGCCTATAAGAGATGCTCAGAATTAAGACTGGGGAGACTTCGCCGGGTACAATCACGACTAATGTCTCTCCAGATGTATTACGGACTGCAAACCATTCAATCATTTCTTTTTACTAGCCAAATAGAAATTATTAACTGTCATCCTGACACTTCTATTTATGTAGTCATCGAATTCGAACGAGTTCATTAATTTATTATTTGAAATCCTAGCCATCTGTGTTTTAAAGCTCTGCCCTTTATTCTTTGCATTAAACTCATTCAACTCGGCATTAGCTGAGATGGCATAATTACTCATTAAAACCCGTATAAAGCACTCGAAACCCTCGATCGACGTTGCAAAAACACCTCCAAACTTGATTGATTGTGTAAGCTTAGGGTTAAGAGTCAAGTCAAAGTCGTCAAATACACCAGTGTATCCATCCATGCTAACACTCATGAAATAATATACTTTATCCTTGGTGAGTACTTTACTGGCACCACTTTTAATAATGTCGCAAGTCACACTCAAAGCTTGATTCAATGGTTCCCTAATTGTTTTATCGATCGATATCTGTATGTCTTTTTTGGATGGATTAATGACTCTTGCCTGTTCTCTTATTCTTTTTGCCTTCATCTCAATAACAATGACGACATCCTGCTTCAACCTTTCATCTCTAAAGTAAATATATGCATCTGATGAGCTTTTTGAGTTTGCATCATATTTGAATTCAGGCAAATATTTATAATTGTGTGTGTAAGATTTCTGGCATGCTAATTTTATCAAGTTTGAAATGTAGTCTTCAAAGCAATGACCATAATCACCCATAAATTGAATAGGATTTGAAGAAGAGTCTTTTATTTTATGAAAAATTTCATTATACAAAAGATTCTCTGCAAAAGTACCGCTGACAGGAATATATTTTTTGTCACTCACTCTGAAGTAAGGATGCTTACGTAAATAAGCAGACCAGTTATTTTCGTCCTCAAAGTCACTTGCATTAGCACGAAACTCATCGATTGAGAATGAACAAGTCCGCATAATCTTCTCAAGTTCGGCACTTGCCAGTCTGGTACCTTTCGCTAAATCATCCAGGTCAACTATCCATACCTCAGGGGTGACACGCGAAAGTTGAGATGCTCCATCGTTAAAGCGTCGGGCTAAATGAGAATGAAGCTCCATGTAATCTGTGAGTTTTACATTATGGAATTGATAAAATTCAGATGCGTACTTCTTCATTCTTTTTTCATTAACCAAGCTACGCATAGTTCTGTTGATTTGCCAGAAGTAGTTATCCCTGTAAAAATCCAAGCCATTATTCATCAAATAACCAATGGCGTTCTCTTTCTCAATCTCTTTTTTATTTAGAATGGTTAAGCTTCTAATGACCCTTTCGAAATGACGATCTCTTTGCCCCTTCGTAACATCCTCGCTGCCTGCGAAGTTATTTAGCGCGTATAACCACAGCCACTTGGACGACGATTTAGTTGTAAAACTCCTGTTAAGAGCTGTCGCATTCCCTGCTTCAGTTAATGACAGGTTTTTTAAAACCCATTGACTTATTTCCTGCACATTATTTTTCCAGGATAGCATGGACAATGTTGACAGCATTTCAACAGAGACTTCCCTCCCCATAACATCAGATACTTCCGGTAGTTTCTCCCCAAATACTTCTTGGTAATTGGCAAGAATGTGAACGTTTTCCATGTTTCTAATCCTATAAGTAGCTTTATGAACACTCAATGATGGGACTTCCCAGCTGTGCAATAACATCTATCAGAACCAAAAACAAAAGACAATATTCCTGAACATCCCTACTTCCGGTAAATTCAGCTTTAACTCAACTTGAAACCCAATGTTAATAAATTCAAGTCACCTAAATCCGTAAATCACTTTTTTTACAAAACACACCTCCCCCTTAAGTCCAATTCTTAAAATTTAATGTCGTTTCAGGACCTCATGAATTGATTTTTAATCAAATTCGATTGCTGACACTGTCGCAAATTAAGGGTAAGTCAGGTCAACTCTGGAAGAGCAAACACGGATCAATATTCGATGCAGTTTTAAATAGTAGAGCATACCCATATAGAGTGTGCTCTCGCATCAAAAGATTTCCTTAACCCTCACCTTCCGCGCATTAATCTCAAGCCGAAGTTGTAGTGGTTTAATGAATTTGGCCACCTGAAAAGAGGTGATATGCTTGCCTCAGAACAATACAGGTGCCCCAATTAAAAAAAAAAGAAATTTCAGTGCAGAGTTCAAACGCGAATCAGCCCAACTTGTTATCGATCAGAATTACACCGTTGCTGAAGCGGCTAAACCGATGGATATCGGACTTTCTGCCATGACGCGCTGGGTTAACAGTTGCGTTCACTTTGCAACTATGGGGTCAATTTGTTCATTTTTATGGAAAAACCGTAAATGGAGAAGTTTTAAAATAACTGAATCAAAAGGAGCATGCAGTACCGCCGTTGAGTCCTGGCAATGAGGTCCTCGCCTGCTAAATCAGGACTATTTTCACTCTTCAGGTACAACGGAGGGCTATACTACTCTGCCCTCTCTATCAAAAGTTGGACGTCGCTATGACGTCCAGCTGTTCGACACCACTTCTGCCTGCTTCAAAATCAGCTCCACGGCACCCGGCATTTTATCTGGCGGATACTTATACTTACGCAAGGTCTGGCGTACCAGAATACGCAACCGCGCACGCACGCTTTCACGTACCTGCCAGTCGACAGTGGTGGATTTACGCAGTTGCCGTGTGACCTCGATGGCCAGCTTTCTGAGCGTCTCGTCGCCAAGTTCACGCACTGCGCTTTCATTTTCGGCCAGCGCGTCATAGAAAGCGATTTCATCCGGGTTCAAGCCCAGCGCATCATCGCGCACCATCGCCTCCTGGAACGCTTTCGCCATCTCTATCAGCTCTTCAATCACCTGCGCAGTTTCAATAGCGCGGTTATTGTATTTGAGCAGAACCGCTTTCAAGCGGTCAGAGTATTTCTTCTGCTGCACCACGTTATTACCAGAACGGGCATGAATGCCGTCATTGAGCAGTTTTTCCAGCAGTTCCACTGCCAGATTACGCTGCGGCATTTCCCGCACTTCTTCCAGGAACTCATCCGACAGCAGGCCGATATTGGGTTTATCCAGCCCGGCCAGCACGAAGACATCCTCAACCCCAGTCGCAATAACCGCGTTGACCAGTCAACAGGAGAAACTTACGTGACCACACTGACGCTACAGAAAGCCTTTGAGGCCTGTCAGGCAAACAAATCCGCCTGGCTGCAACGCAGGGAAGAACTGACGCAGGCTGAACAGGCCTACCGCGAACAGCTTGACGGTGACAGTCTCAGCGGCCGGAGCCTGCAAACGCTGCGTGAGATTATCGACGTGAAAAAATGGGAAATTAATCAGGCTGCCGGGCGTTATATTCGTTCGCATGAGGAGGTGCAGCGCATCAGCATCCGTCACCGTCTGAATGATTTTATGCAGGTGCACGGCGCAGAGCTGACCGCAGCGCTCGCGCCTGAATTAATGGGCTATAACAGCCAGCATCCCGCCGTCAGAAACTGCGCCATGCAGCACGCGGTCGACTATCTGCTATCTGCGCGAGGCACTAAATGTCTGGCTGGTCGCCGGCGAAAACATTAATTATTCCGCACAGGATAATGACATTTTAACGGCCATCGGATTCAGGCCTGACGCGGCTTCGCGGGATGATAATCGTGAAAAATACACACCCGCACAAAACCAGAATTATGTGAATAGACGCGCTGAACTGGCCGCACAGTAACCTGTCAAAAAATCCCCGAAAATCCCGCCATTTTTCCGTAAAAAAGCCATGCATGCGTAAGGTGCATGGTTTTGCATGCGTTTTCACGTCCCGGCCTCCCCCGCCAGCTCCAGCTCTGGTGCGGTCTGAGGCTGCTCTTGCACCTGCATTAAAAGCGGCCCCTTAAGCGGGCAGGCGTGGCGGGGAGAATACTGCGCGCACGGAGTTTTAAAGATTAATATTGTTAGCCACTTTTAACTTATGGCTCTAGACCGGAATATACGTATTTGATACTTTTCAATACATTAGTGATTTTATATTGACCAGTTCTGGTGTTCCTGTTGATTTCAGAAATTAAATGTAAATGTTTCCTTGCCCTTGAACTAAGTACATAAAGCAACCTTTTTGATTGTGCTTCGTCCTCTCCAAAGCGGGGTACTATCCCTTGCAACAACCCAAAGGCAATCACGCAATCAAATTCTAACCCCTTCACGGAGTGGATAGTCGTAACAGTTACACCAGTTTTTTTATCAAACATTTTCTTGTAGTGTTCAGCAGATGTAAGTAACCCCAAACCGTCATCATTCAGCTTTTTTTTCCTTTTTTCTGCCGAAGCAAAAAATGCTTCACGTGACTCACTAAACTCTTCAATTTGCAAGATATCAAAATCAAAGAATTTAATAACTTCGGTAAAGAAAACATCTAAATATTTTATTCCATCAACTTCATTGACTTTCAAGGAGTTGCAATATTTCAAAAAAACCTTAATTTCAGATGGTTCATCATTCACCTTGAGTCCGCACTCACTCAATTGAGAAAAAGCCTCATTAGCATAGTAAACTCTCGAACGATAGTTTTGTGGTGAAGGTCTCGTTAATGCTAGCCTCGCAAACTTATACCATAAACTCTCTCTATTAGAAGAAATAGGTGTAACACCAGGGCCATTAAATGAAACCTCAGGCATAATAGCCATTAATCTTCTGGTTAAATCAGACAAATGAAACCACCAGGGCGCTATAATACAAATTTCAGTAGATTGAACCCCCTCACTTAGCATATTCTCAATCAACGCCTGAATATACCCATCCAACCCATCAACTGAACATGAATTATTCAAAGTTATCTTCGATTCATATTCCCTCAAATCACCAGAGGCCTCGAACGGCGCTCCATTAATAGTTTTAAACAACGAAAAATAATCAACAACCTTCTGACTGGAACGATAATTATCTTTTAGCTCAAGAAGGGTAAATTGAATTCCAGATCTATTTGAAAAAGAATTAAAAGCTAACGCAACCCCTCCCATGGAATTAAAAATAGCTTGATTGGGGTCACCAACAAAGAATAGCTTAAAAGATTCTCCATTACTCTTCAATATATCAAATAACAATTCATACTGTAATATTTGAGTGTCTTGATATTCATCAATTAGTATTAATTTGAAAATATTAGAAAGATTATTAGCTATAAATGAATTAGATCTTAATATTTTAAAAGACAAATAAATAATATAATCAAAATCTATATATCCTTGCTCTCGAAGATGGTTGTAATACTCTTCAACGACTGCGATGTGATTTGGTTTAAATTCCCTTAAACCTGTCTCACACCATCCAAAATCAACATCATAGATTTTAATTTTGTGCTTTTGGCAGACCTCCGCCTTCAACGACTCTGAATGGTGCGGATCTATTATTCTATAACCGAATTTGATTTCATCACAAACACCAGAATAAGGTTTCAATATCCACTTTATACAAAATGAATGTATTGTACCTATCCACAGCTTTTCGACTGAAACTCCCATTTCCAGAATTCTTTTCTTGATTTCATCAGCTGCATTATTCGTATATGTAATTGCAATAATGTTCTTAGAACCATCCCCCTTGGATAACTGATATGCAATTTTATAAACTAATGTTCTGGTTTTCCCTCCACCGGGACATGCCATAACAACAGCATTATCATCAAACAGCACGGCTTTTATCTGTTCAGGATTCAGAAATTCTTTCAAAAACTCTTCATTCATTTAAATCATCCTCAACAAGGAAGCCCCTGCTCCAAATACATTTTCATATCTGGCTAAGATATCCTTCCTATCAATTTTGGAGCCATTTCTTAACTTACAGATAATCTCTTCAAGACAAATTCTTTCATAGCTATCATTCTTATTGAGATAAAATCTCTTCCTATGTTCTAACACCACAAGTAGAACAACATCGCTAAATTTACCAATTGCAAAACTTAAAGCATCTAATATATAAATAGGAATTTAAACTTCGTGATTAATTTTTTCGGATAATGCTAATGCCAACCATCCTTTTCCGGCATACTTTGCCACCCCTAAAACCCTGTCTCCGAAGATCTCATGATCTAAACTACGGAGATCAGAAGTTACATCTTTTATCTTTTTTTTATGTGAGTAAATTTCACTTAATGAATCTATTATATATTCTTGGTTGTCATATATAATAAAATCAACCTCAAATGTATATTTAGAATAAAATGGCTTAACAAAATCATTACTATCGCAATATTTATCAAGCAACTCAGCCCTTTCTTTTCCAATTTTTTCTGAACGCAGTGCTTTTCTTTTTTTTGATTTTATTGTTTTAAGATCTTTTTTATGGATTTTTTTATAAAAAGATTTATCCATATCTGTGATTATAGCACATCGCCTTCTCAAACGTTTCTCATCAAAAATATTTGCAATATTCTGGAAACCAGTGCTTCCTACATTTACTAAACTTACTCCCAATTCATCTAATGAAACACCAAAATATCTTTTAAACATTACTGGTATAATAATCTCCTCAGCATCTCCTTCAACTAAAATAATTTTTTTTGCAAATAACAAATTACTTCGCTTAGCATCTAAATACCTTTCTAATTTCGTAATGTCTTTTGAATTTAATCCATGCGATGGTTGGCAAACATCTACACAGTGCTCCCCTTCTTTTTTAGATATAATATTAACCTTACTAACCTTAGATGACTCTGAAATTTGAGTTGAGTGTGTTGAGTAAATAATCTGTGTATTTTCAAAATCAAGATTTGCAAATAAAGCTTTTTGAATGTGAGTATGTAAATGTGCCTCAGGCTCTTCTATTAAAATAAAATTAGCGACCTTTCCTTTATTTATAAGATATTTGTATTTAAGGATTTTTAATATTAAAAAAAGTAAATTCGCCCCCCCCAAACTCATATCAGTTATTTTTCCCTCGAAATTTATAGACCCCTCACTAATACTTAATGTTAGTGATTTTAAAAGTTCAGCTGGTTTCTCTGGTAATTTTGATTTAATAGATAAAACAGTCGGTGAGAATGCTTCACCTACTGCTTCTCTCAACGTGGAATGGATACCACCCGAGACATCTTTAACATCAGGAAGCATCTCAATGTTACTGTTCAAAGAAACAACACTATTAATAATTTCGCTATAATCCGAATCTGTAAGAGTTTCACTTTTAAGCTCAAGCAACTCGACTAGTGGATTCTTTTTATTTCCATTAAAATCAGAGACAACATCTCGCAATGCCTTAATAAAAGTAAAGGAAATGTCTTTTGAAAGTGATATTTGCTTTGGGATAATCCAACCAACTGTATGAGAATCAATCGTCCTAGGGAATTCAACCTTATCAAAATCGCCTACAACTTTTTTATATATATTCTCATCATAAAAATCACCATGACTTTTCCCTGTAAATACAACCTCATAGTCATCAATAGTAATAGAACCTCTTAATTTAGCCAGTCCATCTTTATCACCACTTATTAGCTTGGACAATTCAATTCTTTTTGATAACCCAGGTCTAAATATTAGATTATACGTCGCCTCACTGACTGCATCTTCTAGTACTCCAGCCTCATGTATAAAAATTGACTGTATAGATTCATCATGAGAGATTTCTCTAAACGTGAGATTTATTATTATCCAATGACCTCTCCAGTCATCAACCTCATGATTAAAATCATCGACCCCCATTTTATATGCACGAAACAACATCTCATCATCTAGCAGCAATCTTATAGCTCTGAATAAATTGGTTTTCCCTGTTCCATTTTCACCAATAATAGTATTGATGTCTTTATCAAAAATGAACTTGCTTTTCTTAAAATTCCTGTAATTAACTAACACTAACTCGGAGATGTACATTTATTAGTTTCCTTTAAGAAGGTAGAGTGAATAGAAAGCAATCATTTCCCTTCTCTTTTCAAGATATTGAGCATGATTGTATGTTCCACGAATTGAATTCTTGTCAACATGGGCAAGTTGCATCTCTATCCATGCAGAACTGTAATCATGCTCATGCAAAATTGTTGAAAACATATGTCGAAAACCATGACCGGTAACCCTTCCTCCGTAGCCAATCCGCTTGATTAGCTGGTTTATACTCGCTTCGCTCATAGGCTTGTTCGGATCATTCCGCCCCGGAAAAACATAACGATAATTCCCTGTCATGATCTTGAGTTCATTGAGTAAATCTAACGCCTGAGCAGACAATGGCACAAGATGCGACCTACGCATTTTCATCCTTTCAGCGGGAATTTCCCAAATAGCGTTATCCAGATCAAATTCTGACCATAATGCCGCACGTAATTCGATGGTTCTAACACCCGTAATCATGAGTAATTTCGTGGCAATCAGGACAAGCCTACTCCCTGTGTAACTATCTAAAGCACGAACAAAATCGGGTATCTCATCAGCTTTAAGGAACGGGAAGTGATTTGATTGGTGTACATCGAGGGCGCTTGAAAGATCCGCTGCAGGGTTGAACTCTGCCCTTTCAGTAGCAATGGCATAGCGGAAAACTTCTGAGCATCGCTGCCGTACTTTGCGCATTTTTTCTAATGCGCCACGCTTTTCGATTTTACGCAGCACATTAAGCAGTTCTAACGTTTTAATTTCGCCTACTTGTCTCAAACCCACGTAAGGAAAAATATCGTTCTGAAACGCTTCCATAATGTCAGAAGCATATCCTTTCGACCATTTGGCAGACTTCATTTGGTGCCACTCTGTCGCTATCTTTTCGAACGAGCTTTCAGACTCGGTTTGCAAAGCAATCTTCTGCTCTTTTCGAACCTCACTCGGATTCTTTCCTTCGGCGACCAGTTTTCGGGCATCGTCACGACGGGAACGGGCATCTGCAAGTGTGATCGTCGGATATACTCCCAGCGAGATCATTTTTGGTTTACCGGCAAAACGATAACGGAACCGCCAGCTCTTGCTTCCATTAGGTTCTATAATCAATGATAACCCTTGCCCATCTCCAAGTGTATAGGCTTTAGCTTCAGGCTTAGCGCGGCGAATTTGCATATCGTTTAAAGGCATGTGTAAAGGAATCCAAGACCGAACAGGAACATATACACAATCCTATACACATTCAGTGTCGGATTCTACTGGATGGTTACGGATAGTGATGGAAGAAAAAGCAGTAAAGTCTTTATAAATAAGGTTATTTATGGATTAACACGGACGTTTGGGGAAGTTGAGATGGTGCCGATAATAGGAGTCGAACCTACGGCCTTCGCACTACGAAAAGTAAGCCTACTCCGAAAATGAGTACAATAATGAGTATGCTGAAGATAAAGTTTTCAATAAAAAATAAATATCAATAAGATACAATTAAAGTTACGGTTCAACGTCTGATTGAAAATTGTTGTCTCATGGGGTTTTACTGAATCTCATGAAGATCAAACAAATCATAAAATCCACGCTCTTGCGTGGATTTTTTCATTTCAACACCGTCTCAATAGTCTCTGTCAGCACATTTCAACAATGCCGGAATCATTACCTTAAAAAAGATTCACTGTTCGGGCTCCGCGCTTTCTGGTGCAAAAGTCAGCGAACGAATCTGATGCTGCCTGGGCACACCCTCTTCCCCTGCTCTTCACCTGAAAGCGGCGCTTATTCAGCCACCCATAAACTGCGTTTCGCACTGCCGGGCGATCTCCCACAGTCTGTTACGGATGACCTGCTTAAGTTGCAGAGTGGACTGCGACTGTGGCTGGTCACGGCGGCTAATCAGCATCACTTCAAACGGCAAGGGTTGCGCAATGGGTAGCAGCTTTAGCTGTTCGGCATAGCGACAGGCGGTGAAGAGATCCACG
>Ga0308167_1003047_pt1 | contig 14034 bp, 10 predicted proteins | sample PhyCR1_2_FD_202138 | JGI IMG/M metagenome (GOLD analysis project Ga0308167, IMG submission 202138) | Phyllosphere microbial communities from UC Gill Tract Community Farm, Albany, California, United States - DLSLRC.R1 | ecosystem: Host-associated > Plants > Phyllosphere > Unclassified | place... | reverse complement strand
TGCATTGAGGGCTGGAGCGCCATTGGCCACTGGCGCGGGGTGCCGCTGCGCACGCTGTTGCAGCAGGTGGGTGCCGATACCCATGCGCGCTATGTCGGCTTCAAATGCGACGACCGCTATTACTCCAGTCTGGATATGGCCACTGCGCTACATCCGCAGACTATTCTGGCCCTGGAATTTGATGGTAAACCGTTACCGCCCGATTACGGCTATCCGCTGCGACTGCGTGTGCCGACTAAGCTCGGCTTTAAAAATGCCAAGCACATCGCGGCGATTTTTGTCACCGATCAGAATCCCGGCGGTTACTGGGAAGATCAGGGCTATAACTGGTTCAGCGGCATCTAGTATAAAAATCACACAATTTACTCGCGACGATAACTATAATTCGCTGCGCGGCTGGCGTAATTATGTTCTACTGTGCCCTCTCAACGGCTGCGCTTCGCTTGTTAAGTCGTTCAGAATCCTCCTGTAACATGATTAACCTCGTTTAAACCACGGTTTGTGCGAACTCCGCCACCCTGACAGGGTCTGATAAGCGTTTACACGCTATGCGGCCACGTTGGGGAAAGAAGGTCAGATGAATTATATAAAAACGTTAACACAGCAAAAGCTGTCTCTTTTGCTGTCACTTTATATCGGTATTCTGTTGAATTTACCGATCTTTTACCGCCGATTTGATCCCTTTATTAGTAAATCAAACGCCACAGATTGGTTTTCCGCTGCGGCTGAAATCCTTGCCAGCGTCCTGTTACCTTTCTTCCTGATGCGCCTGTTGTCGCTGGGCGGCAAGCTGGTATGGCGCATACTGGCAACGGTTGTGGTACTGATTTCCGTTGCTGCCGCCTATTACATGGCCTTTTTCAACGTGGTCATTGGCTACGGGATTGTCGCATCGGTGATGACCACCGACGTCGATCTGTCGAAAGAAGTGATCGGCTTTCACTTTGTGCTGTGGATGGTGCTGGTCAGCGCGCTACCGCTGATGATGATTTGGATGAACAACCTGCGCGAAACGCTGTTTGAACAGCTGAAAACGCCGGGCAAACGTCTGAAGCCGCTGGTGATTTTGGCGCTGTCGGTTGCGCTGGTCTGGTTGCCGATTCGCTTCTTCGATAAGCTGCAAAAGACCAACGAAGAGATCACCAATATCGATCTGCCGAGCTACGGCGGCATCGTGGCGCACTCGTACCTGCCTTCTAACTGGCTGGCTGCGGTGGGCCTGTTTACCTGGACGCGCGTTCACGAGACGCTGGATGACCAGGAACTGCTCGATCCGGCGAAGAAATTCACCTATGTCGCGCCGCCAGGCATCGATGACACCTACGTGGTGTTTGTGATTGGTGAAACCACGCGCTGGGATCACATGGGTATTCTCGGCTATGACCGCGATACCACGCCGAAGCTGTCGAAAGAGAAGAACCTGGTAGCGTTCCGCGGCCAGTCATGCGATACCGCAACCAAGCTCTCGCTGCGTTGCATGTTTGTACGCGAAAACGGCACCATGGATAACCCGGGCCGCACGCTGAAAGAGCAGAACGTGTTTGCAGTGATGCGCGAGCTGGGCTTTACCTCCGAGCTGTTCGCCATGCAGAGTGAAGTCTGGTTCTACGATAATGCCAACGCCAATAACTTCTCTTTCCGTGAGCAGATTGGTTCAGAGAAGCGTAATCAGGGCAAAGCCGTTGATGATATGCTGCTGATTCCTGAGCTACAGGCGTCGTTGCAGCGCTATCCGAAAGGCAAGCATCTGGTGGTCCTGCATACCAAAGGCTCGCACTATCTCTATTCGCAGCGCTATCCGCGCGACTTTGCGCGCTATAAGCCGGAATGTATGGGCGTGGATGATACCTGCAGCAAAGCGCAGCTGATCAATGCCTTTGATAACTCGGTGCTCTATACCGATACCGTGCTCGATAGCGTGTTTGATCAGCTGCGCGATAAGAAAGCCATTGTGTTCTATGCCTCCGATCACGGTGAATCGATCAGTGAAAACATGCACCTGCACGGTACGCCGCGTGAAATGGCACCGCCAGAGCAGTTCCGCGTGCCGATGATTGTTTGGGCATCTGACAAGTATCTGGAAGATAGCCATAACAAGAGCGCGTTCGAACGGTTACAGGCGCAGCAGCGCGTGGGTGCTACGCACCGTCACGTTGAGTTGTTTGATACCATTCTTGGCTGCCTGGGCTATACCTCACCGGATGGTGGCATTAAAGCCGCCAACAACTGGTGTCAGGCACCTGCCAGCGCACATAGCGGTAGCTAATGACTCTGCTGCCAATCGCCGCCGAAGCAGCAACAGCACGCTTTCCAGGCGATTGGCAGGCAAAGTATAAAAAGTCATTGACGCTCAAATAGCGGCGCAGTAACATGCGCCCGCATCGGCGAGTAGCGCAGCTTGGTAGCGCAACTGGTTTGGGACCAGTGGGTCGGAGGTTCGAATCCTCTCTCGCCGACCATATTTAAGAATAAGAAGCCCGCTTGAAAAAGCGGGCTTTTTTTCGTCTGGAATTTGGGGGGGCGTTTTGTTCTGGCCTGATGTAGGCGGCCGGCCTCTTAAAGTCAACGTCTTAGGGTCAACCGCTGCTTCGTTCTGCCTGGCAGGCGGCTTCTTAAGGTCAGGGTCTTAAGGTCAAAAGCTATTTCGTTCTGCCTGAAGGCAGCCCGAGCAGGGCCAGGTTAAAAGCCATTTCGTACAGGCTAAAGCCTGCCCGAGCAGGGCCAGGTCAAAAGCCATTTCGTACAGGCTAAAGCCTGCCCGAGCAGGGCCGGCAGTCGCCCCGGCCCTGCACCCACGCTATCCGGCAAACACAACCGCCCGCCAAAGGCGGGTGCCCTCAGCAAAACCCTTTTCCTGACGGACCAGGCGCGATTCGCTCCCGGCTCAACGCACCTTCTCGCCGCATCCCTGCGGCTCGCCCTGGAAAACGCTTTTGCCTCGGCGGTGGTGATGCCTCCTCAAGGTCAAAACCCAGGTCAAAACCACAACGACAAAAATCAAAAGCCAAAGCCACAACCACAACCACAACCACAACCACAACCACAACCACAACCACAACCACAACCAGAACTCAAGCCAGAGCCAGAAAGGGTGAGAGCTGGAAAACAAGGTGGGGGAAATTGAGTGCAGATTGGGATCTTCGCTCAGGTGAGGCCAGGTGAAAAAAGGGATGAAAGGGGGGCGTAATGACAATCTATTAAGACCGTTTGCGGATTGTGTCATGCCGGAATGGCAAAAGGGTTGGTTGAAAGAGAGCGGATCGTTTTTGATGTAAATAAATAAGACAATAAAACAACCATATAGCGCGATAATTTGCCGAAAATAGTGCTTATTACCAGAGGATTTTATTTTGTACCGACGTAAAGCCATTATTGATATCGCGCCGATGAACTATAAGAAAATCCTTTTTGCGCTCTTTAGTGTATTCCGTTAGGGGAACAGCAATACGCCATATTTAACCCTGCCAACCATCGCTGTTATTTTTGAGACGGTTTTTATTGCCTTGATGCTCCGCAGGCCTTGTCGGCTCTTCCTCGAACGCTTAATTCGCAGCGCATCCAACTTATGATCTTCCTCTCTGATTTGACTGTTTCTTATGCGAAAAGCGCAGCATATTTAGCTGAATGTTGTGCAAAACAGAGACGAAATCGGTCATAACATCGCCGTTTAGCCTTAATTTGAAATTGTTTTTTAGCAATGATAACCACTAGCTTATTGCTGGTTTGACCAGATTAATGGCTGCTTTAATGGCAACTTATTGAATTAATTTACTGGCAAATCATCTTTTCGCTTTTTTTTATGTTTGTTTGCACTTTCTCACACTCTGTGTAAATACCGTTGCGCCGTATTGACGTTAGTTGCAACTGTTGACAAATTGATGCGTCAATAAGGGTGCGAAAGCGGATTTATCTGACGGATTCGATTGCGTCAGTTTTTCATCACGTCAACCTCACATCCTCTCCTTGCACCGGCCGCATAAAAAAACCAGAGGTCGGGCAAATGCAACACGCACACAACAACACATCACACATTGGAGCATAAGCATGAGTAAATCCCTGGCTCAATCCAGGATGCTGAAGGTCGGTCTGAGCATGATTGCGATGACCGTAGCCGCAGGCGTTCAGGCTAAAACCCTGGTTTATTGTTCTGAAGGTTCACCTGAAGGCTTCAACCCACAACTGTTTACCTCCGGCACCACCTATGATGCCAGCTCACGTCAGATCTATAACCGTTTGGTGGAGTTCACGGTGGGTACCACCGAACTGCATCCGGCGCTGGCGGAAAAGTGGGATATTAGTGACGATGGCAAAACCTATACCTTCCACCTGCGTAAAGGTGTGAAATGGCAAACCACCAAAGATTTTAAACCGACGCGCGATTTTAATGCCGATGACGTCGTGTTTACCTTTGAGCGCCAGCTCGACAAAAACAACAAATATCACGGTGTTTCTGGCGGCAGCTACGAATATTTCGAAGGCATGGATATGCCGAAGCTGATCAGCAAAATCGAGAAGGTCGATGAAAATACCGTGCGCTTCGTGCTGACGCGTCCGGAAGCGCCTTTCCTGGCTGACCTCGGTATGGACTTCGCATCCCTGCTGTCAAAAGAGTACGCCGACAACATGCTGAAAGCCGGCACGCCGGAAAAAGTTGACCTGAATCCGGTCGGCACCGGGCCGTTCCAGCTGCTGCAGTACCAGAAAGATTCGCGCATCCTGTACAAAGCCAACGCCGACTACTGGGGCAACAAGCCAAAAATCGATCGTCTGGTGTTCTCTATTACACCTGATGCTTCCGTGCGTTACGCCAAGCTGCAAAAAGGCGAATGTCACGTGATGCCATATCCGAACCCGGCTGACATCGCGCGCATGAAGCTGGATAAAAACATCAATTTGTATGAGCAGGCGGGCCTGAACGTCGGTTACCTCTCTTATAACGTTGAGAAAAAGCCGCTGGATAATCTGAAGGTGCGCCAGGCGTTGACCATGGCGGTCAACAAAAAAGCGATCATTGAAGCGGTTTATCAGGGCGCCGGTCAGCCAGCGAAAAACCTGATCCCACCCACTATGTGGGGCTACAACGACGCGGTGCAGGATTATGCTTACGATCCTGAAAAGGCGAAGGCACTGTTGAAAGAAGCGGGCATGGCGGACGGTTTCACTATCGATCTGTGGGCAATGCCGGTACAGCGTCCTTACAACCCGAACGCGCGTCGTATGGCTGAGATGATTCAGTCTGACTGGGCGAAAGTCGGCGTGAAGGCGAAAATCGTGACCTACGAATGGGGCGAATACCTCAAGCGTGCGAAAGCGGGCGAGCATCAGACCGTTATGATGGGCTGGACCGGCGACAATGGTGACCCGGATAACTTCCTGGCAACGCTGTTCAGCTGTTCAGCCGCGAAAGATGGCTCGAACTACTCGCGCTGGTGTGACAAATCGTTTGAAGATCAGATTCAGCCAGCACGCGCCACCGCCGATCAGGCGAAGCGCATCGAGTTTTATAAGCAGGCTCAGGTTGTAATGCATGACCAGGTCCCGGCGCTGATGATCGCGCACTCAACGGTATACGAACCGGTCAGCAAGAAAGTCTCCGGCTATAAAGTAGATCCGCTTGGCGGCCACTACTTTGCTCAGGTAGACATTAAGGAATAATCCTGCTGCTTCCGGGGCGGCGCGAGTTGCCCCGGTTTTATCCCCTGTTTTACTGGAAACGGTAGAGACGCAGCCCATCTGCGTCGCGGTCGGGGCTACCCGATCGTCAGATGTAAGCAATAACTAACCTTGCGGCTACGGCTGCCTGGTCACGAGAGAAACGGATTATGTTGCAGTTCATACTCCGACGTTTGGGCCTTGTTATCCCAACGTTTATCGGTATCACATTACTCACTTTTGCATTTGTTCATTTGATCCCAGGCGATCCGGTATTGATCATGGCGGGTGAGCGCGGGATATCTCCCGAGCGTCACGCGCAACTGATGGCCCAACTGGGACTCGACCAACCACTATGGAAACAATATTTCAGCTATATCAACGGGGTGCTGCATGGCGACCTGGGGATTTCGCTGAAGAGTCGCATCCCGGTATGGGATGAATTTGTGCCTCGCTTCCAGGCGACGCTGGAACTCGGCTTCTGCGCGATGATTTTCGCCGTGGCCGTGGGTATTCCGGTGGGCGTACTGGCCGCGGTTAAACGCGGTTCTGTCTTCGATCACACCGCGGTAGGCATCTCACTGACCGGCTACTCCATGCCGATTTTCTGGTGGGGCATCATGCTGATCATGCTGGTTTCGGTGCAACTCAACCTGACGCCGGTTTCCGGCCGCGTGGGCGACACCGTTTTCCTTGATGATACGCAACCGCTTACCGGCTTTATGCTGATCGACACGCTGATTTGGGGTGAGCCAGGCGACTTCCATGACGCGGTCATGCACATGATTCTGCCGGCGATCGTGCTGGGCACCATCCCGCTGGCGGTGATTGTGCGCATGACGCGCTCATCAATGCTGGAAGTGCTGGGCGAGGATTACATCCGCACCGCGCGCGCCAAAGGGCTGTCGCGTATGCGCGTCATCATTGTGCATGCGCTACGTAACGCGATGCTGCCGGTGGTCACGGTGATTGGTTTGCAGGTCGGCACGCTGCTGGCAGGCGCCATTCTGACCGAAACCATCTTCTCCTGGCCGGGCCTTGGTCGCTGGCTGATTGAAGCTCTGCAACGCCGCGATTACCCGGTAGTGCAGGGCGGCGTGTTGCTGGTCGCGGTGTTGATTATCGTGGTTAACCTGTTGGTTGATCTGTTGTACGGCGTGGTCAATCCGCGCATTCGCCACAAGAAATAAGGGGGCATCATGTCAATTGTTGATCCAGCCAGCGTCACCGCTGCACCCAAGCCGATGACCCCAATTCAGGAATTCTGGCACTACTTTAAGCGTAATAAAGGCGCGGTCATTGGCCTGGTTTACGTGGTTCTGATGCTGTTAATCGCTATTTTTGCCAACGTGCTGGCACCGCATGCGCCCGCGGAGCAGTTCCGTGATGCGCTGCTGCATCCGCCGGTCTGGCAGGAAGGCGGCAGCTGGAAGTTTATTCTCGGCACCGACGATGTCGGTCGCGACGTATTAACGCGTCTGATGTACGGCGCGCGGTTGTCGCTGCTGGTGGGTTGTCTGGTGGTGGTGCTGTCGCTGGTGTTTGGCGTGATCTTCGGCCTGTTGGCGGGTTACGTTGGCGGTGCGCTTGATGCAGCCATCATGCGTCTGGTCGATATCATGCTGGCGCTGCCAAGCTTGTTGCTGGCGCTGGTGCTGGTGGCAATTTTTGGTCCGTCGATCGTTAACGCCTCTATCGCGCTGACTTTCGTGGCGCTGCCGCACTACATTCGTCTGACGCGTGCTGCGGTGCTGGTGGAGATTAACCGCGACTACGTTACCGCGTCGAACGTCGCCGGTGCCGGTCCGATCCGCCAGATGTTCATCAATATCTTACCTAACTGTCTGGCACCGCTGATCGTGCAGGCGTCGTTGGGTTTCTCCAACGCCATTCTCGATATGGCGGCGTTGGGCTTTCTCGGAATGGGCGCGCAACCGCCAACGCCGGAGTGGGGCACCATGCTCTCCGACGTACTGCAGTATGCGCAAAGTGCCTGGTGGGTGGTGACGTTTCCTGGCGTCATTATTCTGCTTACCGTACTGGCATTTAACCTGATGGGCGACGGCTTGCGTGATGCCCTCGACCCGAAACTCAAGCAGTAAGAGGCTCCGAGATGGCACTATTACATGTAGATCAACTATCGGTGCATTTCGGCGACGAAAAGGCACCTTTCAAGGCGGTTGACCGCATCAGCTACGAGGTTGAACAGGGCCAGGTCGTCGGCATTGTCGGTGAATCGGGTTCAGGTAAATCGGTTAGCTCGCTGGCGATCATGGGATTAATCGATTATCCCGGTAAGGTAAAAGCAGAGAAGCTGGCGTTTAATCAGCGCGATCTGATGAAAATCTCCGAGAAAGAGCGCCGCCAGCTGGTGGGTTCGGAAGTGGCGATGATTTTCCAGGATCCGATGACCAGCCTGAATCCCTGCTACACCGTGGGTTATCAGATTATGGAAGCGATCAAGGTGCATCAGGGCGGCAATCGCCGTACCCGTCGCCAGCGCGCCATCGATCTGCTGAACCAGGTTGGCATTCCTGATGCGGAATCGCGTCTTGATGTTTATCCGCACCAGCTTTCCGGCGGCATGAGCCAGCGCGTGATGATTGCCATGGCGATCGCCTGTCGGCCAAAACTGCTGATTGCCGATGAGCCAACCACCGCGCTGGATGTGACCATTCAGGCGCAGATCATCGAGCTGCTGCTGGAGCTGCAAAAGCAGGAGAACATGGCGCTGATCCTGATTACTCACGATCTGGCGCTGGTGGCCGAAGCGGCACAGCACATTATTGTGATGTACGCCGGGCAGGTGGTGGAAACCGGCAAGGCAGTGGATATCTTCCGTGCGCCGCGCCATCCTTATACGCAGGCGCTGCTGCGGGCACTGCCGGAGTTTGCGGTCGATAAAGCGCGTCTGGCGTCGTTGCCAGGCGTGGTGCCGGGCAAATACGATCGGCCAAACGGCTGCCTGCTGAATCCGCGCTGCCCGTATGCCACCGATCGCTGCCGGGCGGAAGAGCCGCCATTACGTGATATTCCGGGGCGTCAGTCCAAATGTCACTATCCGCTGGATGATGCCGGGAGACCAACTTATGAAGCATGAAACCACTGAGCAACATTATCTGTTGCAGGCGATCGATCTGAAAAAACACTACCCGGTGAAAAAAGGGTGGTTTGGTGAAGAGCGGCTGGTGAAGGCGCTGGATGGCGTTTCGTTTAATCTTGAGCGCGGCAAGACGCTGGCGGTAGTGGGCGAATCGGGCTGTGGTAAATCGACGCTGGGTCGTCTGCTGACCATGATTGAAACGCCGACCGAAGGGCAGCTTTACTGGCACGGCCAGGATCTGCTCAAGCACGATCCGCAGGCGCAGAAATTGCGTCGGCAGAAAATTCAAATCGTGTTTCAGAACCCGTACGGCTCGCTGAACCCGCGCAAAAAAATTAGCCAGATTCTGGAAGAGCCGCTGGTGATCAACACCAGCCTGAGCAAGGCAGAGCGCAAAGAGAAAACGCTGGCGATGATGGCGAAGGTCGGCCTGAAAACCGAACATTACGATCGCTATCCGCATATGTTTTCCGGCGGCCAGCGTCAGCGTATCGCGATTGCCCGCGGCCTGATGCTCGATCCCGATGTGCTGATTGCCGATGAACCGGTCTCCGCACTGGATGTATCGGTGCGCGCTCAGGTGCTGAACCTGATGATGGATCTGCAGCAGGAGCTGGGCTTGTCTTACGTGTTCATCTCGCACGATCTGTCGGTGGTTGAGCACATTGCAGATGAGGTGATGGTGATGTATCTCGGTCGCTGCGTGGAGCGCGGCACCAAAGAAGCGATTTTCAGCAATCCGCGCCATCCTTATACGCAGGCGCTGTTATCAGCCACGCCGCGCCTCAATCCAGATGATCGCCGTGAGCGTATCAAACTCACCGGCGAGCTGCCGAGCCCGTTGAATCCGCCGCCGGGCTGTGCGTTTAACGCCCGCTGCGTACGCCGCTTTGGTCCCTGCACCCAGTTGCAGCCGCAGCTGAAACAATATGGCGACCAGCAAATCGCCTGTTTCGCTGTTGATCAGGATGAACAGCAGCAGGCAGGCTAAACAAGAAAACGGGTCACTGGCTGGCCCGTTTTTCTTTCTTTTTATATGGACGAGTCTGTACAACAGAACGCTTATTTTACTTAAGATCGACTTATTAATATCATTGCCAAATTCCCCCGATTGCCGCTTTTTCACCCGTTTATGCCGCGAAATGCCCAAGACTTCATTCTCGTTCTTCTGAATAACTTATAAGATTAATCTCACGGTTTGCACGGAATGTGCTATATTCGCCGAAAATTCCCTCTCCCTTACTGGCCAGACGTATTTGCATGAAAAATTACGATGATTTGCAGCGTTTTAAGGAAAAGACGCAGACGCAGGATATCAACTTCAGGGATATGTCAGGCCAGTCATTAGAAAACGACCAGCAGCGCTGGGCGATTATTCAACAGCTGTCTGAAGAGAAAAATCACGATGACGTGCTGGAAACCGGTCAGCGCATCGATCGTGCTCAGCCACAGCCGGTGAAAAGCGACGCCTTTACGGCGCCGGTGGTGGCGCAGCTGTTAAGCGCGCGCACCGTCAGCACCGGCAGCCTGCTGCTCGACAGCGTGGCGGCCAGTCCAAAACCAGTGACACCGCTGCCGTCGCTGCGTGCCCAGGCGGCGGTGCAGACTACGCCCGCAACCGGTTCGCTGCTGCAGCAGATTTCAGCCACCGCGGTGCCTTCGCGGCCCGCTGCACCTGCGCCGGTGGCTCAGCCAGCACCCGCTGCGGCACTGCCGCCTGTTGGCATGCCGACGCCGCCGCCTGCTGCGCCTGGCCGTTTTGGGGGATTATTCCGTACGCGTCCCGCTGAGCCGGTGATGCTGTCGAAAGAGACGCTACTCAAACCGTTACTGGAGAAGATCGCCCTATGCCGTTAGTTTGTGTTTGCTCACCGAAAGGTGGCGTTGGTAAAACCACGATGGCGGCTAATCTCGCCTGGGCGCTGGCGCGCTCCGGCAGCAAAGTACTGGCAATCGATTTTGACGTACAAAATGCGCTGCGCCTGCACTTCGGCGTTCCCTTATCTGACGGGCGCGGCTTTGTGGCGCGATCCGCTGAAAATCCGGACTGGAGCCAGGCGGTGCTGACCACCGGCGGCAACGTCTTCGTCTTGCCCTACGGCGACGTAACGGAAGAGGAGCGGGTGCGCTTCGAAGATCATCTCACGCAGGATGCGCATTTTTTACCGCGCGGCCTGAGCACGTTGCTGAATTATCCCGGCCTGGTGATTGTGGCTGACTTTCCGCCCGGCCCGAATCCGGCGCTGAAAGCGGTGGCCGAATTAGCCGATTTACATCTGGTGGTGATGTTAGCGGATACCGCCTCGGTATCACTGTTACCGCATATTGAAAATAACCGAATGATCGGCAAAGCGTTAAATAATAAAGCGGGACACTATTTCGTCCTGAACCAGAGTGATACACGTCGCAATATAAGTCGGGACGTAACGGCTTTTATGCAGCAGCGCCTCGACGATAAATTATTGGGCGTGGTGCACCGCGACGAGAGCGTGGCAGAAGCCAATGCTTCACAGCAGTCCATTTTTGATTTTAGTCCGGTTTCAGCGGCGGCTTTTGATATTGAGCTGATCGCAAGGCGTGTCGCTTCGCTATTGGACATCCAGGTTGGCAACGGAGAATTGCACGGTTCGCTGCGCTCGCGGTAAGCCGGAAAGCGGGCCGCTGTGCGGCCTGCGGATAACATTATCGCCAGCGAGCGAAATAATAATAAACATTTAGCGTTGCCAGGATCCTCATGAAAAAAATTTGGTTCTACCTGCTGCTATTGGTATTAGCGCCAATTGCGGCGGTGATCATCATTACGCCCATGGACAGCCAAAAGCAGTATATTTTTGGTTTAATCAGTATTGGTCTGCTCTTTTTATTGGGCTTCAGCAAAAGCCAAAAAGTCAGCGTGGTGATGGTATTTCTGTCGGCATTAATGTCGACGCGTTATATCTGGTGGCGCACCACCGAAACCCTGCATTTTAATTCGGAGATAGAGGCGCTGTTCGGCATCGCGCTCTATATTGCCGAGCTTTACGTGTGGGTGATTTTAATTCTTGGCTTCCTGCAAACCACCTGGCCGCTGAAGCGCACCATTGAGCCGTTGCCGGATGATATTAGCCTCTGGCCGACGGTCGATATCTATATTCCGAGCTATAACGAAAGCCTCGACGTGGTGCGCGATACCGTGCTGGCAGCGCAGTGCATCGATTATCCGCGCGATAAGGTGAAAATCTATCTGCTTGATGATGGCAAGCGTCGTGAGTTTGCGGTATTTGCCGCCGACGTTGGCGTCGGCTACATCACGCGCGACGATAACCGTCACGCCAAAGCGGGCAACCTCAATCATGCGATGAAAATCACTAAAGGCGAGCTGATCTGCATTTTTGACTGCGACCACGTTGCCACGCGCACCTTTTTGCAGGCCACCGTGGGGCCCTTCCTGAAGGATCCCAAACTGGCGCTGCTGCAAACACCGCACTACTTCTATTCACCCGACCCCTTTGAACGCAACCTGCGTGCGGCGCGCTCAATTCCTAACGAAGGTGCGCTGTTCTACGGCCCGGTACAGCAGGGCAACGACAACTGGAATGCCACCTTCTTCTGCGGCTCCTGTGCGGTGATCCGCCGTGCTGCGCTGGAAGAGATTGGCGGTTTTGCTGTGGAAACCGTGACTGAAGATGCGCACACCGCGTTGAAAATGCAGCGCCTTGGTTGGGGCTCGGCTTTTCTGGCGATCCCACTGGCGGCGGGTCTGGCAACCGAACGTCTCGGCCTGCACGTGGTGCAGCGTACCCGCTGGGCGCGCGGCATGACGCAAATTTTCCGCGTCGATAATCCACTGTTTGGTCGCGGCCTGAAGTGGCAACAGCGTCTCTGTTATCTCAACGCCATGCTGCATTTCCAGTTTGGTATTCCGCGCGTGATCTTCCTGACCGCACCGCTGGCTTACCTGCTGTTTAACCTGAATATTATTCACTCTTCTGCATCGCTGATTTTCGCCTACGTGCTGCCGCATCTGGTGATGTCGCTGTACGTTAACTCACGCATGAACGGCCGTTTCCGTTACACCTTCTGGGGTGAAATCTATGAAACGGTGATGGCATTTCACCTGATTATTCCGACGTTGCTGACGCTGATTTCACCCAAGCATGGCAAGTTCAACGTGACCGACAAAGGTGGCCTGCTCGATCAGGGTTTCTTTGACTTCAACATCGTCCGTCCGCATGTCATCACCGCACTTCTGCTGACCGCAGGCATTACCGCGGGCGTGGTGCGCGCGGTGGCGCATGACTATTTTGGCGTCGATCCCTGGGTTATCGCGCTGAACGTTGGCTGGGCGATTTTCAGCCTGGTGATTCTGATGGCGGCGATTGCCGTGGCACGCGAGACCAAGCAGGTACGTAAAACCATCCGTATCGAGGTCGAAATTCCGGCCATTATTCATTACGCCAGCGGCATCTCGTCACGCACGGTGACCTCCGATTTGTCGATGGGCGGCGCGCAGATCATCGCGCCCGATCAACGTCATCTGCATGATGAAATTGAAGAAATTGATATTCTGCTGCAATCGGGCGCCATCACTATTCCGGTTAGCATCATCTCCAGCGACGACGACGTGATTCGCCTGAAGTTCGGCCAGATGCCGCTGTCGCGCCGCCGTGAACTGGTACGCGTGGTGTTGGCGCGCGCCGACGCCTGGATTCAGCCGCAATATAAGCCGGACAGCCCGCTGCGCTCGCTGTTAACCATTATTCGTACCGTGTTTGAACTCTTCTGGCTGACCTGGAAAGGGCGACGGGACAAACGTAAAACCGTTGCCGGTCAGGCGCAGGAGGATCAGGGAGCATGAAACCACGTCTGATAAAAAGTCTGCTGGTGACCTCGCTGGCGGGCAGTCTGCTGCTGAGCCACGCATGGGCGGAGAACACCGCCGTCACGCAGGACAGCGAGGCGCTGTCGCAGGTGCCGCCGCCGCCGGGCGTAGGTGCGGAAGAGCAGCAACTGCGCGCCGCCGTGGCCGCCGATCCTTATGCGCCGAACGCGGCCGCTGCGGCGCAAACCGCGCCAGACACCGCGAATGACGGTTCAGCCAGCGCGCCCGCTGTGACGCAGCCGTCCCCGACTGAGAGCGATCCTGCTGCCAGCAATCCGGCTACTGAAGCAACCAATGCCTCGCAGCCACCGGCGATGCAGACGGAGGCCAGCGCTGCGCCGCTGACTGACGACGCGCCGCAGGTGGAGCAACAGCCCGCTGCCGAGGCGTCGTCGTCCAGCGTTGATGCCGCCGCCGA
>Ga0308167_1003044_pt1 | contig 14048 bp, 14 predicted proteins | sample PhyCR1_2_FD_202138 | JGI IMG/M metagenome (GOLD analysis project Ga0308167, IMG submission 202138) | Phyllosphere microbial communities from UC Gill Tract Community Farm, Albany, California, United States - DLSLRC.R1 | ecosystem: Host-associated > Plants > Phyllosphere > Unclassified | place... | reverse complement strand
TGACCATCACATGGGGTTATTACTTCCGCACGGGCATTATCATGACGCTGCCCGTGCTGTTTGTCACTCTGGCCGCTCTGGCGTTGCGGCTTTCCGTCACTTTGTAATGAGATACTGATATGAGCAACATAACCATCTATCACAATCCGGCCTGTGGCACGTCGCGCAACACGCTGGAGATGATCCGTAACAGCGGCACAGAACCGACGATTATTCATTATCTTGAGACCCCGCCCTCACATGAGGAGCTGGTAAAACTCATTGCCAATATGGGGATGACAGTACGTGCACTGCTGCGTAAGAACGTAGAACCATACGAGCAACTGGGCCTTGCCGACGATAAGTTTACTGACGAGCAGTTACTCGGCTTTATGCTTCAGCATCCGATACTGATCAACCGTCCTGTTGTGGTGAGTCCCCTGGGGACGCGACTGTGCCGACCTTCTGAAGTGGTGCTGGATATTCTTCCTGAGCCACAAAAAAGCGCATTTACGAAAGAAGATGGTGAAAGAGTCACCGACGAGTCAGGTAAGCGGCTCAGGTAATCGGTGAATCCCCATTCTCAGGTGCTGAATGCCGCTTTCACCCTGAGAATGGTTTGCCGGGTGGTGTTAAATTCACGGGCAACGGCGCTGACACTGCTTCCCGCATTGAGGCGTTCCATCGCAGCCCGCTTTTGATCTTCGCTCAGCGCTGATGGACGGCCAAAACGTTTTCCTGATGCTTTAGCTCGTGCAATACCAGAGTGTGTACGCTCAAGAAGCAAATCCCGTTCAAATTCCGCCACCGCTGAAATCACCTGCATCGTCATTCTCCCGGCAGCGCTGGTCAAATCAACACCTCCGAGCGCCAGGCAATGAACACGAATATCTGATGTAGCCAACTGCTCAACCGTTTTCCTGATATCCATGGCATTACGCCCAAGGCGGTCCAGCTTAGTGACAATAAGCACATCACCATTTTCCATGCGATCAAGCAGCCGGATAAATCCAGGGCGTTCGCTGGCAGCAACCGAACCACTGATATGCTCCTCAATCAGTCGCTGGGGTCTGATGGCAAAACCCGCCGCTTCAATTTCACGACGCTGGTTTTCTGTGGCCTGCTCCAGAGTGGAGACCCGGCAGTAAGCAAAAACTCGTGACATAGGAAACTTTCCGTACGAAATAGATATCCGAATTATAACGCATGTCCGAAACTTATTTTACTGACTTTCGGACATATTATTTAGAAGGTGTACGAAACCAGTCGGTTTCGGTCAGCATAAAGCGATAACTCAAATAAACTATATGCAGAGGAAGCATCTATGCCACGGAGACAAATACTCAGCAGTGAAGAAAAAGAACGTTTGTTGGTTGTGCCGGACGATGACGTTCTTCTGACGCGCATGTGTTTTTTGAGTGAACATGACCTCGCGCTTATTAATAAACACCGCAGACCCGCAAACCGCCTGGGCTTTGCTGTTTTACTCTGCTATTTGCGAGGGCCGGGATTTCCACCCGACAAAAATATCTCCCCTCACGACGGGGTTGTTTCCCGGCTGGCGGCTCACTTGAAACTTCAGCCTGATTTGTGGGCCGAGTATGCATCAAGAGAAGTCACCCGCTGGGAACATCTGGCTGAACTTTATCGCTACCTGGAATTATCCCCCTTCAACCGGGCGCTACAAAAAGCCTGTATTCGCCACCTTTATCCCCACGCCATGCGGACAGACAGAGGCTTTTTGCTTGCGGAGGAAATGCTCTCCTGGCTCCACAATAATAAGGTGATATTCCCTTCTGTTGAAGTCATCGAGCGAACCTTGGCCGAAGCAACAACGCTTGCAGACAGAGCGGTCTTTTCTGCACTTACCGCGCAGCTTGAGCCGGGACATAAAGCGGCGCTGGACCGCCTGCTAGTCTCTGAGGGGGAGCAACCTTCACGGCTGGCCTGGCTGCTCCAGCCTCCGGGAAAAATTAATGGTAAAAACGTCCTGCAACATATCGACCGGTTAAATGCGATTGAGTCGCTGGCACTGCCTGACGGCATTGCGCTTTCCGTTCACCAGAACCGGCTCCTGAAACTCGCACGCGAAGGCAGGAAAATGAGTAGCCGTGACCTGGCAAAATTCACTGATGTTCGCCGTTATGCCTCGCTTGTTTGTGTCATATCGGAAGCCAGGGCCACCCTGACAGACGAAGTTATTGAGCTGCACGAGCGTATTCTGGGCAGTCTGTTCAGCAGGGCAAAACGCACGCAGGCCGAGCGACTCCAGCAAACGGGTAAGCTGATTCAGAGTAAGCTGAAGCAATACGTTACCGTCGGGCAGGCATTGCTTAACGCCAGAGAGTCTGGTGAAGATCCCTGGGCCGCAATAGAAGACGTCCTTCCCTGGCAGGAATTCATCAACAGCGTGGAAGAAACTCGGTTCCTGTCACGTAAGGACAACTTCGACCCGTTGCATCTGATCACAGAAAAATACAGTACGCTGCGTAAATATGCTCCCCGGATGCTGTCCGCGTTGCAGTTTATGGCTGCTCCCGCTGCAATGCAGCTTAGTGATGGGCTGGAGACCGTCAGAGAGATGCATCGCAAACAACTCCGAAAAGTACCGCCTTCCGCGCCAACCGGGTTCATCCCGGAAAGCTGGAGAAAGGTGGTGATCACTCCCTCCGGCATTGATCGAAAATATTACGAATTTTGCGTGCTGAATGAGCTGAAGGGAGCCTTACGTTCTGGTGACATCTGGGTAAAAGGGTCGCGCCGTTACCAGAATTTCGATGATTATCTGATCCCGTCTGGTGATTTTGAAAAATCACTCCGGGATAATCAGCTACCCCTTGCTATTCCTACCGATTGCCATGAATACATCAAGAGCCGTATGATGCTTCTGGCATCGCGCCTGGAGGAAGTGAATGCGATGGCGCTGGCCGGTGATTTGCCCGATGTTGATATATCGGATAAAGGCGTGAAAATTACCCCGCTGGATAACAGTGTCCCTTCAACAATATCCCCTTTTGCCGATCTGGTTTATGGCATGCTGCCTCACCCTAAAATTACTGAAATGCTGGATGAAGTGGACGGCTGGACCGGTTTTACCCGCCATTTCACACATCTCAAAAATCATCACATCAGACCTAAAGACAAAAAGTTGTTACTGACCACCATTCTGGCCGATGGCATCAACCTTGGGCTGACAAAAATGGCCGAATCCTGTCCGGGAACGACAAAATCGTCACTTGAAGGCATTCAGGCCTGGTACATCAGGGATGAAACCTATTCAGTAGCACTGGCCGAACTGGTCAATGCCCAGAAAAAACGGCCTCTGGCGGCATTCTGGGGCGATGGAACAACCTCCTCGTCTGATGGGCAAAATTTTAGGGTGGGTAGTCATGGGCGCTATGCAGGCCAGGTCAATCTGAAATACGGTCAGGAGCCAGGCGTGCAGATTTACACGCATATTTCGGACCAGTACAGCCCGTTTTATACCAAAGTCATCAGCCGTGTGCGTGACTCTACTCACGTACTTGACGGTTTGCTGTATCACGAAAGCGATCTGGAAATCACAGAACATTACACCGACACAGCAGGTTTCACTGAGCATGTTTTCGCGCTGATGCATCTGCTTGGATTCGCTTTTGCGCCAAGGATCCGGGATCTTCATGACAAGCGGCTGTTTATTCATGGAAAAGCCGAGTTGTATCCGGGGCTTCAGTCAATCATCTCCACAACCAGTCTGAATCTAAAGGACATTGAAACTCACTGGAGTGAGGTGCTGCGTCTGGCGAGTTCTGTAAAGCAGGGCACGGTAACAGCATCACTGATGATGAAAAAGCTGGCCAGCTATCCGAAACAAAATGGTCTGGCAAAAGCGTTGAGGGAAATTGGTCGCATCGAGAGGTCATTGTTTATGCTGGACTGGTTCCGGGATCCTTCCCTGCGTCGACGCGTACAGGCAGGGCTGAATAAAGGTGAGGCCCGCAATGCCCTTGCGCGCGCAGTCTTTATGCACCGGCTGGGGGAAATCAGAGATCGGGGACTGGAAAACCAGAGTTACCGGGCCAGTGGGCTGACGTTGCTGACTGCGGCGATCTCACTCTGGAATACGGTATATATAGAAAGAGCCATAGATTCTCTGAAGCGAAAAGGGATCCCATTCAATGACCAGCTGATTTCTCATCTGTCCCCTCTGGGATGGGAACACATCAACCTGAGTGGGGATTACGTCTGGCGAACAAACCTCAAGCTGGGACAGGGGAAATACCGTTCATTACGCTCAGTAGACAGCAGTCTGTACAAAAAACAGGCTTAGCGTAGGATATTTTCCGTTTTCCAAGCGGACCCCGATATGTCGCGGCATGCAGTAGCCCGTCATCGGGTCCATTTCAAGGTCAGGACGCTCTATCAGGCCATATCGTTCCCATTCTTCAAACAGGCGGGACAGCCGGCTGGGCTCTACGCGCGTTTTCGGAATGACGTTGCCGTTTTCATCTTTCGGGCTCAGTTCGTCGGCAAGCTTGCTGCCGTTAAAGGTAACAACCGAGGTGGCAAGATCTGCGCGCTGAACACACAGGGGCCACATGGCGTCATACAGCGCCTGCTTCTCCGGGCGAAAGTCACGCTTGCGGCCAGCGACGTCGCGCAGTTGCACAAAGTAGGGGTGACGGGACATGCGCTGGCGCAGGGTCATTTTTCCTGTGCGCTTATCCTTATTCACAAGGCGGTTCATGGCGTGCCCCATCTGGCCCGGCAGGCGGCGATAGCCTTTGGGTGCAAGCCACTCAGGATTAGAGCATTTGCAGGCGGTTGAGTGTTCGCCACGGTGCCGATTATCAGGTCTTTTAGCCTGAGTAACTAAAGTGCGTTTATCCACCCCGCCCTGCGCTTAAATTGCACGGGAGGAGTACGCACAGAACGGATTGTCTTTTTCCGGGCATAAATCTATACTCCCCGCATAGAGCAATCGTTCTATGCGGTTCTCTAGGGCCCCGGTAATCTTGTCGCGTCGCCAAACAAGAAAGATTATCGGGGTTTTTTCTTTTCTGATTTGGTACTACCGCCTCAGATCCCTGCCACCTTCCGGCGTGGCCAGCCATGAATTCTCAACTATTCGTAATCTATCACTCATTATAATGCTGAGCAATAACGTAATCCCCTTACGAAAAACCCTTTTTTTTAGTTTCGGCTTCGATAAGGTGTTCAAGCATTTCTGCCTGAGTCTTACCCGCTTCTTCGCATAACCTGATTAACGCTTGTTTCTGCTCAGTACGTATGAATACCTTGATTTCTTTATGCGTCTCACGTTTACGTGCCTGGTAGGCACGTACTCGCTCTTTATCCGAAGTCGGGTTCTTTCTGTTGCGAGTGGTTTTCTTTTCGGGAGCTGATGTTACTGAATCACGGGGGCTCATGCTCGTACCCTGTTGCAAAATAAGACTTTCCGCAGAATAGCATAAGCCAAATCAGTAATATCTTTAATTTACAAGACTTGCCACGCCACCATTGAACTGGCTGACAGTTCAGGTAGTCAGTAAGAAGCGGTCTTATTCCGCAGCATACGCCCCACTTCATTGAGGGCAATGTAACGAGATATATGCCATTAGCCCCTATTTAGTATCGTGAGTATTACGTTGAACAAACATCGAACCTTATACACCCTTCGAGCCGGTGACTTTTAGGTTATGACAATATGCCCCATGACTTATAAGTGATGACATTAGGGGTTTTCAGGCGCGATTTACCCTATGACATTTGGGTATACCCTAATGTCACGTACGGGTGCGTAAAAAGAATGTTCTAACTTTCAGAATCCAAGGAAATTAAAATTTGCGGGGAAAATTCCTAATTTGAAGATATTCGCTACACACCTGGTTTTACTGAAGACCACTGCGGGAAAGCTTGAACGTTTTGCCTTGGTGTTGGCCGTCCGGCTTCCCCGCAACCGCTATACATAGTATCGGCAGCAGATGATAAAGCTATACCTGAAGCATCCTTTCTTTTGCTTTGTAAACAAAGTTGCTTATGCTAACTGGCGCCGGCGGCTGTGAGCGGAGAATTGGCCTGGCATTGTGAAATGTTAAGCAAACGACAGAACAACCGCGCAGTAAATTTTTCCGGTTATCCAAAAAAATTGCAGCTTCTAAATTACTGAAAGACTTTGCGTATTATTAAACTAAATATTCGATTTATATTATGCTGAGCGATCAAGGATATTAATGGATTTATCTTATTTTTACCGGAAACCAAATCAGTTAAATAATTCTTATCTTTCAGGCGGATGGGATCATTAATATATATAATACTTCTGGGAGATCTGATGTAAAGTAAGATTTAAGCTTGTTATTCCATTAGTTAGCGGTAATCATTCCCTCAGGCATAGCAAACGGAATTGAAGAAAATGAAGACTGGCTTTAAAGCTGGCAATTATTAGCTGAATACCCTGGCATTTTAGGGAATGCCTGAAATTTTATTAAAATAAAAAGTGCGTAAAAAATAATCGTCTTTTCTGACGTACTGGAAAATGTAAAGTTGCAGTTATAACATTTGACAAGCATTTTCTACAAAGTGTGTTTCTGGTTTTTTAAATTCCTAAGGAACTATCGACTCACTTTAAAGGATTCGTAAGCCAGCAAGAAATTACAGCTCCTGAAATATTGTGTCTTTTACGATCACAGGGCGTGGCACTACTAATTTTAGTGGGTTGGTTAATTGCCTGACTATGTGTAGTATGGAATGCGTCAAAAAAATAAGATTTTATTGCTGCACCAGGGAAATCAACGCACTACCAAATTAATCTTTTTATATTCAAGGTTACACACAGAACTTAAAGGAAATAACGGTGATAAAGTCGTATTATTACTATGCCTGTATTGATCCTTTTTTAGGGATAACCGTGCATTGCAAGGGTTGTAAAAAGCTGCGGCAAGAAGGACAAATATTCCTGGGCTCGTTTTATGAATATCATCAGGCTGCGGCCGCGGCTAAACGCCGTTACAGTGATATCAGCCAATGCCCTGACTGCTTAAAAGGGAAGCACAGCATCCCTGGACCGGTAGTTATGGTTGAAGCTGTTAAACCGAAAGCCAGACAGGAAGCCATTACCGTTAAGCCGCGTATCTGTGCTGCACCACCTTTAACGGTTAAACCTGAGAGCGAGCCTGTCAGGATGCGTCAAAAACCTGAGGCGCGTCTCTCCCCTGTGCCTGTTCCTGAGTTGAGGGCTAAAAGTAACGTCCACCGCGTACCCAGAAAGCACTCGCCGGGCAACTACTGACAACTTAACTCCTCTCAGGCTCTGCTCTCATATTAAAATTGCTCTTGCCGTTCTGCCAGGTGCAGATTCGCTGGCGTTTGAAGATAAGCGCTTTCTTCGGCCTGACGCTAACACCAGGCTCTGCCGGCGTGATGAACCACGCCATGAGTGAACTGGTTCTGACCTGTTCCCGTGCGCTACGTACAGGCGAGGTGATAAGGATTGCCGATCATGAGGGTGTGGTCAGCGGGGGGTATGCTGGCAACCAAAATCCTGCCCGAGAGAACTATGAGGTGACGGTTCCCAATGCCGTGGTGGTCAGTGGCCGAGTGGTAACGCACATGAAGAAACGGCCGTCAGCTTAACGGTAACATTGCGGCATTAGTCCCTTTCCCCGTTGTGACGCAAGCTGTTCGAACAGCAAATCAAAGAAAAACAGGTCAGCATCCTGTTTAGCTTCTGACGGCAGGGGTGGTCAGCCGGCGAGCACAACCATTTCAAATATGCATTGTTGTGAAGTCCCGTTACCGGACACCTACCGTGCTGCTCCAGACGACGCCTTTAAGCCCAGGAAGAACCTTCAGAAGTTTTGTATGTTCAGAAAACAACGCTGCAAACGGGACTTCTGGCCTTAGCCCGGATGACGGAGGAGCAGCAAAGCCAGCAAAACAGCTGCTGGCTTCGGGTTCTGTACGTTTAACGAAAGCGGTTACAGAGAGCTAAAGTAAATACGGAAAAGGACGTTTAATACCGTCATAAAGACGGACCTACAGATGCAGCCCGCCAGTCCCGAAAGCTTCACTGAATATCTTCTCCTCCGGCACGCCCAGACTGATTAAAGAGCGATATTGTTCCTGCATAAACGGAACCGGTCCGCATAAATAGTAATCAGCCTCTGCAGGCAGATATGCCGCCGGAAGAGCGTTTAAATCGAGCCTTCCCTTCACCTGATAATCTTTACCGGGGACCTCATCTTCTTTTACATTTTCATAGGCAATAAAAACGTGAAGATTATCATTCTGGCTGGCTAAGTTTTTCAGCTCCTTACGCAATGCATGCACTTCAGAACTGCGCGCCGCATGAATAAAGTATATTTCTTTTTTCAGCGCCCGGTATTCTCTGGTTCCGGCATTTATGCCTTCACGTAATGCCGGTTTAAAGTTTGGATCGGCATGCTCTGCAAGCAAATGATTAACCATAGAAATCATCGGCGTCAGCCCGACGCCTGCGCTGATGAGTACGTTGTTCGTATCCGGGTTCAGCAGATAAAAATTTCCTGCTGGGGCGCTGAGTTCAACAACGCTGCCCTTATCAACGCTATTATGCAACGTGGAGGAGACATAGCCCGGATCCTGCCCTTCCGTGCGGGCATCCTCTCGTTTAACAGATATCCGCAGGTAATTATCCGCCGGGCTGCTGGATAAACTGTACTGGCGCGGTTGCTTAATGCCCAGCGCCGGAACCAGCACCCGTAAGGTTATATACTGGCCGGGTTTATAAGCCGGAAGCGGCTGTGCGTCCTGTGGAACCAGATAAAAAGAAGTGATTTCTTCACTTTCTTTTACTTTTTTGTCCACGATAAAGTTTCGCCATCCTGTCCAGCTGCCCGGAGACTGTTTACGCTCATCGTAAAGCTGATTTTCTGTTGAAATAAAAATGTCAGCGAGCTGTTTATATGCCGCACCCCAGGCTGTTATCAGTTCATCATCCATGGGGATGCTGAGTACTTCACTTATTGAATGCAGTAAATTTTCGCCAACAATATCATAGTCCGGCGACTGGATATTCAGGCTGACGTGTTTATTGCAAATGAGCTCAATAACCGGTAACAGCACTGCCGGATTGTCTATATTTTCGGCGTAGGCCAGCACGGCTCCCGCCAGAGCTTTTGCCTGCGCACCGCTGCGCTGATGGCCCATATTGAAGGTTTCTTTCAGCCCGGGATTATTTTTTAACATACGCTTATAAAAATAGTCCGTTAAAGCCTCACCGTTTTCTTTCAGTACCGGTACCGTTGCCTTGACCAGGTCTTTCTGTTTTTCATTTAACATGCCTGCCTCACATTTTTATCAGCCGCTTATAAAGACTCAAAGAAAACCAGACACCCCTCCCGGGGCAGTTTTCAATACCAACCTAAATATAGACCCTGTCGATACTCCTGGCTACAGACCGGCTTACCTGCAGAAAACCAATCTAAGGCTGGCCTGAGTCATTGCAGGCCGGATACCGAAAACCAGGCGAAGCCGTTGATAAAAAGTTAACGGCAGATAAGGCTCGCATTAACCTGCTCTGGACTGCCTTTTCACACAGGTCAGCCTCCGCCATAACAGGAGCCAGTAATCTGTCGGAGCAAAACAGGTTGTGTTTGCATCTTTCAAACTGAAACGGTGAAAGAATATCCGGGTGGTTAAGTAAGAGATTAGCGGGCCTGCGCTCAGACGTGTAAGCGGAGGCACCCTACGGAGCAGAGTCAGCTTTTAATAAGAAGTGGTGCAGAGAATAAGCCTGCGCGACATCACGGGTTAAGCCACAGGGATAACAGCCGAAATCAGGCAGGACCGCTTTCCCTGTACGGGACTGACAGGATTTTCCTCGCTACTTTCTGTCGCAATGCATTAAAGCGTAACGTGGCATTCACGCTGGTTAACGCATTTTTAGCATGAGCCGAACGAAAGATAAATGATCCTTCAGATTAACTGATGTAATCCGTTTTTTTATTTCAGTGAGTTTGAAAAACGAGTCAGTTACAGGCTGGATAAGTGCGCTTTGCTATTACTGATATCATATAAACCACTGATAAAAAGTCTTAATCCGGACAATAACAAAAGAGAATAAAATCACGGATGGTTTATATAAATTAAACTAATGATTTTTATTTGCTTGTGTCATTATAAAGCTCAGCTTATAAGCTCTGGGACTATAATAATGAAAAATATGTACTATATAAGCATTTCAAAAGTAGCAAACAACCATGTTGTCCATAACGGTACGTGTATACATGTCAGAAATAATGCAGAGGACATGATTTTGCTGGGAGAATTTGGTCAGTTATTTCTGGCTCTGGGCATCGCCCGAAATAACTTTAAATCAGTAACGCCCTGCGAAGAGTGCCTGATCCCCAAACGTGCGGCCACTTGTCTCGCGAAAAAGCCATCAGCACCTGCCCGGCTTTTTCCTCTGGAAAAGCCTTAATTAGCGGAGAGGCAATTTTCCTGGAAATGCTTTCGCTGTTTTTATTTCAGGCCATCAACAAAGATTAATAAAAGAAGCGAAGCCATGGGGCCTGCAAATGCTCTGTAAAAGTTACCGGATTTTTTTACAGGTGAAAGCCCGCGCTGACTGTATAATTTTCCGGTAATCTGGAGCGATTCAGGCAGGAAAACTTCATTTATTTCCTCAGGCAAAAGCAGAGCTGACAAATAATCACTGTGACCAGCTTCAGGCACTTTCAGGCTTGTAATATCCGCTTCTGCCATAAAGCCGCCATTGAGCAGGTTTTCAGGGGCTACTGTGAGCGGAAAGCACGCACAATAGCCGGCAGTTAACAGGTGAAAAAAGCCCGCACATCTTGATGCGGGCCTGAGCGGTGGTTATCGCCAGGGAAATAAATTACGGCTTTTTGAACTTGTCTTCGACTTTCTCTTTGGCTTCCGCAATTTTGTCACCTGCCTTGTCGGCTAAGCTTTCTTTGTGCTCCGGGTGATCCGTTCGTGCCTGACCTGACGTGACGTCATACTCTCTGGCATTATCTGAACCGGATGCCTCCGGCAATGTCCCGGCATCAGGAGCTATGTCTGAGGCCTGCACGGTATCTGCATGATCGATATCCACTTCCTGACGGCGCACTGAGTCACTGACCGTCTCCACCCGATCGCTTTCATCTTTGCGTACCACCACTTCTTCTTTGATGTGCGCCGTTTTGTTAATGACGGGTTGTTCATGGGTTTCAGCAACTTCTACCGTTTTTTCTGACCAGTCAACGCTGTCCGGCGAGCCGGTTTCACTGAGGGGGCGACGGAAAATTTCGGCGTGCTGTTCGCGCAATGAGATATTTTCCGAAACGCGATCGGTAACGGTATAGCGGCGGACACGGGTAGAGCCCTCGCTGACCAGTCGCTTACCGACTTCCAGTCGTTCTTCAGCCAGGCGAAGAACGTCTTCCTCGCTTTCATCACCGGTCAGTGATGTCCGTACTGCATCCGTGCCGGTCTGGTTACTTTTTCCCCCCGGAGGCGAATTAAGCTCATCATCAGTCGTGTAATCAGCCGGGGCCGCTGCGCTGCGCCCTGTAAGTTCCTCATGCGCATCCAGAATACCCAGCGCGCGCGGGGCTTCATCCTCATCGGCACGAAGCGACAGAACCACCCCGCCAGTTCGCAGCGCATCTTCGTAAACTTCTTCCTGGTCTTCCTCAAGGGTGTTGCCAAACAGGCGTTGCCAGAAACCGGGATGACGCGCTTCTTGCCCCTCAGAACGGAGGCGTTCGCCTGAGATAATATCAATATCATCATCGCTGAAGCCGGCCTTAATCAGGTTACGCTTCGCACCTTCTGCCAGAGTTAAGGTACTGAACATCGTTACGATTGTTTCATGAGCCATGGGTCTCTCCTGGGTGACAGTTCAGATGTGTTATATCCTGCAACGGTTGTACATACGTACCTTTTACCGGGTCCCGCGGGCATAACCCTTTAAGCGGGCTGCGGGCCGGCGTGCTTAAAGGGTTATGCCCGACCCGGGCGACAGAAAATATATTCCCCTGCAAATTTTCCGGCGAAATCACTGGCACGTACACAAACAAGCCTGGCATAACCTGGAGAAACTGACAGAAAGTGCCCGGTGAAGAGGCCGTGATGAGAAAAATGACACAAACCCATGCGGCTCGTCATAAATTCGTAAGCAAAAGCTGGCGGTTTCTGAGAAATGACAGCGTTTTAAACAGACGGGGTAACAACACAAGATGAATCTGCCCGCGCCTGGTTTCGCGTAGCCCTGCTGAATCCTGCTGCAGGAAAAGGAATAATGGCCTTTTTTAAAAGGAGTTTCATCAGCACCTCGCAGACTTCTTCTGGCTCGCCGGCAATGCAGGGAAACCAGCCCTGCAGCGCTTACTGGCCGGAAACTGATGGCGAAGGGCTGAAACTGCGCAGCCGGAATACGCCTCGCTTGCAAACAAGAACTCTTTAGCCAGAATCTACAGCTGCACAGAAAGTATGAAATGTGCACCTAAGAGAAATCCTTGTTACTTTTGCCCGCTGCTTATTTGCGGGCTTTTTTCATCTTCACCCACCAGGACAAAGAGCGGCCGGACAGATAACGGAGCATTCATGACAATGAAATCAGCAGACTATGTAAATAACGGCGTTAAGCATTATGCGAATGATGACACGCAGTTCAGTATCTCAGGCCATGAGCAGGCGAAACCGGAGCTGGAAGAAAAAATCTGGTCGCTGTTTGGTGAACCTGAAGCCGCGGCGGATAAAAAAGAACAGGAAGCCATTCGTGAAAAAATCTGGCAGCTGGCTGAAGTTAACAGTGAGAAGTAATCTGGCTGGCCCGGAATAAAACCATAGCCAGGTTAAATCTTTATTAAACAATTAATTAATAAACCTAACGCAGGTATTACGGTCTACAGTTAATGCGGAGGTCTCCTCTGTAACGAATTTTTACCCGCCCTGTGCGGGTATTTTTTTGCCTGCAATCTGCAATAAAAGAATAAACAGCCAACGCATTGCCCCCCCGATTCCCGGGCAGCGCCGGGACGTGAGCGCTGTTGCGCTTACCGGCTGGGGTCTGATGGCAACGGCGGTTGTCAGCCTGAATCTGGTCCGGTGGGCGATGCTGTAGCCTCAAATGAGGGAGAGATAAGCGAAAATGAGCGGATGTCTGAAGTTTTTACAAGCTAATTAATACAGGGAAGGTCCGCTATGAGCGAAGAGCGGACGTTTGGGTACATAAAGCGGATACCTGACTTTGCCCTAAGTATCCGCTGATACCAGCTCGTTAAGCCTGTTGATGATCTCAGATGTGTCGACAGAAACGTACTCCATAACACCTAACCAGATAATGTTACGTTTCTCAAATCCCTGATGATAAAACTGAAACCTGAGCCCCGGAGCACAGACAAGCAACGCAGCCTTACGCTCAATTAGTGCTTCAATATCTGACCCGGTATCATCTGGCATCACCTGCCAGGGCAACCCCCTACTGTCGAGTTCTCTTTGCAAGCTTTTAATAAACTTCTCAGTCAGAAAATAAGGGAAATACCCGCCATGTAAAGGCGAACGACCTAACGTAGGGCTCGGGCAGTGGATAAAATAAATCGTTTTGTTAGTCATAACTCTCCTTGTCGAGACCCTCTATAAACACGGATTGCAAAGTTCAAGTAGTGAGATATTACGAGCTAAGTGACCTGCTCCCCGTTGATTAATACACCGCGATGCTAGTAATGTCTTCATAAGCCGCATGAGGACATCCCCATGAAGAAGCGTTTTTCCGACGAACAGATCATCAGTATCATCCGCGAGGCTGAAGCCGGGGTTTCTGCCCGTGCGCTCTGCCGTAAGCACGCCATTTCCGACTCTACCTTTTACACCTGGCGTAAGAGGTATGGAGGTATGGAGGTGCCCGAGGTTAAGCGCCTGAAGTCGCTTGAGGAAGAGAACGCCAGACTCAGGAAGCTGCTTGCCGAAGCCATGCTGAATAAGGAGGCACTTCAGGTGGCTCTGGGGCGAAAGTACTGACGACAGACCAGAAGCGGGAAGCCGTTGAGTTTATGTGTGATGCGACCGGTCTGTCGCAACGTCGTGCCTGCAGGCTTACA
>Ga0308167_1003042_pt1 | contig 14050 bp, 10 predicted proteins | sample PhyCR1_2_FD_202138 | JGI IMG/M metagenome (GOLD analysis project Ga0308167, IMG submission 202138) | Phyllosphere microbial communities from UC Gill Tract Community Farm, Albany, California, United States - DLSLRC.R1 | ecosystem: Host-associated > Plants > Phyllosphere > Unclassified | place... | reverse complement strand
ATGCGCGCGTCGGTGGCCAGCAGTTCAGCGGTGAGCACAAACGGACGGGACAGCGTCTCGGTGCCCTTAAGCGTATGGAACAGCAGGCCGTCCGCCGGCAGCTGTGCGGTAATGCGTGAGAACATAATCAGATTCCGTGCTTATATTAGAGAAGGGGTACCAGTACATCATGGCGCTGTCATCCAGCGTATCGATGTGCACCAGCGGCTTCCAGCCACCCCCCGCGGTCGACAGGTAATGCGTGTCGCGCTGCTGCTTTCACCCACCTTTTGCAACCCGCTATACAGACAGCGCACCGTCCCGTATTAGCTCCTGTGGCGGTGCGGGACTTTAAGCCCGTCATGGCAGGCTTTTTTAACAGCCAGTCAGACGCATTTATCTCACACTGGCAACCTTCATACGCGGCCCAAACTCCCGGACAGGATGAGTCATACGTGGTTAAGTAGTGTCCGATATGGGTTAAACAGATATCTGGAAAGGCAACCGGTATCAGTTCCGCTAGCTTGGGGTATTTGATAACACAACTTAGTAATGCAGCATTTTTTTCTGGCCGGAGTATAGAGGCATTTCCAGAAGCGCTGTTCGATCGCTTCTCTGGAGAAACCCGGCTTAAGGGGCAAACCAAAGTCCGTATCAAAATTTACAGCCTGTTTCCCTTCTTAATTTAATTAGCCAGCCAGATACCGTAATAAATCACTATTGAACCAAGAGAAAGAATGACCTTTGAAAAAACGAACAGCCCTGGCGCCAGTTTATTGATAGCTGGTGAAAACCTCCTGTAATTATCAGCATTATATTTCTTGTGAAAATCCATAATATTGCCAAACATATTGCACAACCCAACAAGTATAAACCTCATACCCCATATAAAAAATAATGACGCACCTAACGCCTCCATTAAATCCCCTGCGGCGTCCCTGGTAAAACCTGGCATTATCGCTGCCAGTCCTTTAAGCACGAACCCGATAGCGATAATGGCGATAAAAACACCGACAAAAGCTTTACCTAGACCAGCCAGCGTTTTTCTCCCATAGGAAATCTTACTGCTCCAGATAAAAAACTCCGTCACTAATAAAAACAATAAAAATGCTATGATTTCCACGCTATTGTCATCTCTTTTAAAAATCATTTGCCAGCCAGAATCGTTTTAGAAGCGCTAATGATAGCGGTCACGTTTCAACGGTCACAGGTCAGGCTCGGCCGTCAGTTAATAGACCGCATATCGTGTGCCGCTCAGCTCCTGGCTGCGCACCGCCAGCGGGTGATTTTGCCGTTAAGTTAGCGCGGACTAAGCGCGTTCATCAGGCCATGGGTCGGTAGCGTAAAAGTCACCTGCTTGCCCACCAAAGCGTGATGGTCGATACGCGCGTCGGTGAACAGCAGTTCGACGGTGAGCACAAACGGACAACCAGCATTTCGGTGCCCGTAAGCGTATCGAACAGCAGGCCAGCTGCGGTGAAGTAATACGCGGGAACATGGTTCATCCGTACAGCCAGTGAAGCGAGCCAGTTAAAGTTGAAGGGAAATGATTTTTACTAAAAGCATCTTATGATTAGAAGTAACAGGTGTCAGGATGAAATTATCTTTCTACACAGACTCCTGCCTAAAAAAAGCAAAATCTATGGACATAGTTAATAGAGTAACTTTTTCAGTTAATATGTGATTTGGATATCAACCAATAAAGACTGAGTAAAATAGGCCAATACCCATTTACTTATGAGATTTTAAATATCTTTTTTTACGCTTTTCATATTCAGGATCGGTTTGATGAGGAAGAATAACCTTGAGTCCCGCACCTATTTGAGATGCAATATAATTTGCGTTTGAAAGATGTTTAGCAAGCTCTGGATCAGTTGTATCAAACTCTTTGGAGGCCAAACTTCCCAGACTCATGCTATGCAGGACACTTTTATCTTTCTCTTCACCAGTTAGTATTTTTTTACATAAATAAGCTGCTTCAGAGCAACCTGAAAAACTGTAAACTCCGGCTTTTCCATGGCTCTTTGATTAGTGATATCAATAGCATCATTAATGTAGTCAAGAGCAGTATATTCTTCTTTATTCATCATAATCCCTAAATGCACCTTTTTCGTTTGAGAGCAATTGAGTCGCTCCGACTTCGGTTTGATAGGGTTGATTCTTCACCGACCAAGCATCGAGCGCTGGCAGCGATGTACTCCGTAGCATCTCAACTTATTGATAAATTAAAGTTGCTGATCCTGCAAATTCACCTGACTTATTCCATATTTAAATACAGAGACTACCTAAAAACCTAACCTAGAGTAACTTAATATAAAAACTCATAAGAATTAACTCTCTAAAAAAGCGATTTTTTGGGGAGAGAAAATCACTTTTAATTTATTTATAACAAATCACTTCACAACCTTAATATCCTTAACCTCTCTATCAGAGAATCTGGTCCAATCCTTACGAATAGACTCGGCCAACCTGATTAAATAGTCAAAATCATCTTTATGAAGAAGATCATTTTCATTTAATATAAATTTCTTACTAACATCAAAATGTGAATTTGGATAGAAATTTGGGATAAGAACGCCTATAAACCATTCACTACCCGAACGCAGTAAATTAAAGTCACCTTGGCGTGATTTAACAACCTTAGCTTCAATCATAAATCTCTCCTGTCTTTAAGTCATAAATTTGATAGTCTATCCCTTTATCTAAATTTTTCATGGTAACAACTGCTTCATAATCACCATTAGGCAATTTACCACCAGGCAACAATAAGGGATGAACATCTCAAAATAGTGCATTAACGTATCCTACCATGCTGTCGGAACCATCCGCAGCGAGTTGTTCGATTAACCTGAAGTAGTCCTCCATACTATGCAACTAGCAGCATCGATCATTTCGTATTACTAACCTGTGACATGTTTATGATAACAGAACATCTAAGGCTAACATTCCATATTACTCAATTACAGGTTGTTTTCTTTCCTACGGAAATAATAGCCACGTCGTAAAGATAGATGCTAACAAAATTCAGTTCAAGTTCAACCAACTTATTAATAATAAGCAAACACGCCCTCGATCAATATTTGCCCACCTAAATTTAAAAATTTCACCAATGATAAATCACCATGCTTTCAAACTATCAATAGAAGGAAGGTAGTCAAATTTAATATCCATATTTTTTGCAGCCAATTGTATTTTATCTAAATGAGATGCATCTATGAAAATAAGGCACTTCCCACCTTGTGGCATATAGTTATTAACAATAAAAAACCCACAATCTAGGCTAATCAGCTCATCCACGACGTTGGATGATAGCTTGCCATTCTCATAAACCTCAAACAATCTGGGCTTTTCATTACAATTTTTTATAGCCATGCCTTTCCTTGCTAAAATCTCATTTTTTTTAATCGTCAACTTATAACTATCTAACTCAGCCTTTATTTTTTCCCAATTCTCAAAAAAGTAAAGACCTTGTGAATCGAGTGATTTTTTCTTTACTAGTGTTTTAATCTTATCGTCGTAGCAATAAAGATCAGGAAATAGATTCTTGAGTAAATCCTTAGCTTTTTCTGTATCAAAACCATATCGCCCATATCCACTGTCGTCGATATTAAATTGATAGCACAAACAAAAAGATTCCGAAGTTATTTTATTGTCAATAACTTCGTTAAAGTCAGGAACGGGGATCTTAATTAACCTTTCATGAGCTACCATGTAAATATTACCTCTTCGCCTTTTGGGTTTACTGAATGGATGTGACCTGATTCATGATGTTTTGGCACGCCTGGTTGCCCAGCATCAGGATGTCCATCTGGATGTTCAAACCATTTATTTTTTCCATAGCGATTTTCTCTTCCTAATGATTTTCCACCGTCAGATTTCATTTCCGACCATGCTCTGCCACGACTCGTAGGATTAAGTTCGTCAATACCAATATTGCGCCCCCCTCTGGAAACCCTAGGAACCTGAGCATGCGCCTGAGCCTGTTTCAAAGCATCATTTCTGCTTTTTGCTTTAACTAAAGAACATTTACTGAGGCCCAGCGGATCCACCCAACTCAGCGGATTCGGCGCATACTGATAAAGGTTAACCCCACCAGCAAGCCCTATCGGATCCTGGCTCACAAACCTGCCCGCATCCGGATCATAATAGCGAAAGCGGTTATAGTGCAAACCTGTTTCCGCATCGAAGTACTGACCCTGATAGCGCAGCGGCTGATAAACCGGTTCTGCATTCTCCACTGCTGCCTGCTCTGTGCGCAGCGTATTGCCCCAGGCACGATAGACGGCACGCCAGACCACACTGCCATCAGCACCAGTCAACTCCCGTGGCAGGCCAGACACGTCGTTGTGATACCAGAAGATCTGAGCTTCATGCTCCGTTTCACCCTGCTGCAGACTTAGCTGCGCCAGCGGAGCAAAGCTGTCATCCTCATAAACCCAGATGTGCTGACGCGAGCCTCTCACCTCACTCAGCAGGCGATTGCCTTCCCAGATGAAGCGCGTGATACCAAAGGCATCGCGTTTCCAGCTTCGGCGGCCAAACGCATCATAGCCGTAGGTGGTTCGCTGCTCGGTCCCGTTGCGGGCGCTTACTGATTCGGTCAGCTGATGTTCAGCGTTCCAGATAAAGAGCTGATCTGTGTGGCGGCCACTCTGTTTGCGCGTCACATTACCAAAGGAGTCATAGGACCAGCGTTTATCTTCATAAACACTGAGTCGGTTATCCTGCTGGGGCTGCGTCTGAGCCTCACTCAGCAGATTATGCGCCGGGTCAAAGGCGAAATGCTCATCACGTGCCCGCGTCATCCGTCCCAGCGCGTCATATTCGTAGCGATAATCGCCCGTGTATTTATCCGTCATCTGCGTCAGCTGTCCATCGCGACGCCAGACATACTCGCGTGCCACCGCGGACTGTGCTCCACGACCCGCACGCTGGCTTATCAGCCGGCCCATCTCGTCGTGCAAATACTCGCTGCTGATTTCGCCTTGGGTGCGTCGCACTTCACGGTGCATGACGTCACGTTCGCTTTCGCTGATGACACGGTTACCAAAGTTGACCTGAACCCGATGCCCGCTGCCGTAGTAAAACTGCTTCAGTTCGCGCCCGTCCGGTAAGGTGGTGTGCGTCCGGTTACCCAGCTCGTCATAGCTGTGGCGCAGTTCATAACGGTGCCCCCGAACCAGCGTCCGCTCTGCGAGCAGTTGTCCGGCATCATCCCATTCGAGTTCAGAACGTCCGCCGTGATTGATACCGGCCTTGAGGCGTCCCAGCGCATCGTAACGATAGCGGGTACGTTGCCATGTGGCATCTCCACCGCGCGACACCAGCTTTTCCAGCAATCGCCCGGCGGGATCCCGTTGATAGTGCGAGTGGATTACCTGTCCGCTGCCATCGCCCTCTTCAATGCGAGCCAGCAGCCAGCCACTGTCATCATATTCATAACGCGTTTTACAACCATCAAACCCGCGCTCCTCCACCCGGTTATCCCGGGCGTCGTAGCGAAAGGTACATCGCGCACCGTTCTCATTAATCAGTGCGGTCAGGCGACGGGCCAGATCGTATTCGTAGCCAATGCTGTGGCCGAGTGCATCAGTGCGTGATAGCGGCAAGCCATCAGCGGCAAGCCTCCAGCGCGTAACCTGCCCCTGAGGATCCTGCCAGGCAATCAGCCGTTTCCAGCGGTCAAACTCAAAGCTTTCCGTTCCACCATCGGCATGCACAATACGCTGGGGCAGGCCATTCCATCGGTTATAAAACAGCGTCTGGTTGCCTGCTGCATCCGTCTGCTGCTTCATCCAGCCATATTTATCATAATCAAAGGTGGTGGTTCGGCCGGAACAGTCGGTATGACTGATAAGAAAGTTGGCCTGGTTCCAGCATAACGTTTGTACGCCCGCCGCAGCATCACGTACCCTGACCAGATTGCCACGGTCATCATGGTTGTATTCTGTAATGCGTCCTATCTCATCCGAAAAACGGATTAAGTTTCCTGCTGTGTCGTAGATAAATTCCCGCGAGCCGCCCAGCATGTTGGTCACACGGACCGGTGTGTTCCAGCGTTCGTGATAATCAAAACGTGTAGTCTGACCGTCCGGCTCAATGACTGCCGTACAGTTGCCGCGTTCATCATAGCGGTAACGCGTTATCCGGCCACACTGATCAGTAAGTTGTGTCATCTGACCGCGGACATTACGTTTGATACGAATGGTTCCTTCCATCGCATCCCGATAGCCGATAAGTTCCTGGTTATCGTCGAAGTCGTAACGTGTCACGCGTCCCAGAGCGTCAACAACCGTTGTGGTCTGACCGCCATACTCAAAACGCCATTCCCCGCCGAGGCTGTCACGATGTGCCAGAACTTTTCCTTCAGGGGAATATTTATCGTAATGATAAAAACACTCCATTTCGCTCGCACGACGATGCGCCACCATAATATGGTTACGGTAACGAAATTCACGCAGCACCTCATTGAGCTCGTTACGCACGGCAATCAGGTCACCCTGAGTTGAATAATCGTAGCGACACAGGGTTTCAGCATTCAGAGGATCGGAGGGATAACAGACGCTGACGCTGGTGATGCGGAAAAAAGCGATGCCCGCGTCCGATTCAAAACGTGAGAATTTGATATTGAATCGACGGCCAGCGCTATCTTCAATCTGCACCGGCAGATGCCGGATATCATAACGGAGCATCAGCCGGTTGCCATGACGATCGCTGATGGCAGACAACAACCAGCGGTCAGATTCAACTTTATGACTGAAGTGCCAGTGCTGGCTTTCATCCGCGGCCGAAATACAAAATTCCTCAGGCTGCGGCTGCGAGAGGTAGAGTTGCTCATAGCGATGAAGCTGAGGCTGGCGGCCCGCTTCCGGATAGGGGAACTCAATTTCGCGACCCTGTTCATCCATTAAGACCAGCAGACCCGCTTTCCTGCGTACTTCCTGTGAAATGGGCAGTGACCAGCCCTGTCCCAGCCAGCCATTGCCGATTTCATCGGAAAAATAGTAGCGTTGCCAGTTAAGGGGGACCGAGGCTGGAAAAGAGAAATCATTATCTTCAGGGCCGAACAGCAGTTTGATCCCCAGTACAGGGTTAACCGGACTACCAATCGCCATATCGACCTGCGGCAGAGGCCTTGCCGGAATTTTGCATGGCTCAGTCTTTTTCTGCGCATGTCCTTTGTCACTGCCTCCCTTTTCACTGCCCGCTTTCTTAGCACTGATAACTTCATCAGCTTCTTTTTTGGTGGCTTTAGCTTCAGCTTGAGCGGCGGTTTTTTCAGCCTTGACGGCTGCTTTTTCTGCCAGTTCAGCACCTTCTTTTGCAATACCTTTGCCCACTTTCGCGGCTTCTACTGCTTTGCCAGCCTTTGCTGCCAGCTTACCGGCTTTAAATGCCGCCCCACCACCGGGTACAAAGTTAGCTGCCGCCGAAGCAGCTGAAAGTGCTGCGTTACCATAATCGCCTTCTGCGGTGTAAATGGCCGCGTTCGCGCCGTCAGCCACCGTGCCAACAATCGGAACTGCGCCTAACACGTCCAGACCGGTATGGACCCAGTCGCCATAACTGCTCCACCAGCTTTTCTTTTTCGGCGGGTTGGCACTGCCCGCCGCCACATGGCCTTGTGGCGCAGGCGCATATTGTAATTTACCAATCGTATTTCCGGTTGCCATTGGAGCTCCGTGCGAACATTTACAGGATGAAAAATAAAGTTATTGATAAAACGAATTTACCCGGAAATAAGTGATCACATCAGGCGGCGCAATAATATGAAAATTCAGCCCAGTCTGAACTTGATCATTGCGGGAGTGAGGTGAGAATAAAAGCGCAGTAACCAGGGTTTGTCACAAAGGCTAGCCGATGCAGACTCAAAGAACTTATTCCGAATAGTGACAGTGACGCTGTTTTTTAGTCTGACTATAGTGGTATGGGTTAGTTGCACCAAAATCGTCTGACGATTTTGGTGCAACTAACCCATACCACTCAGCCTGTCCCAAAACCCTATGGGTTTGCTTGTGCCAGCGCTTTTATCTCTTTCAGCTTATCAATAGCTTTTACATTATCTTTATTTGTATTACTCATTACTTTATCCAGCAGCTGATTAAAAGTTACATTGTTAACATCAGTAATATTTGCATCAGCTCCATGATTGAGAAGGTATTCAACCTGATCATATTGCTCGCCATATATCCCTTCAAATATTGCCGTTTGTCCAAGACCATCTTTGGCATTGACGTCTGTACCAATCTCTACAAGATATTTTAGAGTCGGGAAGGCTTTTTCATTAGTTGCATAAAATATTATTGGCGTGCTTTTAAAGCTCGCATTTTTATCCATCCCTCCCTTAATCAATGCCTTGATAAAAATAGGGTCTGAATATCCCGCTGTATTAGTTGCCACAGATCCCATATCGGCAACGTATTGTAGAGGATCAGCGCCATGCTTTACTAAAACACTCATTACATTGAGTCTGTTAACGTCCTTTTTTGAAGCTTCACTGAGGGCATAATACAAAAACGTCAATCCCTTCTCACCAGGTTTATTAAGATCAGTCTGAGCTGATAATTTCTCTACCTCATCAACATCACCATCTTCAATTGCCTGCGCGAGTTGTAACTGGCCTCCTGAGAAATATTCTTCCGGATGGATCTTTTTCATATCACCACAAGCCTGTAAAGTTAACAAAGAAAGCATTAACAGCAATAAGGTTATTTTCCTGATCAAAAATTACCTCCGGAAATTGCTGGCATATGACTGCTCTTTTCTAACTCCAGAAAGCCCATCATCTGGCCCATACCTTGAAAAACCCTAATAAGAGTGGCGCTTGATTGATTAATTTATTTAGCATAGTTTTAAACCCCTAGCCATTTTCATTTTTAATACGTGGAATGGCAGCATGCTTTATCAACAATATACAACTACCCTACTAAAATTCAGGCAAACCCCTGATAAGCACACCCTTACTGAAGGGCGACCAATTATTTAGAGCATCATGTTACCAACAAAATATTGCAAAACTTTTAATTGCGTTCAGAACCCGCACTAAATATAAAAATCATTTCTTAATTTATGCATCTGCTTTCACAACCTAAATCCAATAAAGCAGAAAAGTATTTCTATACGCTTCTTTTTAAGCTAATCCAATTTTTCATATAACAGAACCAAATCAGATTCTCTTATATTGTCTGTAGCATCGCTTATTTCAGTTCACCCTTCTGGCCTATGAAATAATTTTATAATATTCACCTCCAATCAAGAAAATTAATGACCTTGCTCTCAATTACAACTGATTTATTCTTTTTTAAGAAACATGGCCTATTGATATAAAATAATAATAAAGCTTGTTTTTTTCATAAAACCAGTGTGACATCCCTGTCTCTTAACTGACCAAAATAGCCATGACATTATCAGCAAGATCAGCAAGAATCGAAATTAAGCACGTCCACCTTTTTGTTTAGCAAGCTTATGAATTTCCATTAGCTTATCCTGTGTAGAACCTTTCTCACCGTTATTGCGTTTGATCACATCGTCAAGTTGACGCATAAATGACCAACCGGTGTTTGTTTCAACCGCATTAGGATTGGCTCCGTGGTTCAGTAACCACTCGACAGTGTCTAACTGCATTCCATCCAGAGCAGCCATCACTGTCGATTTCCCGAGCGAATCTGTCGCGTTAATATTTGCACCACGATTTACCATCAGCGCCAGAGTTTTTAAGGTATCGTCTGAAGCGGCATCATGTAGCAAGGGTTGCCCCTGAACTTTCACATTGACGTCCATACCACCGTCAATTAACGCCGCCATAAACTCCGGATAGGGCGATGTAGCGACTACCTCTGCCACACTGCCCATATCAGGCACATCCTGAAGAGGATTGGCACCAGCTTTGACGAGCTGACTGATGATTTCTAATTGCTGGTTTTTTCTATCCTTCGCTTGTTGCAAAGCAAAATAGAGCAATGTCATGTCCTGCTCGCCTGGTTTATTAAGAGAGGTATCAGGGGTTAGCTTCCTGACCTCCGCGATATTCTCACTGACGATAGCCTGGGCAAGGCTCAATTGTGTACCATGGAAAAATTGTTCTGGAGGGTATTTACTCATTGCATTACATCCTGAAACCGAAATTAAGAATATCAGACCACCATAGCGGGCTACTTTTTTTAAAAGAGACTTAACCATTTTTACTCCTTAAATTGAAGATAATAACTTCTCGTCATTATCTTTCTCCAGTTCAATACAGTGTTTTACCTGGTCCATCCCATGCATATCAATTGCGCTTCCCTCTCCGCCATCCATAGGATGCTTATTGCCAACTGCAGAAGGCGACATTACTAACCCCACTCCGACCGCACTAAATGCAACCGCACCCCATGGTCCCAGAGTTTTCAGTCCAGTAAGTCCAAGCCCACCGATCACTGCAGCTCCTGCCCAGAATCCAGGCTCCTGTATCATAGTAAGAACTTCACCTTTGACACGATAAGCAGAGATATTTTCTGCCGCTTCAGAGACAGGTGCTTCGCCGCTATACTTTTTAACGGTTGATGATTTCAAGCCTGCAGAATTGAATGTCCAGCCCGTTTTTCCGCTTGCCCGCGAAGCTGATGAAGCCATTCCGCCTCCCAGAGAATGTCCGGTCATATCAATTGGCGCTGAGGAGCGTCGAACCGATGTGCCTATTGAAACAGCCTGCTTGTAATAATTTGAGTCTACACCTATGCCCTGCTGAAGATTGTTTTTCCAGTCAACAGTTTCCGTCATTCGGGTCCCTCTGAATACGACGGATGCAGACATATCTTTCCCAAAAACAGCTTCATCGGGTTCATATACCCTTGCACGAAAACCCGGTTCTTTAGCGATTCTTAATGATTTTGGCGTAAGGTTATATTTTGCCAGCGCTTCAGGGTCGTCACTGATATCTTTCCAGCCTTCGGGTATGTCAGGCATAGGTCTGGTAGGATCGCGGGGCTCATAAACATAGTCCGCTAACCTCGCTTTCTCCATGCCGGTATTATTCTGTTCAAGCCGTAACGCTGCCTGCACCGCTTTAGGATCCTTACTATTCTTTCCTTTTTCAATCAGCGCCTTACGCCTTTCCCACGTTTCTTTCTTAGTCAGATTGCCACCACGCCCGCCAATCGCCTTGCCATTCATGGCAAACATATCCTGCACTCGATTTAGCGGAAACCCGCCAATATAGGTATCAGGACTGTGCTCTATTGACCAGCAGTCACCCTCAACCGTACCACTCACTACACCTTTGTTGCGTCCTGCTGCATCACCAATAGTGGTCGGTACGTAACTTATTTTATAAACAAACGCCGCATGACCATTAAATCTCACGCTGTCGATGGTGCTTTTAGAAGGTGCCAGTGTAGCAGTAACTGGATAAGGTACCGGTGGCTGAATGCCGGGGGTGAAACAAAGATCCGGCGCTAGCCCGACAACTTTGTATACACCGTCTTTACGTGCGGCATAGTTATCAGCCATGGCGTTGCTCCTTGTTGATAAGAGCCAATAGCGAAGGTGGCAACGGGACAAAACTGTCAGTCTGACTGTCGTTAAGCTGTTGCTGCGCACGTTGCATCATTACTTTTCGCGCATCCATAGCGATAAAGCGTAACTCCGTCATTGCAGGTTCCAGTTGTTCAGAAAATACCGCGCGATAGCTGCAATGGACTTTGCGCGTAGGTAAATCGATTACCAGCGTGTCGAGTTGCAAATCATACGTCACTCCGGCGCCCTGCTGCGTTGTAACAAAGGCAAACAGAGTTTCAACCGGCACAGAAAAATCGATCTGCTGCCCACTCTTTTCCTGATGCGATATCAGGTTTTTGAGTGTGACGGGAATATGAGTCATAGGTTTGGGTAAGGGGAATTGCATCCACGGATGCGCTCCACACCAGTAGTCAAACCGAAAATCAGCGGGCAGAAACGGATGCCGATACTGTTTCCACGCTTCATCATAGGTACCGGCAAACGTAATGCGAGGATGCCAGCCTCGACCATAGAAACCAAAACCGGCAGGCAGATTTTCATCTTCAATATTCTTAACTGGATGGGGCAGCAGTTCAAACTGGGGTGCCGGCAGGTGCTGCAGCCTGAGCTCATTCTGAGCTTTGGCCGGTAACCAACCTCTGCCAACACTATTAACAGATGATGCCAGTTCTTCACCTTTTTCCAGTCGGTAAAATCCTCCCTGAGCAAATTCATAGCGTAAATCAACATGAGTAACAGGCTTTGCGTCAGTGAGATGCCAGGTGGCGACCATTTTTCGCCACTCGCGCGGGCCATAAACATTCAGCAGACGGGTGAAATCACCGATACGAGCGCCGGCAGTGAAATGCCGAACAGGCTTATCTTCAGGTGCCCACGCAGTGCCATTGATCACCACATCCAGCCTGGGTTTGTAAGGCGCAAGGTCGCTTTCAAAACGCACACTGCTCGTGCCTGGTTCATCGTAGTAGTGATCCTGCTCGACCAGTTCGCCCTGATCTTCACACAAGGTTAGCTTACCGGTAATGATATCGAGATCGTAGTTAACGCGAGCCACCAGCACGTTAAATCCATGATTATGCTGGTCAAGCGACTCAAACAGCAGCGCCGGAAAGGCGCTATAGTTGGCAAAGTTTTCCATATCAGTTGATGTCTATCTGTGTTCCGTCGATATCAATCACCTTCTCACCGACCAGCTTGATCTTGTTCGCGCTGATAGTGATGGTGCCATTCTGCTCAAGCACAATCATCGATTCGCCACATACCAGGGTGATTTTGTCTTCAGCACTGAACTCTGCAGTAGTCCCGGCAGTCAATGCCATATCCCGCCCGGTATTGAGCGAATATTTCATGCCGACATGGTGTGCCTGCATTCCGCCGACATTAGTCATCCAGCCGCCACCAACGTTTAGCATGTATGCCGCGCCAATATTGGTGTTCTGCGCCAGACCGACATTGAGCATTGAAGCCAGTGCAATGGTTTCAGCTTTCGCCCTATCCACTTTCAGTGTCTGGTTGCCATTAATCGTTACCGACTGATTCTGACCAATCCGCACTTTCTCATTCTGATCGACTGTTTCAGTGCGGTTACTGTGTACGGTGATGGTTTCATTACCATCCACCGTTTCAGTACGGTTCTGATGAACGGTAATGGTTTCATTTTGATCAACCGTTTCTGTGCGATTTTTCTTCACCTCGGTGGTTTCATTGCCGCCGATGGTTTTAGTCCGGTTGCTGCCGACGCTGTGGGTTTCATTGTTCTCAACCTCAGTGTCCATGTTCTTCTCGGCATGCAGCCAGACCTGTTCCTCACCCGACTTATCCTCAAACCTCAGCGCGTTCGCGGTGTCCGCCGTGCCATCCTTCGACCGGCTTAAAAAGCCCATCTGCGTCGCCGCTGCCGGCAGCGCCCACGGCGGCATGCTCGCCTCGTTGTAAACCCGGCCGATGATCAGCGGACGATCCGGATCGCCGTTGATAAAGTCCACCACCACTTCGTCGTTCACTCGCGGGATCTGCACCCCGCCGAATCCCTGGCCCGCCCAGGCGCTGGAGACGCGCACCCAGCATGAGCTGGTGTCGTCGCCCTTCGCCAGCCGGTCCCAGTGAAACTTCACCTTTACCCGGCCGTAGCGGTCGGTCCAGATCGACTCGCCTTTCGGACCCACCACCTTCGCCGTCTGCGGGCCGTGCGTTTTCGGCCACGCCGTTTCCGGCGGCGTGCGGTAGGTCACTGACGACGGCAGCACCGTGAAGTGGATGTTGTGACGGCTGTCGCCGGTGTCGCCGCTGGCGTAACTGTTTTCGGCAAAGTCATAGGTCGCCGAGGTCACCAGATACTCGCCGTTGTCGCTGAAGTGCGGCGCGTTGATGATTGAGAAGGTAAAGCCCGGCGCGATGCCGGTGGCCGTGCCCGACCCGCTGACGCTGTGGTGCTCGGCCTGCCACACTTCCTGACGGATGCGCGCGTAGGACTCGCCGTGGCTGTGGTCGACAAAATGGCCCGGCCAGTCGTAAACGTCCACCGAGCCCGGCACCGGCGACGCCGGGTTCTGGCGGGCCTGCAGCATCCAGGCGT
>Ga0308167_1003041_pt1 | contig 14053 bp, 17 predicted proteins | sample PhyCR1_2_FD_202138 | JGI IMG/M metagenome (GOLD analysis project Ga0308167, IMG submission 202138) | Phyllosphere microbial communities from UC Gill Tract Community Farm, Albany, California, United States - DLSLRC.R1 | ecosystem: Host-associated > Plants > Phyllosphere > Unclassified | place... | reverse complement strand
TTTTTATAGTCCAGCAAGCGGGCAGCAACCGCCTGCCAGTTTTCCCCAAAGGCGGTGATGCCGCCCATGCCGGTAATCACCACGCGACGCGTCATAACATTCCTCCATTAATGGAAATGACCTGACGCGTTACGTAGCCCGCACTATCCGACATCAGATAGCTGGCAAGTCCGGCCACCTCGTCCGCCTGGCCCATTCGTTTCATGGGGATGCTGGCCATCGCCTCTTTCAGCGCGGCCTCTTCCATCTCGATCATCCCGGTATCAATCAGCCCGGGTGCGATGCAGTTGACGGTGATATTGCGCTTCGCCAGCTCAATCGCCAGCGCTTTGGTGGCGCCGATAATGCCCGCTTTGGCCGCGCTATAGTTCACCTGACCCCGGTTGCCCATCACCCCGGAAACGGATGAGAGGGTGATAATGCGCCCGCCTTTGCGGGTGCCAATCATCGGCATGATGCAGGGGTGAATGACGTTGTAAAAGCTGTCGAGATTGGTATGGATCACGCTGTCCCAGTCCTCTTCGCTGAGCGCCGGGAAAGCACCGTCGCGGGCGATCCCGGCGTTGCTGACCACGCCATACCAGGGGCCATGAGCCTCGATATCCTGCTCCAGCACCTCGCGGCACTGCGCGCGGTTACCCACGTCAAAAGAGAGCAGACGCCCGTTGCCACCCGCCTGTTCGATAGCCGTCAGGGTTTCCTCTGCGCCAGCGGCATCGCGGTGGTAATGCACCCCGAGGGTAAATCCGTCTGCGGCAAGTTTAAGGGCGATGGCCCGGCCAATGCCTTTGCTGGCGCCGGTGACCAGAACGGAACGACTCATTGACTTACCCCCTGTTTAAACAGTGTTGCTAATTCCTGCTGACTGGGCTGAAAGGTGTTCACCCGCCCGGTGGCCAGCGTGGCCCCATCGGCAATGATGGCGCACTCGAAGCTGCTAAAGCGTTCATCCTGCATCAGCAGGGTGACAGTGACCGTTAAGACGCTGTTGGCGGGAAAGCTCCCAGCAGCGCACACCAGTTCGCGCGCCCCGAGCACCATACCAAGCGACAGGCTCTCCTGTCCCTGCTGCTGGCGATGCCAGCCTGACCAGACCCCAACCGTCTGGGCCATCAGTTCGAGGGCATACCAGCCCGGCAGATCGCCCGTGGCGTTCAGGAACGGTGCCAGCACGCCATGCGGATCGACCGTGACGCGACAGTCGGCGGACTCTGCGGTGACGCTCTCGACCGATTCGAGCAGCAGCATGGGCGCGTCGTGAGGCAGGTAGTCGGTCGGGGATAAATAACTCATGACACTCTCCCCAGCAGGATGCTGGCGTTATTGCCGCCAAAGGCGAATGAATTTGACAAAATCACCGCTTTTTTCAGCGCGGTGGGCTGATGCAGCACGCCGCAGGCTGCGAGGGTCGGATCCGGCGCATAGCGATCAAAATCCTGGGCGGGCAGCGGCAGGTCGCGGGTCAGGATCAGCCAGCTCAGCGCGGCCTCGGTGATCCCCGCCGCGCCCAGCGTATGGCCGGTCAAATGTTTGGTTGAACTGCACGGCACGGCCTCGCCAAACAGATCATGCACCACCCGGGATTCAATCTGATCGTTAAGCGGGGTCGCGGTACCGTGCAGATTGATGTAGCCCACCTCATCCGGGGTTAATCCGGCGTCGTTCAGCGCCTGGGTAATGGCGCGGATTGCCCCTTCACCTTGCGGGTGCGGGGCAGAAATATGATACGCATCGCTCGACTCGCCGGTACCCAGCAGCGCCACCGGCTGCGGCTCGCGGGTGAGAACCATCAGGGCTGCCGCTTCGCCAATGGTGATCCCCCGACGGTCACGGCCAAACGGCTCGCACAGCGTGGTGGAGAGCGATTCGAGGCTGCTAAAGCCATTCACCGGCATCCGGCTCAGCGTGTCTGCGCCACCCACAATGGCGATATCCACCAGCCCGGCATCAATCAGCCGACGCCCGCTGATGATCGCCCGCGCGCTGGAGGAGCAGGCGGTGGAGAGGGTGTAAGCCGGGCCTTCCAGATCCAGCCAGTTCGCCAGAAAGCGCGACGGATCGCCCAGCTCCTGCTACGCGTACCGCCAGTTAACGCTGGTTTCACCGTTATGCGTCAGGCGCACATGCGCGTCGCCCTCGTCGAGCCCGGAGGTGCTGGTGCCCATGACCACCGCCACCCGGTCGCGGCCGTAACGGGCAATGGCCTCATCGACGACAGGCTGGATCTGCGCCAGCGCGGCAAGCAGCAGCTGATTGTTGCGCGAGCGATGCACGGCAGCGCTATCCGGGATCGCAGGCAGCTCGCCGTCGACGCCGCCGAGCACCGCGTCCTGACCCTGCAGCCAGCCGCTGCGCAGGCGCATTCCCGGGGCTGCGCCCCGCGTCAGGTTAGCGGCTATCTCATCAGGCGAGTTGCCCAGCGCGTTGACCAGGCCCACGGCAGAAATGTAGATCATCTCAGTCACCCAGATATTGAATGGTGATGTGGTAGTGAAACACGTGCTGTTCGATGCTGATCGGCTCGCGTTTGCCCTTGCGTTGCAGGTAGACGATCTCCGTCACCAGCTCGCCGTCTGCATTGCGCAGCTCGCGCCGGTCGCCCTTATCCTTCAGCGTCCAGCCCTTCGGCAGCTGCGGCAGCCAGGCGTCGATCGGCCAGTGGCTGAGCATAACATCCGCCAGCACCTGGCTGGCTGGTGGCAGCTGCGGCACAACAATCGACTGTTCAGTATGAATGCCCGTTTCATCGTAGGTGGCGAGGAACAGCCGAATACCCACCGAGGACAGCCCGGCGAGCGTCACCTTCTGCGCATCGGCATTCAGCATCACCAACAGGGACTGGCTCTTGCCGTTGAAGCTCCCGGTCAGCAACTGCTGCGAGTTCAACGCCGGAGTGATGCCCGGCGCAGGCAGCGTCACTTTGGTGCCCGGCTGCAGCCAGGCCTGCGGGCGCGTACTGTCACTGTTTTGTGTGGTGTGGCTGCAACCAGTCAGCAGCAGCGCGCCGATCAGCACGGCAGCGCGGTAAAAAGGGGCGATCATCGTTTTCTCTCTTTTTTAGCCGGCATCGCCAGCGGCGCCAGCAGGAAGGCGGTGAAAATACCGCTGACCAGCACAATCCCGAAGCTGCTGATCGCCTGCGTGGCGCTGAAAACCAGCATGCCGAGGGTCAGCAGGGTGGTCATCATCGCCAGGGTGATGGCCAGCATGGAGGTCAACGGCGTACCGCGCGGGTTGTTGAAGAATAGCGTGTAGTTGATACCAATGCCGAGCACCAGGACCAGCGCCAGCAGCGAGAACAGGTTAACCGGGTGTCCTGTGACCGACAGCGCCGCCAGGCCACAGCCCAGCGACAGCAACGAGGGCACCAGAGTGATCAGTCCCTTACGCCAGCCGAGGCGCAGCATCGCGCCGCAGGCGATCGTCGCCAGCGCAACCGCCAGTAAACCGGTGAGCACGCTGCGGTAGAGGGCAAACAGGCTGTCGAAACTGGCCTTGCGATCCACCCATACCACGCCCGGATGCTTGTCGGCCAGCGCCGCCAGGGCCGGGCTGTTGTTTACCCCATTAACCGGTACCAGGACGCCGCTTTCTCCGTCTGGCAGCGTCAGCCACAGCAGGCGCCAGCCTTCGCTGGCCGGGCTGGCAAGCCAGGTCTCAACCTGTACCGGGGTCGCATTGAGATCCGGCGACACCGTTGTCAGCCCGGCATTTTGCAGCACTTTCGTTACCGCCGGAGCCGCACTTTTCAGCAGGGCCAGATCGCTTGTCTGCCGTGCCAGCGAGTTCAGCGGCAGGGTGCGCCAGGACTTCAGGTCTCCCACCTGCTGCGCCTGCGTCAGCGCCGGGGTAAAGGCCTCCAGCCGTTCCAGCGTCTGCTGGGCCGAGGTGCCATGCACCACGAACCACTTCTGATCGACACTCTGCCCGGTCAGGGCGGTGATGCGTTTTTCCTGGGCCAGGATATCCTGCGGCAGGGCCTGGAGCTGGGCGATATCGTCATCCACCCGCAGCGTGGCCATGCCCGCCACAGCCAGCAGGGCCAGCAACACCGGCAGCCCCACCGACAGCTTTTTGTTGCGTCGCCATGCCGCCAGCCAGCGCAACATCAGCACCATCGCCGGAACCGGACGCACCGGTAAGCCACGACACAGCCACGGGTGCCAGAAGATCACCGTCAGGCACGAGGCGCTCAGTCCCACGGCGGCAAATACCGCCATCTGGCGAATGCCCGGGAACGGGGCCAGCATCATAATGAGATACGCCGCCACGGTGGTGAGTAGCGCCAGCAGCAGGGCGTTACGCACCTTCGCCAGGCTCTGCCACGGCGAGCTCTGCCCGCCGTGAACCATCCGCTCGGTCAGGTAGTAGAGGGTGTAATCCGCTGAGATGCCGATGATGCTCATGCTCATCACCAGGGTCATCAGATGCAGTTCACCAAACAGCAGCAGGGTCGCCACCGTGCCCGCCAGCGCCCCCATGGCGATAGAGATCAGGCACAGCAGCAGCGGTCGCAGGGAGCGGAACACCGCCACAATCAGCAGGATCACCCCCAGAATAGTGGCCACGCCAAGGGTGGAGACATCCCGCTTCGCCTGCTGGCTGGCGTAGTCGCTGTAAAACACCGTTCCCCGCGAAAGCAGCTGCGCCTGGGGATGCTGCGTTTTCAGCTGGCCTTCCAGCCCGCGCAGCGTCGTGACCAGCCGGTGGGTTTGCTGCATATCAAACGAGGAACCGGCCAGCTCGCCGTGCAGCAGATACCAGTAATTACCGGCCTCGTCTTTGGTCACCAGCCAGCCGTCCATCAGCCGCAGCTTCTGGCTGTTTTGCGCCAACGCCAGTTGGGAGCCGCGCATCAACATCAGCGGGTCGTTTTGCAGCTCTTTGCCGCTGACGCCGGAGAAGGCGGAGTAAAGCTGGGACAAAATCCACTGTGCCTGTGCCTCGCCGCCGTTTTGCAGACGCGCCCGGGTGGCCGGGTCGATCAGGCCGTTGCGGTGCTGCCAGAAAAATTCTCCCCAGGCTTTTTGCCCGGCGGCGTCTATCGGGCCTTTTACCTCGTGCAGCGACCCCGACCCTTGCAGCAGGCTCAGCCACTGCTGCGCCACCTGCGGATCGGGCTGTTTACCGGGGCTGACCAGCCACACCAGCTGGCGGTCAAGGCGTTCAATAAAGCCGTCGTTCAGCGCCGGAGGGATCGCCCCGAGGCTCTGTTTCGGCAGCATCGCCAGCACGCTGCTGTTCAACCGGGCACCGGGCAGCAGCGACAGCAGCACACCCAACAGGATCGCACAGGTCAGCGCCCACAGCAGCGCCGGGCGGCGGCTATTATGGTGCGGCAAAGCGTTGGCGTTCGGCATCGGTCAGGCTGGCGGGCGTCAGTTGGTGGCGGGAGAGGGCGATATCGGTCCGGTCACCCTGCTTATCGTTCAGCACGATGGATTCCAGATAGGTCGCGCCACCCAGATCCAGCGAGGCGAAAATCTTGTCCAGCGGGGTGGTAGTGGGGGTCAACACCAGCGACCAGCGGCCATTGCCGAGGTCTTTAAAATCGATGCGGAAGTTCTCCTCCAGCACCTTGCGATCCGCCTGGAACAGAGCGCGCAGCAGGTGGTTGAACTGGAACATCTGCGGATTGGTGTCGGCGGTGATGGTCTGCGGCGGTTGACCGTTGATGGTCTGCACCATCCGGCTGTCATCCAGCAGCAGCGTCATCGGGAAGGGGGCCTTTTGATCCCACAGCAGGCCGTTATCGCGGGCGATCAGCATCTCGCCGTTGGATCGCAGCGGCTGCGGCAGATCCTTGATGGTGCGGGTCTGCTCAAAGTGGGCGCGCACCACCGGCTGTTCGGTAAAGCGCTGCTGGAGTTCGTCCAGCGTGACGGCGCTGACGAACGGGCTTATCAGCAGGGCAAGTAGCAGTAACCCTTTCATGGCGTGACTCCCATACGCTCAAACAGGATCGCCGGGCTGACAAAACAGAGCTCGCGGCTCTTCTCCTCCACCGCCACCTGAATGGTGTAGCCGGTGGTGGTCCGTTTGCCGCTGGTGGCGTCAAAAATCTGATAGGCAATGCGCAGGCGGTTTTCAAACTCCTCGATATGGGCCCGGACGCGGATCCGTTGCTCAAAGGTGAGGACATCGCGGTATTTCACCCGGGTATCGACCACCGGCCAGAGATAGCCGGAGGCTTTCATCTGGCGATAGCCATAATCGAACTGGTTGAGCAGGGCCTCGCGGGCAATTTCAAAATAACGGAAATAGTTGCCGTGCCAGACCACGCCCATCATGTCGACGTCGTGAAACGGTACGGTCAGCTCTACTTCGGTCGTAAAGCGGGGATCGGTCAGCACCCTTTACTCCTTCTCTTTTGCATCCGGCAGACGCCAGAAATCGAAAAAATTGAACCAGTCGAGCGGGGCCTGCAGGGCGTAATGCTCCAGCCGCTGCGCATAGCGATCCACCGCCTCCTGTAGCGCCTGCTGGCGTTCGCCGCGCGGCAGCGTCAGCGGATTGGCGAAGGGTTCACAGTGAACAGTGAGCTTCCCGTGCTGGCGCAGGGCAAATATCAACACCACCGGGCAGGCCAGGATCGAGGCCAGAATAAATGGCCCCTGTGGGAACGGCGCGGGCTGGCCCATAAACGGGCTCCAGGTGACGCGCCAGTCTCCGCCACGCTGCGGGGTCACGGCGATACGGTCGCCGACAATGGCCACCCACTCCCCCCGGTCCAGCTTCTCGACCAGATCGATGGCTGTTTCTGGTCCGAAATTGTTCACCGGGATCAGATTCAGCCCGGCCTGGGGAGCCATCTCATCCATAATTTGTTTAAAGCGACGGGCATTATCGCTGAACACCAGCGCGTTAATAACCTGGCCTGCTTCCAGCTGCGCCAGCGCCCGGCAGGCTTCCACGTCGCCAAGGTGCGAGGCCAGCAGCAGTTTTCCGGCGGGAGCGTCGATCGCCAGGGCCTCCCGTGCGCCCGGTGCAAGCACCACATCGCGATCCCACTTGAGCTCACCCCGCCAGCTGGCCACTTTATCGAGCATCGCGTTGCCAAACCGCATGAAGTGGAAAAAGCTGTTCAGGCGCGCGGGCTTAGGCTGGTGGCGTTGTTCGAGGATCTCGCTCACCCGGGCGATCCACTGTCGCGAGGCCTGGCGGGCGGTGGTGGCTGTCAGCCAGTAGACACCAATCACCGGCCACAGCAGCAGGTTAAAGGCCCTGCGGCCCAGCAGCTGCCAGACCCGCAGCATCAGGCGCATTCCCCACAGCCCTTTCACCTCCTCCTGCTGCGCCCAGTGCCGACTGCGGCGGCGAAACAGCAGGGAAGGGATGCGCGGTAACATGCCGAAGAACAGCCGGGTGTGCATCCAGGAGATCAGCAGGTTGTCTTTCAGGGCATCGAAATGGGAGATGCCATCCCGGGGATAGGTCACCCGGGTCGGCAGAAAATAGCTGGGGTTGCCCTGCCAGTAGAGGCGCACCATCACTTCGGTATCAAAATCCATCCGCTTGCCGAGCGACGCAGAGTTGATGACCTGTAGCGTCGGCGCCACCGGGTAGACCCGAAAGCCGCACATGCTGTCTTTGAGCTGCAATGACAGGGTTTCGATCCACACCCAGACATGGGTGACCCAGCGGCCATACCGGCGCGAGCGGGGAATGGAGTCATCATAAACCGGCTGGCCGGAGATCAACGCCTGCGGGTGGCGCTCTGCCAGCGCCAGCAGCTGCGGAATGTCCTCAATGGCATGCTGTCCGTCGGCATCCACCTGCACCGCATGGGTAAACCCCGCTCCGGCGCAGACTTTCAGCCCGCGGATCACCGCCCCGCCTTTACCGCTGTTGTGCGTCAGCCGCACCAGCGTCACATGGGGATGTTCGTTGGCCAGCTGGTCCAGCGTCTGCCGGGTATCGGCATCGCTGCCATCGTCGACCACAATAATGGGCAGTTGAAACGGGGCCAGACGCGCCAGCACGTTCGCCATCATCGCCCCATGGTTGTAGCAGGGGATCAGGATGCAGGGACGGAAGGTTAGCGACATAGGCGAATCTTCCCGCTGCTGGCGGTGTGGCGGTGTTCGCCGTCATGGCGCTGATAGCTAAACATCAGCATCTCGCGCTCCGCGTTCCAGTCGAGGACGAGCGTCACGGTGGCTCCCGGGAGTAACGGTGCCTGGAATTTCACATTCTGGATACTGTGAAAACGGTGGTCTGGTGCCAATACCCCGGTGGCGTAGTGCATCACCCAGTCGAGCTGGGCGACGCCGGGCAGCAGGGGCTGTATGGCAAAATGGCCCTGGAACCAGAACAGCGCCGGATCGAGGTGCAGGACAATCTCAAGCTGCTGCGGTTGTGCCTGATGGCGCCCGATTTCATGGATTTTCATGAAATAACTCCTGTAACTGCGCATAGACACGCTTGTTCATACTGTTCACCGGCATTTCATCAATGATGCGCCAGTGACGGGGAAGGGCGACCGGCTCGAGCCACGGCTGCAGGGCGCGTCGCCAGGCAAGGATCTGCGCGTTACGCCCGCGCTGGCAGAGCTGCTGCCGCGCGGCGTCATTCAGTACCAGCAGCACGCCAATGGTCTGGCGTCCGTCGCGCGTTACCGGCAGCGCCGCCGCCTCGCAAACACCTTCCAGCGCCAGCAGACGCTGTTCGATTTCGGTCAGCGAGATGCGTTTGTCTTCGATTTTCACCACCCGACCCCGGCGACCGATGATGCTGAACTGGCCGTTATCCTCCAGGTGCAGGATGTCGTCGAGCAGGAGACCTTCAGGCTTGCGGATCAGGGGGGAGATAACGCGCACGGCGTCATCGATGGGGCTCATCTTCACGCCCGGGAAGGGGTGCCAGAGAACGGCGTCCCCCTGACGATGACGCCAGGCGAGCACCCCGGTTTCGCTGCTGCCATATATTTCATCCGGCCAGAGCCCCAGCCAGCGATGGGTAACGCAGGCCGATTCCCACGTCAGCACGCCACCGGCCGAGACCAGCACGGCGACGGGCGGCGGCGCGAGCCGGGTATCGAGCCGCTTGAGGAACGCCGGGCTGGTGATAAACAGGTAACGCTGAGCGTGATCCAGCGCCGCCAGCTGTTCGGCATAGGTCAGCATCTCCGCATGCAGCGGCAGCCCCAGTGCCATCGGCAGCACGATACGAAACGTCAGACCATACAGGTGCTGGGGCACCACAGAGGCCACCACGCGACAGCCGCTCAGGCGCTCGCCAAACCGTGCCGCCAGCAGCATGGCTTCCAGGTCGAGCTGGGCGATATGCTTGATGATACGCTCAGGCTTGCCGGTCGAGCCGGAGGTAAACAGCTCGATAACCTGGGTGTCAGGAATGGCGGGCAGCGGCGTAAAGCCAGTGATATTGCGGCGGGCAGCCTCGACCACAATCAGACGGCTCTGGACGTTCAGCGTCCTGTCGCTCAGCACGCCACTGAACAGCGCGTGCTGCTCATCCAGCAGCGACTCGCGGCTGTGGCCGGGCAGTACCGGGGTTTTGCCCGCATGCAGCGTTGCCAGCAGGGCGACGATAAAAAGATAGCTGTTGTCAAAACAGAGCGCCCAGCGATCGCCGCCCTGCTGCTGTAAACAGGCCGTCAGGGCGCTGACGTCATCGCGCAGCTGCCCGAGCGTCCAGCAGCGATCGCCAGACCAGGCGACAGGGGTGTCGTCCGGACGAGGGGCGTTCAGCCACTGGCTCACAGGGAGAGGCTTATGCATCGTGCTGCTCTTTTTTAATCATTCGCTGACGCACCAGCCATTCGGTGGCCATTAACGTGCCCATCAGGAGGTAGGCAATCATGCCGTTCCACAGCGTCCAGAGTCGCATATCGCCCCGCAACGCGGTGAACAGCGCCATCCCGCCATTCAGGATGAAAAAGCCGCACCATATCCGGGTAACAACGCGGGTATAGCGCACCCCGGAAGGGGGTAAATTCGGTTCGCGCAGCCGGGCCAGCCGTTCGACGATGGGCATCGTCGTCCACAGCGATCCGCCAAAGACAGCCAGCATCACAAGGTTGACCACCACCGGGTAGAACAGCAGCCACTGATGCGCTTTCAGCAGGTAACTTGCCGTACACAGGGCGATGCCCACCAGCGCGACGCCCTGCACCGCATAGCGCATAGGCCCGGCGTTATGCCGCGCCTGACGAAAACGGAACAGCAGCAGGACCGCCAGCAGCGGCAGCAGCCAGTGCAGGCTGTTATGGGTCAGCCCAAAGCCAATCAGAAAGGGCCATGCGACCAGCATCAACCCTGTCAGCAGGGGAAGCGCCGGAAACGACCGTCCGCCACGCATGGTCTTTTACGCTTCGCGCAGGAGTTTTTCTACCGCGTCCACTACGTCCTGAACGGTACGTACCGACTTGAAGGTTTCCGGTTTGATCCGGGCGCCCGTTTTCTTCTGCAGGTGAACAACCATGTCGACGGCGTCGATGCTGTCCAGCTCCAGATCTTCATACAGGCGCGCTTCAGGGGTGATGGCGTCCGGGGCAACTTCAAACAGGGTGATCAGGAGAGTGGAGACTTCCTGATAAACGGCGTTGTGTTCTGTAGTCATTTTAAATTCGATCTCAGGCGCGTTGAGCGGTGATAAAAGAGGCCAGGGTGGCGACGGAGTAGAAATGCTGACGCATCTCTTCGCTTTCGGCAGATAACACCACGCCGTACTGGTTTTTTACTGCCAGGCCCAGCTCAAGGGCATCGATCGAGTCAAGGCCCAACCCATCGCCAAACAGCGCGGCATCCGTATCGATATCCTCTGCGGTCAATTCGTCCAGATTGAGGGTGGTAATGATTAGATTTTTAATTTCAAGGTAGAGCGCTTGCATCATTAATTCCTGACAAAGATTGAAGACCGGCAGTTAAGCGATGCTGCAGGTGCCGGTTGAGTTCTCTTGCCGCCAGAGCCGGTTCATGTACTGCTGCATCGTAAAAATCATGAATACCTATTCGCTCCCGGACAGCGACCGTAAAGAACGGTTTGTTCGGCGGTATGTTATACCAACGGCTCTGTTTATCGAGCAGATGCTCGCTGCAGTGGATAATGACCACCCGCAGATCGCTGCCGCAGCGCACGGCAATATTGGCCGCACCGCGTTGCAGCTTAATGGCTTTTCCCACCTGTGTGCGCGTGCCTTCCGGAAAGATCAGTAACGTCTCACCCTGCGCCAGCCGCTGCTGACAGGTGCTTAACAGGGTGTCGGCTTCGCTGTTGATCAGGTAATCCGCCGCGCGGATTGCCCCGCTGACAAAGGGGTTACGCAGCAGGGCACCTTTCACCAGACAGTCGGTTTCCGGCATTACCGAGGCGATAAGCACGTAATCAATCAGCGTCGGATGGTTCGCTACCACCAGGCAGCCGCGCTCGTGGCGCAGCGCGTCGACATTATCGACGCGATAATCCAGCACGCCCAGGGCACGGGCGACGGATAAAAATGCCCGGAAGCTGGCGGCAATACTGCGTCGGGCGAGGCGACGACGACGCGCGCGATCGCGCTGGACCAGGTTCAACAGGTTGAACCACACCAGCGACAGCAGCAGCCCGCCCACGCCAAACAGCACGAAGCACAAGCCGGTCATCAGCCGTCGCCAGCCGCGGTTGAGGATTGCCATGAGTCCTGTCATGCACGCGTCCACTGCCACCGCAGGCGCTCGCCGGGCACCGCAAACTGCCGATCGTCATGCAGATAGTGGCGCAGAAACTGCAGGCTCTGCGGCAGGGAGGGCTCCTGGTTGCAACCGACGGGCTGGGTTTCGCAGCGCAGGGTGTCCCCGGCTTCAATGACCAGCGCCATGGCATAGGGCCAGGTCGGCATCTGAGCCGGAAGTGCGGGGCGGTAAAAATCGGGCAGGGCACCATCAAAATCGACCAATAACACCCGGGAATACCCGGCGTGCAGCAGGCTTAGCACCTCGCACAAACCCTGCTGAAAAGTATCCATGCCGGCGGAAAGGGACGACGAAACAATCGGCTGACGCGCCGCGATAGTCAGATTGCCCACCGCGGAGTTGTGGACCGACATGGCAAAGTCGGTCGGAGAAACATCCTGCCCGGTGGCCAGCGCATGCAGGAGGCGATAGTTACGCTCCAGCTCGCCATGACGGCTGGTATAGACCACGGCATCAACGGCGTGCTTTCGCACCAGCGCCAGGCCGCAATCCACCGCCAGCTTACTGCCGGAACTGAGGCGGCGGGCGGTCATCATCGGCAGATCGGTCAGTTTGGCCTGCGGCGCAGCAGGATCGATAGCGTGCAAGCCCTGCGACCATGCCTGCCATTGACTGGCATCGCAAAGGCCTGGCGCTCTTGCATGCCAGTCGAGAATGTTAAGTGCAAATTTCATCTGCGCGCGTCCGCGATCAATCCGTCTTTCGGTAACGCCGCCAACAATCAGACCGCGTTATTGTTCATTTTTCTGACAAATCAGTAAGGTATGGCCCACCCCGAGATTGTCATGCCGTTGTTCTACCCGGAAGCCTGCGCTCTCCAGATAGTGGTAAAATTTCTCTACGCTATAAAAACGGCTGTTGCCGTTCGCCATACAGGTGAAATAGAGCGAGGTGGCGTTCAGGCTGAAGGAGGCCGCTTCGAATTTTTGCGCATCCCAGAACGGTTCCAGAATGCACAAGCGGGAACCGGGCTTCATTACCTTCGCTACCTTGCCCAGCAGGGTAACAATCTGATCGGGAGAGAAGCAGTCCAGGAACTGGCTCATCCACCAGATATCAGCCTCATCCGGCAGAGCAGCGTCGCTAAGCATATCGACAGGATGGAATCCAATACGATGAGATAATCCTGCATTTGCGATATTTGCCTCGGCCAGTGCAATTTGCTGCGGCAGATCGAGCAGCGTCACGGCGATGTTTTCATCGTATCTGCAGCAGCGTAGCGCCCATTTACCCGTATTGCCGCCGACATCGTACAATTTTGTCGGCGAGCTTGCGAATATAAGGGGCAATGCGGCGTCGAATGCGCCATCGGAATAGAAGTGATCGAAAGCAAACCAGCTCCGCTGCGCCTGCTCTGGCAACGCCGATAGGGCCGGATAAATGGTCGGCCATTCGCCAAAGACTGCCAGGCCAGCCGGTTTCTCCGCGCTCAGTGAATCGGCAAGATGAAACAGGCCCTGATAGCAAACGTCCTGGGTGAAATCCATATTGATGCGGGTCATGCTGTCATGCAGCAGATAATGACCAATTTTGGCCAGATAATAGCGTCCCTCCCGGCGCGTCACTATCCGCCCGCTCAATCCCATATCCAGCAATACGCCCACGCCATACTCACTGAGCGTGCTGTTCGCCACGATCTCATCAACTGAAGCGCCGCGCGCTCCCTGTTGGTCCAGCCAGGCGAGAACGCCGGTATTACGCAGACAGAGCGCGGTCTGAAACAGCATCGGGGCAAAGGCGATGCGTTGCGCTTCGGTGATAGCCTCAAGCGCACTGAGGGTGTCCTTTTCGTACATGTGCAGCGTTACCCCGGTAAGCGGCTTTTAGGTCGGCCCGGCCCGAGCAGGATCGCCAGCTTGCTGCCCCCCTGAGTGGTCTCCATCCAGATCTTACAGACGCTGGTAAGCGGAACGGACAATAACATCCCCACCGGCCCCAGCAACCAGCCCCAGACCAGTAACGACAGGAACACCACCATGGTGGACATCCCCAGCCGGTGGCCCATCATCCGTGGCTCCAGGATATTGCCCAGCACCATATGGACGATCAGGAACAGCGCCCCCACCATGGCGCACTCATAGAGGCCATTGAACAGAAACGCCTGGATCATCGGCGGGACGGCGGAGATCACCGCGCCAATGTTGGGCACGTAGTTGAGCAGGAAGGCCAGCACGCCCCACATCAGCGCGAACTGCACCCCCAGCAGGGTCAGCCCCAGCCAGACAATGGCACCCGTCCACAGGCTGAGCAGCGTCTTCAGCGCCAGATAATGGGAGACGCCCTTCAGCGCCCGGTGCAGGCCAGCGATGTGGATCTGCGGATTATTGAGGGCAAAACGCATTTTGTACGGCACGTGGCGG
>Ga0308167_1003037_pt1 | contig 14086 bp, 14 predicted proteins | sample PhyCR1_2_FD_202138 | JGI IMG/M metagenome (GOLD analysis project Ga0308167, IMG submission 202138) | Phyllosphere microbial communities from UC Gill Tract Community Farm, Albany, California, United States - DLSLRC.R1 | ecosystem: Host-associated > Plants > Phyllosphere > Unclassified | place... | reverse complement strand
GGCTTGCCGAGTCCCGTTCTGCGGGGCGCGCGAGTGTAGTTCAATGGTAGAACTCCAGCTTCCCAAGCTGGTAGCGCGGGTTCGATTCCCGTCACTCGCTCCGTCGGACGTACGCTCGCCGCATGTCGTTTCTCAACCCAGATGAGACTTCTCTCGAAGTAGTTGAGACTCCGACCCGCGAACGCGTACCCCGATCGAGGTTGACGACGCTTCGTAGGACGGGATCGCCCACCCCCTGGCATGACCTCACAGTGCGCGCTATCCGCCATCATCGCCCATCGCGGATCCTGAGAGGGCACCGAGCGTGACAAGCGAACTTCGGGGGCGTCCCCGCCGAAGAGGTCGAGGCGCACCCGGTCACCTAATGGCCTTCGGATCGGGCCCGGGCACGGGCAAGCACCGCGGCGACAACGCGAGCCCGCTTCGACCAGCCCGCTCGGGTCGCCCTCGAACGCCGTCGATGACGAGGGAGCGCAGCCGACGGAAGCGCCCGCGCTGGCGAAGCTGCGGTGCGCGTCTCGACGTCGGACACCATCATCTAGGCGTTACACGGGGTGTTCTCGCGCTTCGCCGAGGCCCCCTGGGGCTGCACGTGTCGTGTCGTCCGCCAACCAACTTGTCCGACTGCCACGCTACGTGTCTGAAATACGGAGCTGGACACGTTGTTTGGCAGTATCGGCGCCTGCCGCGTCATGCTCGCGAAAGTTGCGGGTGTTCTGAGTCCCGCCAGCGGTAAGAGATGCCTTCTTCGTGTCCAATCGATCCGGGAGGGCCGTCGGGTGTTAACTGAGGCTCAACGAGCGTTGGGGGAGTACATGGGCAAGATTTACGGGTACTACGAGTACGACGAGTCCCTCACGCCTGGACGGTCGGAGGATGGCGGCCTAAGCCAGCTGCTCTTCGATAGCGAGGGGAAGCTGTCGGATCATGCGTCGTTCCATCCCAAGGAACCGGGCGACGAGGACGATTACAGCGACGAGGACGACTACAGCTACGACTCGACATCGCTGAATGGCGACTCCGATTCGGATGCTGACGCGCAAGCAGCTGCGCTCCTCATCCTGGCCGTGATCGGCGCAGCGGCAGGCGGGTACGTGTTGATCCGCAAGGCGACGCCGCACGTGCAACGCATGATCAACGAGCGAGCTCTGCCAGCAGTCCGGTCATTCTGGAAGAAGGTGCAAGGACAGGGCAGTGACGCCGAAGCGGCTGACGTGGACGAGACGAGCGTCATCGTCGTGCAGACTCCGCCTGCACAAGAGAACGCGGTAGCACCCGGAACCGACGTCGCCGTCGCGAAGCCTCAGATGAGCGCGGCCGAGTGGTACGTCCGCTTCCGGGCGGTGTTCGAGGCGAGGAAGTTTGCTGACGAGCAGTGGAAGCTCCTGTCGTCGGTGCAGGTCGCAGACGATGAAGCAATCGCCGAGCTGCAGCGCGAGATGGCGCGCAACCGTCCGGAGGCTGTCGTTCGGCAGGTGAAGCTGATGCTCGAGGCAGCGTCGGAGATCGATGAGGACGCTACAGCCGAGCCGGTGCCGATCGAGGTCGAGCGCGACCCGGTACAGCCCCCCGAGTGATCGCTATTCAGGGAAATCCCAGTTCAGGAGCCAATCAGGCCGGTTATCGGCATCACGGTGAGGCGCTGCCTCCCGGCCGGAAGGCGACACGAAGTCTCACGTGAGGGGTCCTCGGCTCGAATGTCATAGTCGGCCGATACCGTGGGATCAGTGACTCGACACCAGTAATCTGCGCCCTGGTCGGCGTTAAGGAGACCGCAACACGTCATGGCAGGACGAACTGCAAAACCGAAACCAACGAAGACGCTGGAGCAGCGACTGTGGGACGCTGCCGACAAGCTGCGCGGAAATCAAGAGCCGAGCGAGTACAAGCACGTCGTGCTCGGGCTCGTCTTCTTGAAGTACATCTCCGACCGGTTCGAAGAGCGCCGCGGGGCACTGGAGTCGGAACTGCTCGCCGACGGAATCAAACCGGAACGGGTTGCATCCTTCCTCGAGGACCGCGACGAGTACACCAGCCAGAATGTGTTCTGGGTGCCTGAGAACGCTCGCTGGGGTTACGTGCAGTCACGGGCGAAGCTGACAACAGTCGGCCAGGACATCGACACTGCCATGGACCTCATCGAGAAGGAAAATCCGTCAGTCCGGGGCGTGCTTCCGCGCAACTACGGACGCGACGGCCTCGACAAGCGACGCCTCGGCGAGCTCGTCGACCTGATCGGCGGCATAGGCTTCACCAGCACAGATGACCACGGTGCAGACGACGTGCTTGGGCGCGTCTACGAATACTTCCTCGGGCAGTTCGCCGGCAAGGAGACCGGCAAGGATGCTGGAGCCTTCTACACGCCACGAAGCGTCGTGAAGACGCTCGTCGAGATGCTCGAGCCGTATGAGGGCCGTGTGTACGACCCTGCTGCGGGCTCAGGTGGCATGTTCGTTCAGTCAGCCGAGTTCGTGAAGGCGCATGGAGGCAGGCGAACCGATATTTCTGTCTACGGACAGGAGTACACGGACACGACATGGAAGCTCGCTAAGATGAACCTCGCGCTCCGGGGCATAGAGGCCGACCTCGGCCCAAAGTCAGCCGACGCCTTCACGGAGGATCTACACCCAGACCTTCGTGCGGACTTCATCATCGCGAACCCGCCGTTCAACGTCTCCGATTGGTGGGACGGAAAGCTCGCGGCTGATCCGCGCTGGAAGTACGGGACACCGCCGCAGGGCAACGCCAACTTCGGTTGGGTGCAGCACTTCATCCATCACCTGAGCCCAAAGGGCACAGCCGGATTCGTGCTTGCCAACGGTTCGCTTTCTTCGAAGAGCGGGGGCGAAGGTGAGATCCGACGCAAGCTCGTTCAGGCAGACCTTGTGGACTGCATCGTGGCGATGCCGGACAAGCTCTTCTTCAACACCGGGATTGCGGTTTCGCTCTGGTTGATTAGCAAGGAGCGTCACGGCAATGGGCATCGCGAGCGGCGCGGCGAGGTCTTATTCATCGACGCCCGCAAGCTCGGCAGCATGGAGTCCCGTCGGTTGCGCGTGTTCGATGACACTGACGTTGCGAATATCGCTGACACTTATCACTCGTGGCGCAACCGCGATGGCGGATTCGCCGACGTGCCGGGCTTCGCAAAGGCCGCGGGACTCCATGAGATTGAAAAGCATGACTTCGTGCTGACGCCGGGCCGTTACGTAGGTGCGGCTGATGCTGAGGAGGATGATGAACCGATCGCCGAGAGAATAGAACGTCTCACGAGCGAGCTGCTCGCCGAGTTCGATCGCGGGCACGAACTTGAGTACGAGGTTAGGCGCCGTCTGGGAGCGCTCAGATGACCACTCCGCACGGCTGGGAAACAAGGACGCTTGCAGAGTTCATCGAACTTCAGCGTGGGTTCGATCTACCTCACCGCACGCGTCGCGCGGGACTCTTCAAGGTACTGTCTTCCGGGGAGGCGCACGGTTGGCACGACGAACCGAAAGTGACGGGGCCGGGCTTCGTCGTCGGTCGAGCCACAAACATCGGTAGGCCGACATGGAGTGCCGAGGACTTCTGGCCGCTTAATACGACGCTGTTCGCGAAGGACTTCCGGGGCAACGATCCCAAGTTTGCGTACTACTGGTTTCTAGGGAACGACCTCTCTGCATACAATTCGGGCAGCGTTCAGCCGATGCTGAATCGCAACTACATAGCGCAAATACCTATTGACATTCCTCCACTTCCGGAACAGCGTTCGATTGCCGCGACGCTTAGCGCACTAGACGAAAAGATTGAGTCAATTCGACGTGCAAGTGGAAAAGCTGAGCAGCTGGGGGATGCATTGTTCGCTGCTGCTTCCGATGTGTCGCGCCGGCTCTCGGAAGTTGCGGCGATAACGATGGGAAGCTCTCCGAAGGGAGCAGACCTCAATGAAGATGGCGAGGGTTTGCCTTTTTACCAGGGCACGCGCGACTTCGGCGTCCGGTTCCCGTCGCTTCGAGTCTGGACCACTGCTCCGGTGCGCACAGCTGCAAAGAACGACACGCTCATGTCGGTGCGCGCCCCCGTCGGGGATTTGAACCGAGCGAGCGCTGACTGCTGTATCGGGCGTGGTGTGGCAGCTATCCATAGCGAAACCCACCCAAGCACGCTTTATTACGCCATGCGGAGCTCGTCGAGTGCCTGGCACATTTTTCAGGGTGAGGGAACCGTGTTTGCTTCAGTGAACAAGACAGATGTGCACGGTGCCGAGGTCCGGTGGATCAACAATGACGCAATCTCCGAACTCGAGGAGGAGTTGCGTGCAATCGACGCTCGTATCGAGTCGCTCGAGAGGGAAGCTCAGCGTCTCACTTCCCTCCGCGACGCACTCCTGCCAGAGCTTCTCACCGGTCGAGTGCGCGTCTCCGCTGAAGGCTTCGCGGCGTGACTGGTTTAAAGGTCGAGTGGGCTGTTGCCGAGCTGGATAAGTTCATCCGGCAGACCGTGATGAAGAACAACAGCTATGCCGGCAACGGCGTCGTTTCGATCTCCAACACGTTCAGCACCGCAGCTGCGGACGCCGAGGTGACACAACAAGCACAGGTCGTGGAGAAGATCTTTGATCGGGTCATCCCGAGCTGGCGCGCAGACATCGAGTTGCGAAGGAGCAACCGCTGGACTCGGCATCGCGAGGCGGCCATCCGCGCGAAGGCGGAGCTGGAGCGTCAGGAGGAGATCCGCAGGAATCTCGGTGAAGACGCGCCAGAGTTGTCAGCCGCCGAGTTGCACCCCTGGATCTGGAGCGGAGCTTCTTCGCTGTGGCAGTCCGGCCACTTCCGTGAAGCTGTCGAGGGCGCGATCAAGAAGCTGAACGCAGAGACCCAAAACAAGATCGGTCGCCGCGATCTCAGTGAGACCGACCTCTTCAACCAGGCGTTCAGTGAGCACCCGCCGAGCAGCGGCAAGCCTCGCTTACACCGGATGGAAGCCAACGGCAGTTCGACGTTCAGGTCGATTCAGCGCGGGGCTCGCGCATTTGCAGAGGGTGTCTTCGCCGGCATCCGGAATCCGCTAGCGCACGAGGCTAGCCAGGAGATGCCCGAGCAGCAGGCATTGGAGTATCTGGCCGCTCTCAGCGTGCTCGCACGATGGGTGGATGAATCGACGCTCGAGGTCGTCTCGTGACTGCGTTTAATGAAAACGTCGTGGAGTTGGCCTCGCTCGAGTACTTCGCTCAGCTCGGTTATCACACACTGCACGGCCCGAGTCTCGCGCCGGGTGAAGCTGCTGCAGAGCGTGAGTCGTACGAGGAAATATTCCTGTGGGACCGGCTGCGAGACGCGATTGGCCTACTGAATCCCGGTCTCGAAACCGGCTCCGTGGCCGAGGTCATCAACCGTGTGCGGCGTGCCGAGTCGCAGAGTGCGATTGAAGAAAACTACCGGCTGCACAAGCTGGTCACAGAGGGCGTGCCGGTCGAGCAACGTGGCTCCGATGGCATCCTCCGGACGCGTACGATCCACCTGATCGACTTCGAGCACGAGGATCGGAACGACTGGGTCGCGCTTAATCAGTTCACGATCATCGAGAACGGCAAGAACCGCCGCCCCGACGTACTGGTGTTCATTAACGGAATCCCACTGGCCCTGCTGGAGCTCAAGAACCCGGCTGCCGAGCACGCAACGCTTAAGTCAGCCTGGAATCAGGTGCAAACGTATCGGAAGGACATCCCGGCGGTGTTCCTGGCCAACGCAGTGACGGTCATCTCCGACGGAACCTCTGCCGCGATGAGCAGCTACAGCGGTGCGTTCGAGCACTACGCCCCGTGGAAGACCCTCGACGGCAGGTCGGTGATCACCGATCGGCCCGCGCTCGAGGTGCTTATCAAGGGCGTCTTCGACAAGACCCGTCTCCTCGATCTGCTCCGCAACTTCGTCGTGTTCAGCCGCGAGACGGTGACAGACAAGGTCACGAAGCAGAAGACGTCTGTCCTTGTCAAGCGCGTTGCGAAATACCACCAGTACTGGGCAGTCAACGCTGCGGTTGAGTCGACCATCCAGGCATCGAGTCCATCCGGCGACCGTCGCGGTGGTGTCGTCTGGCACACGCAGGGCTCGGGCAAGAGCTTCGAGATGGTGTTCTACGCCGCCAAGGTGATGCGCGATGCGCGGATGGCCAACCCGACGCTCGTCTTCATCACCGACCGCAACGACCTCGACAACCAGCTCTACGAAGAGGTGTTCGCACCCGCGCACATCTTGCCGGAGTCGCCGGTTCAGGCCGAGACCCGTAAGGATCTGCGCACGAGGTTGACCCGGGCTTCGGGCGGCATCGTCTTCACGACGATTCAAAAGTTCGCACCGGGCGAGGACGGCGACGCGAACGTTGTGCTCACGGATCGACGCAACGTCATCGTCATCGCGGACGAGGCGCATCGCTCGCAGTACGGCTTCAGCGAGTACCTCGACCGCAGCGGACGACTCAAGGCCGGTCTTGCTAAGCACATGCGCGACGCACTACCGGGAGCCACGTATCTCGGCTTTACCGGCACGCCGATCGACTCCGCGGACAAGTCGACGCGCTCCGTGTTCGGAGACTACGTCGACGTGTACGACTTGACGCGTGCTGTCGAAGACGGCGCCACCGTACGCATCTTCTACGAATCCCGCCTCGCCAAGGTCGACCTGTCAGCCGAGGACTATGCCGCACTCGATGAACTGGTCGACGAAGTCACGGAACAGGTCGAGGAAGATGCCGCCACGGCCGCGAAATCGCGTTGGTCACGGCTTGAGGCGATCGTTGGCGCCGACGCGCGCCTCGACATGGTCGCTGCAGACATCGTCGAGCACTGGGAGAAACGACGCGAGTCCATCCTCGGCAAGGGCATGATCGTCACGATGAGCCGCCGCATCGCGGTACGCCTCTACGAGAAGATCGTGGCACTGCGACCGGAGTGGCACTCAGACGATCCAGCCAAGGGCAAGATCAAGGTCGTCATGACCGGCTCGGCCGCGGACCCGGCCGAGTTCCAGCCGCACATCCACTCGAAGGACGTGCGCAAGGATCTTAAGGCACGGGCGAAGAACGTTGATGATCCGCTTGAGCTGGTCATCGTGCGTGACATGTGGCTGACGGGCTTCGACGCACCCTCGATGCACACGATGTACGTGGATAAGACCATGCAGGGCGCCGGACTCATGCAGGCCATCGCCCGTGTGAACCGGACGTTCCGGGACAAACCGGGCGGACTGATCGTCGACTACATCGGCATCTTCGACAACCTGCAGAGCGCTCTGAGCGAGTACTCGCCATCCGACCGCGATCAGGCCGGTGTTCCGATCGAGGACATGGTCAACATCATGCTCGAGAAGCACGACGTGGTCCGCGGGCTGCTCCACGGCGTGACGTATGACGCATCCCCGGCCTTATCGCCCTCACAGCGCCTTGCCGAGTACGCCAAAGTGCTCGACTTCGTGATGGCCGATCCAGATCGAACGAGTCGGTTCAACGATCAGGTGCTGGCCTTGGCGAAGGTATTCGCGCTGGCCGGCGCGCGCGACGAAGCGGCCGCCATCCGGAACGACGTCCGCTTGTTCACTGACGTGCGCGCGGCGATCCTCAAGATTCAGAACCCCGACTCCGGCCGCGGCGGAAGCGGAAGTGTCGAGATAGACACTGCCCTCGGTCAGCTCCTGAACGAGGCCGTGTCGTCGAAGCAGGTGATCGACGTCTACCAGCTGGCAGGCGTCGAGACCCCTGACTTATCGCTGCTGTCCGAGGAGTTCCTCGACTCACTCGCGGAGAAGGAGAAACCGAACCTCCAAATGGGACTACTCCGCCGGCTTTTAAACGACCAGATCCGGACCGTTCAGCGGACGAACGTGGTGCAGGCGCGAAAGTTCTCTGAGCAGCTCGAAGAGGCCATCAACCGCTACACGAACCGGTCGCTGACTACTGCAGAGATCATCACGGAGCTGGTGAAGCTCGCCAAGACCATGCGGGCGGAAGACGCGCGGCACAAGTCGCTTGGGCTTCGCGAGGATGAGGCCGCGTTCTATGACGCTGTGCGACTCAACGATGCCGCGGTGCTCGAACTCGGCGACGACACGCTCAAGAAAATCGCGCAGGAACTCGTCACCGCAGTGCGGACCTCAGCCACCATCGACTGGAATCTGAAGGATTCCGTGCGCGCAGCGATGCGCACGAAGGTGCGGCGCCTTCTTGCGAGGTATGACTACCCGCCGGACGCCGAAGCCAAGGCAATTGAGCTGGTGCTCGAGCAGGCCGAAGTGTTGGCTAGCAGCGAGGTGCAGCGATGACTGAGCTTGCTCCACCGCTTTCGCCGACGGCGCCGATGCGACACTGATGCCGTCGTCACGGTCCGCAAGCCGTAAGCCGCAAGCCGCAAGCCGCAAGCATCGGGCCAGACAGGACTCGGACACCTCGAAGTCCTTCGCGACCTGCCGCACCGAGGCCTCGCCCTTCCGGGCGACCGCCATCACGTCACGGCGGAACTCTTCCGGATACGCCTTCACCATGGCGCGCCTCCTTCCAGCAGGAGCCAATGCCCCTACCCCTCAGGAGTCAACTAAACCTGCAGCAGTTCCCACCGGCCATGAGGCTCGGTTTACGAGCATCATGGGTGCATGAGTTCGTCAGGTGACCGGAAGGCTGTCGCTCGTCGACGCGTTCTGATCGAGGCACTCGACCGCGAGGTTGATCTCCGACGCACATTCGTTGCGGCGAAAGCAGAGAGCATGACGACCAAAGCTTCTATCCTCGTTGCCTCCGCGAGCCTTGTCACAGCATTGCAGAGCATCGGCGGTCACTCGCCCTGGGTCGGAGTAGCGATTGCACTGGCAGCGGTAGCGGCGGTCCTCGGCATAGTGGTCTTGCTGCCTCGGATCGGCGCTGAACTTGACCTTGCGGCGACAGAAGAGAACCTGTGGCACGAAACCGACATGGAGGCCGTGCGAGGCTTGACCCTGGCCAAGAAGGGCCTACTCGAGAAGGATGAGCGTGCGCTGTGGTGGCGCGCAATCCTTATCGCGGTAGGGTTCACCGCGCTTGCCCTCTCCCTCATCGCTGCGGCCCTCATCCTGTTGCACGTGCTTCCCGATTGATTGGAACCTGATGACGAAGAACGACCCGAAACCACCGCCAGCGGCCAAGCCCCCGGCTCCGACGCAGCGCGTGATTAAGGAATCGAACCCGGACACCTTCAGCAATCGGCCGACCCCTCCTACGCCGCCGAAGCCGCCGAAGAAGTAGTGCGGATCCCAGTGCGAGGGCATGCGGCGGCTACTTCGCGTCCGCGGTCTCGCGGCGTGACCCGACTGCGGTCGCTTTCCGATCCCGCTTCACCCTGCTGCCGACAAGTCCGCCCTTCTGTCAGTAAGGGAGTGTGTATTCCGGGCCTGTGTTGCCCAGTAGAAGGAGCACCCGCAACAGTTCTGCGGCCGCTCAACGCGCCGACGCTCCGTACAGGCCCGATGTGGGGTCGTTCGATGCCCGCGCCGCTCACAGCTGACATCGAGACGGCGGAGCACCTGAACGGGAGCGCCGGGTCAGTCACAGCGATTCGTGACCAGGCCGTGTGCCATTTGGCACCCGTTAGGCTGTAGGGTCTCGTTCATGGCTGACGAAGCGGGGGAGCGCCCGTTCGCGCGCCTCTATCTATCGGGCGAGCGTTTTGACGACGGTCGCCTTCCCGTCGATTCCCTGGCCGAGATCCAGCGATATCAGGCAGTCGTCCTTGAGGCTGCACGCCGAGAATGGCGGGATGCGCACCCCGACGAGGACCTTCCGGCGAACTTCGACGCCTCGTTTGGACTCGTGATCGCGAAGGTTGAAGAGGGAAGTGCGGATGTCGTCCTTGAGCGTCCCTCGATTGCGGACCTAGACGCGTACTTTGAGCGAGGTCGAGATGACTTCGAACGCGAGTTGCTCGCGGTCCTCGATCCCACCGGACCGGTAACCAGGGCGCCACTGTTCGTGCTTCCCGAATTCCAAGACTTTGGTGCCTCGCTCGGCGATGGCGAGGGACTTCAGGTCCGGCCGTACAACAAAACCCTCTCTCCCAGAGTCGCGGCGATTACGCGAGCCGAGCGGGAGGGGGTTCTCGCTCGGCGACGTGAAGAGCTAGCACCGGAGATCGAGATGGTAGCGCCAGAAATCGAGCTACCGATGCAGGGGGTGCGACGGCCACAAATCGGTGCCGTCGCTGGCCGCCTGAGTGAACTGAGCCCAGACAACCGCTCCTTCCACATCAAAACACTCCATTACGGTGTCCTCAAGGGGTTTTATAAGCGTGTCGATCTCACTGAGGACCTCAAGGCGGTTTTGGATAACACGTCTAAAGCTCCCGTCGTTCGCATCAAGGGTCAACTACAGTTTCCTGAGGGGCGGCGCCCGCGCATTTGGGATGCTGATGATGTCGAGTTACTCGAGATCGATGGCCAGCCGTGGTCTCGAAAGCTCGTAGAGTTGGCATCACTTGGCCCGGATTGGGACGGCGAGGCACCGGGTGCCGAGATGATCTCTTTCCCAGCACTCGATGCGACGCGTGATTTGATGCTCCAGTTCGCTGAGGCCGGTAAGCCGTTGCCCAGCATCTTTGGAACGGAGGAAGGGGGCGTATCGCTTGAGTGGTCGTCGAAGGAATCCGTGGCCACGATTGAGATTGGTTCTGAAGCGGAGTTCGTGCTATATCATCTTCCAGAGGGCTCCGAGAATGGGTCTGAGGAAGAGACCTTGGACTTCGGCCGAGCTCTCGCGTTTGGAATTGAGGTTGCTCACTGATGGGGGAAGTGCCAGAGCTCTCCGAGGGCGAGATCGAGGTTGGGTATGGGCCCGAACGAATGTGGCGGCAGATGACAAAGCACATCTGGGACGAAGTGCGGATGAGGCCCGGCACTCTGGCGTTCCAGCCCAGCACGGCAGATGCGGGCATGCCATCTTTCTCGCGAGAAACGAAAGTCACCGCACAAGCGAGCCGAGACTGGCACCAGAAGAACGCGAGATCAGCGTCCCTGGCCGTCTGGCCGATCGCCACGTCGGATGTTGAGGACACGGGCCTTCGAATCGTCGACGATGAGGACGCCGCCCTTCCTCAGGGAGAGAAGCGCGCTCCTGGACATGCGTACATCGACTACAGAGGCACGAGTAACGCTACGAGGAGGGACGTGCGGGCGAAGCTGCTTCGGAGAGCGCTCCAGTATCAGGAGGAGCCGACTACTGACTCCGGGTTCGTACCGCTTGAAGAGCGCGATGAAGAGGCTTCTTAACGGTCGCCCGTTTCACGACGTTGTTTTCCGGAAGGGCGTCCGATAGCCGGTCCTCTACCGGGCGGTGTGCCCGGTAGGAACGACCGCCGCGCTAGCCCTATAGCCTCCTTGGCGTGCGCATCTCCGACTTCGACGTCGAGCCCAGAACCGGGTCGCGCTTTGGCGTCGTCGTGCTCGGAATCGCGAGCGCAATCGCCGGAGTGCTCGCGATCATCGGGTGGCCGTTGCCTGTCATCTCGTCGACACATGGCCGAGGTCGGCATGCTTGGGCACGGACCATCCGTGGAGTCCACGAATGGTTCGCACACGACGGCTGGCGGATGTCTGGCGCATCGTGGATCTACGGTGCTTTCGCGGTCATCGCCACGGCCGCCGTGGTTGTTCTGCTTCATCCTGCTTGGAGCGGCCGCCGCGCCTTGCTCATCGTCGTCGTGCCGGCCGGAGCGTTACTCGTGCTGGGCCCTGCACTGCAATGGGCTCTCGGGCTGCCTTGGTCAAACTACGGAAGCGGGTCGGCCGGCGGCACGGCCATTGGCATCGTTGCGACGGTTGTGTCCGGCGCCGTGCTCATGGCCTCCCGTCGGGCAGCGAAGCGAAGGGCCCGACGCGACAAAGATCACGGGACGCTCGCTCACTGACCTGGTGAGCCAGCGGGCGGCCTCCCAGGGAGAGGTGCGAACTGTCGCCCCGACACGTCTCGTAAGCCGATCGGTGGCCGGACGGGGCGGGTTCTAGTCTGAGCGGGTGGGGGCATTGCGAGCAGTCTGCTTCGACCTGGACGGGACCCTGTTCGATCACGCGGGGTCAGCCCGCGCAGGTGCCACTAGCTTCCTCGAAAGCCTGGGGCTAGCGGCGTCGGAACCTGCGCTGGGCTCGTGGTTCGCCGCCGAAGAGGAGCAGTTCGAGCGGTGGCGGTCCGGGCGGATCAGCTTCCAGGAGCAACGACGTGAGCGTCTCCGCTCCGTGTTGCCACCGCTCGGCTATCACCCGCCTGCGGATGCGGTCGGCTTGGACTCGTTGTTCGACAGCTACCTGAGCTCGTATCGCGCGTCCTGGCGAGCGTTCCCCGAGAGCCTGTCACTGCTGCGAGCGGGGATACCGCCTGGGCTTGCTCACGAACGGCGCCGAAGAGCAGCAGCTCGACAAACTCGCACGCACCGGTCTTGACGGCGCCTTCGACGCGGTCTGCACATCCGAACGCATCGGCTTCCAGAAGCCGGACAGTCGGGCGTTCCTGACCGTAGCGCACGAGCTCGGAGTCGACGCCTCCCACTGTCTGTTCGTCGGCGACAACCCCGCGCACGACATCGTCGGCGCGCGCTCCGCTGGCATGTACGGCCTACTCGTCCACCACTCCGCGGAAGAGGCGGCGAACATCAGAACCGCCGTCCTGGCGTGCATCATGGCCAGCGACGACGCCCAGTAGCCGATCGGCTGGCGGGACTCGCGGATGCGGTCCAAGCGGAGCCGCTAGGTGAAGAAAATCAAGGTGCCGACACCGATCCAGGCGAGGCCGATGCTGGCCAGTGTTGAGAGGCTGGCGACGCTGGTTGCGATGATCGCTGACACTTGTTCTCTCCAGACGCGGAGAGAGCTTGCCGCGATGCAGAGGGCAAGGACAGCGACAGGCAAGGTCGCGATCAGCGCGGTAGCTTGTACGGTCGCTACCCCGCGATCACCGGCTGTGGGCGGCAAGCTCCCGGCGTCGTAATCGAACTGGGATGGCGCGGTCTGGGTCGCGGGGTCGAACACGCCGGTCGCGACGAGCACAGCACCCCACAGAACGATCAGTGCAATCGCAACGAGCGCCCGAACGTTGATCTGCTGTGACTGTTTCCATCCCCGAAGCCCCATGCGCCGACACTAGCGCGCCGATCGACAGACCCTTCGATGAGCACCAGCCGGCCGGTAGCGGATACCACTACAAGATGTCCCTCTACAACCGCAGCCAAGGCTCCGGGTGCGAGCCCTGCCGGCGGGCCCGACTCCGAAGCACTCGTACGAGCCTCGCCGACACGCACCCCGACATCGCAGCCCAGTGGCACCCCACCCGGAACAACGGCAAGCAGCCCGAGGACTACTCACACGGCTCGAACGACGAGGTGTACTGGTTGTGCACCACCAGCGCCGCCCACTGGTACCCGCAGCGCATCGACCGAAAGGTCCAGGGCTACGGATGCTCGCTCTGCTCCAGCCGTCGGCTGGTCCTCCGAGTCAACGACCTCGCGACCACCGATCCGCTCCTCGTCACCGAATGGCACGACTACCTCAACGGCTCCAAGCGGCCCGAGCTCATGTTCGCCGGAACCGATCGCTACTGGTGGAAGTGCGCCTTCGGACACGTGAAGCAGCAGAGCGTCCCGAACCGCCGGAAGTCACTCGGTTGCACCGCGTGCGAACCCGAGGACCGGATCCTCAACTAGAACTGAACAACTCGAAAACGACGGCGAAGCTCACCAGCTTCGCCGTCGTTTTCGTCGTTCTGGCCTGACAGCCCAAAGGGTCTCACGTCTGGTGAGAAGGATCCGGAACGCTCTAAACTGGCGTTCTCAAGTAGCGCATGGTCTCATCGCTGCGAAAGAGTCTCATCTGACTTGAGAAACGACACCGCATGTCCTCCTCTCCCGGTTCCCCGGAACACATCGCACCCGTGGTCGTCATCGGTGCCGGGGTCGTCGGCGCCGCGACCGCCTACGCCCTCACCGCCCGCGGCGAGCGCGTCCTGCTCGTGGAACAGCACGCCCGCGGCCACCACCTCGGTTCCTCGCACGGTGCGACCCGGATCTTCCGGCAGGGCTACGCCGACCCGGAGTACGTCGCCCTGA
>Ga0308167_1003031_pt1 | contig 14103 bp, 11 predicted proteins | sample PhyCR1_2_FD_202138 | JGI IMG/M metagenome (GOLD analysis project Ga0308167, IMG submission 202138) | Phyllosphere microbial communities from UC Gill Tract Community Farm, Albany, California, United States - DLSLRC.R1 | ecosystem: Host-associated > Plants > Phyllosphere > Unclassified | place... | reverse complement strand
AAGAACAGCACGTTACTATCCCTGCTCACCAGGTTAACGCTGACTTCTTCGAAGAAGGCAAAATGTTCGATGGCTCCTCCATCGGTGGCTGGAAAGGCATTAACGAATCAGACATGGTGCTGATGCCTGACGCTACTACGGCGGTCATGGATCCTTTCTTTGAAGATTCTACGCTGATCATCCGTTGTGACATTCTCGAGCCAGGCACCATGCAGGGCTACGATCGTGACCCACGCTCAATTGCCAAGCGCGCTGAAGATTTCCTGCGTTCTTCCGGCATCGCTGACACCGTGCTGTTTGGGCCAGAGCCTGAATTCTTCCTGTTCGATGATATCCGTTTCGGTTCATCGACCTCCGGTTCACACGTTGCTATCGACGATATCGAAGCGGCCTGGAACACCGGCAAAGAGTACGAAGGCGGTAACAAAGGTCACCGTCCAGGTCTGAAAGGCGGCTACTTCCCGGTGCCACCGGTTGACTCATCACAGGACATCCGTTCTGCCATGTGTCTGACGATGGAGCAGATGGGTCTGGTGGTTGAAGCGCATCACCACGAAGTGGCGACTGCGGGTCAGAACGAAGTGGCAACCCGCTTCAATACCATGACCAAAAAAGCCGACGAAATTCAGATCTACAAATATGTCGTGCACAACGTGGCCCACGCCTACGGCAAAACGGCGACCTTTATGCCGAAGCCAATGTTTGGCGACAACGGTTCAGGTATGCACTGCCATATGTCACTGTCTAAAGGCGGCCAGAACCTGTTCTCCGGTGACAAATACGGCGGCCTGTCTGAAATGGCGCTGTTCTACATCGGCGGTATCATCAAGCACGCGAAAGCGATCAACGCGCTGGCGAACCCGACCACCAACTCCTACAAGCGTCTGGTCCCTGGTTACGAAGCCCCGGTTATGCTGGCGTACTCTGCCCGCAACCGTTCAGCCTCAATCCGTATCCCGGTTGTAGCCAGCCCGAAAGCACGTCGTATTGAAGCGCGCTTCCCGGACCCAGCGGCTAACCCATACCTGGCATTCACCGCGCTGCTGATGGCTGGCCTCGACGGCATCATCAACAAGATCCATCCTGGCGATGCGATGGATAAAAACCTGTATGACCTGCCACCGGAAGAAGAAGCTGAGATTCCAAAAGTTGCTGGCTCGCTGGAAGAAGCGCTGAACGCCCTGAACGAAGACCGCGAGTTCCTGACTCGTGGCGGCGTGTTCACCGACGAAACCATCGACGCTTACATCGAATTGCGTAAAGCAGAACTGGACCGCGTCCGCATGACGCCACATCCGGTAGAGTTCGAGCTTTACTACAGCGTTTAATTGGTCAGACGTTTTTGTTGCCGTGGAAACTTTCAGCCCATCTTCGGATGGGCTTTTTTCTCCGCGAATTCACCGTTCATTCGCCTTCATTTCGGCTTAAAGACTAAAATGCACTAACTTAGTGCAGAGGAACGCTGTATGGCAACTGGCTCTCTGCCCGATGCAGGGCAGATTCTCAACGCGTTAATCAACAGTATTTTGTTGGTGGATAACGACCTGGTTATCCACTATGCCAATCCGGCGGCGCAGCAATTACTGGCGCAAAGCTCACGTAAATTGTTCGGCACGCCGTTACCGGAACTGACCGGCTACTTTTCGCTGAATATTGAGGTGATGCGCGAGAGTCTTGAGGCTGGCCAGGGATTTACCGACAGTGAAGTCACGCTGGTAGTCGATGGACGCGCGCACATCATGTCGCTGACCGCCCAGCGTTTGCCCGATGGCTTACTTCTGCTGGAAATGGCGCCGATGGATAATCAGCGTCGTCTCAGTCAGGAACAGTTACAGCACGCTCAGCAGGTAGCCGCGCGCGATTTGGTGCGCGGCCTGGCGCATGAAATCAAAAATCCGCTGGGTGGATTACGCGGTGCCGCCCAGTTGTTATCACGCGCCCTGCCCGATCCGTCGCTGAACGAATATACCAAAGTGATTATTGAACAGGCGGACCGGTTGAGAAATCTGGTCGATCGCCTGTTAGGGCCGCAGCAGCCCGGCATGCACATCACCCAAAGCATTCATCAGGTGGCTGAGCGCGTAGTGAATCTGGTGTCGATGGAGCTGCCGGATAACGTCTCTCTGGTGCGTGATTACGATCCCAGCCTGCCGGAACTGCCACACGACCCCGATCAGATTGAACAGGTGTTACTCAACATCGTCCGTAATGCGCTGCAGGCGTTAGGTGACGAGGGCGGCACCATTATTATTCGCACCCGTACCGCGTTCCAGCTCACGCTGCACGGCACGCGTTACCGTCTGGTGGCGCGGATTGATATTGAAGATGATGGCCCCGGCATTCCCGCCCAGCTGCAGGATACGCTGTTTTATCCGATGGTCAGCGGCCGGGAAGGCGGAACCGGTTTAGGCCTCTCCATCGCCCGTAGCCTGATTGATCAACATTCAGGAAAAATAGAATTTAACAGTTGGCCGGGACACACCGAGTTTTCGGTTTACCTGCCCATTCGCCAGTGAGGTTTCTATGCAACGAGGGATAGTCTGGATCGTCGATGACGATAGCTCCATCCGCTGGGTGCTTGAACGCGCGCTCACTGGAGCCGGTTTAAGCTGTGCCACCTTTGACAGCGCAAAAGAGGTGCTGGATGCCCTCTCGACCAAAACCCCGGACGTTTTATTATCAGATATCCGCATGCCCGGTATGGATGGTCTGGCGCTGCTGAAGCAGATTAAACAGCGTCACCCGATGCTCCCGGTCATCATAATGACGGCCCACTCCGATCTGGATGCTGCGGTCAGCGCCTACCAGCAAGGGGCGTTTGATTACCTGCCTAAGCCGTTTGATATTGATGAGGCGGTTGCGCTGGTAGAGCGTGCCATCAGTCACTATCAGGAGCAGCAACAGCCGCGTAATCAGCCGGTCAGCGGACCGACCACCGATATCATTGGTGAGGCCCCGGCAATGCAGGACGTGTTCCGCATTATTGGTCGCCTGTCGCGATCCTCCATTAGCGTGCTGATCAACGGCGAGTCCGGTACCGGTAAAGAGCTGGTGGCGCACGCGCTGCATCGCCACAGCCCACGGACCAAAGCACCGTTTATCGCGCTGAATATGGCCGCTATACCGAAAGACCTGATTGAATCAGAACTGTTCGGTCATGAAAAAGGGGCCTTTACCGGCGCTAACCAGATTCGCCAGGGCCGCTTTGAGCAGGCGGATGGCGGCACGCTGTTTTTAGATGAGATCGGCGACATGCCGCTTGATGTGCAGACCCGTCTGTTACGCGTGCTGGCCGACGGTCAGTTTTATCGCGTCGGCGGCTATGCGCCGGTCAAAGTCGACGTGCGTATCATCGCCGCAACCCACCAGAATCTGGAGCTGCGGGTGCAGGAAGGCAAGTTCCGTGAGGATCTGTTTCATCGCCTGAATGTGATCCGGGTGCATTTGCCGCCACTGCGTGAGCGCCGGGAAGATATTCCGCGGCTGGCGCGTTACTTCCTGCAGGTTGCCGCGCGTGAGCTAGGGGTGGAGGCGAAGATCCTGCATCCGGAAACCGAAGCCGCGCTCACCCGTCTGCACTGGTCAGGTAATGTGCGTCAGCTGGAGAATACCTGTCGCTGGCTGACCGTAATGGCGGCGGGTCAGGAAGTGTTGATTCAGGATCTGCCTGCCGAACTGTTTGAGTCCAGCACGCCGGAAAATCCGGTGCAGTCGCTGCCGGACAGCTGGGCAACCTTGCTGGCACAGTGGGCCGACCGCGCGCTGCGTTCCGGTCATCAGAATCTGCTGTCAGAAGCGCAACCAGAGATGGAGCGCACGCTGCTCACAACCGCCCTGCGCCATACTCAGGGTCATAAGCAGGAAGCTGCCCGGTTGCTGGGTTGGGGACGTAATACCCTGACGCGCAAACTGAAAGAACTGGGGATGGAATAAGCATCCTGATACGGGCTGAGGGATCTCAGCCCGTTTTCAGATCACCCGTGAAAACTGCTGCTGACGCGCTCTCTGACGCAGGTAGCGATCAAAACACATACAGATATTGCGGATCAGCAAGCGTCCCACCCCCGTCACCTGCAAGCCGGTCGCCGCTTGCACCACCAGCCCATCCGCCACTAACGGTTTCAGCAGCGCCAGGTCTTCGGCAAAGTAGTCGGCAAATCGGATACCCCACTGGGTTTCAACCGCCGCAAAGTCGAGCGAAAAGTTGCAGATCAGGGTTTTAATCACCTCACGACGCAGACAGTCATCATCGGTTAACGCTACGCCACGCCACAGGCCGTTGCCCTGCTGCTCTACGCTGCTGTACCAGCTATTGAGCACTTTCTGGTTCTGGGCATAGCTGTCACCAATCATGCTAATGGCAGAGACGCCAAGCCCGAGTAAATCGCTGTCGCCCTGAGTAGTGTAGCCCTGGAAGTTACGGTGCAGCTCTCCTTCGCGCTGGGCAATGGCCAGTTCATCCTGCGGCTTCGCAAAATGATCCATGCCAATGAACTGGTAACCCTGCTGCGTCAGTGTGGCGATGGTCTGTTGCAGAATATCCAGTTTTTGCTGTGCCGACGGCAGTTCGTCATCTTTGATTTTACGTTGGGCAGCGAACAGCGCGGGCAGATGCGCGTAGTTGAATACGCTTAGCCGATCGGGATTCAGCGCCAGCACCCGCTCCAGGGTGAAGGCGAAGCTGTCCGGCGTCTGGAGCGGTAAACCGTAGATCAGATCGATGCTGGTTGAGCTGAAACCCTGCTCGCGCGCCCGAGCCATCAGTCCGAAGATGACCGCTTCATCCTGTACCCGATTGACCCGCTGCTGCACCGCTTTGTTAAAGTCCTGCACGCCCATGCTCAGGCGATTGAACCCCAGCGCGCGCAGATGATCGATAACATCCAGCTCAATTTCGCGTGGATCGACCTCGATCGACATTTCGGCATCGTCCGCCACCGTAAAATGCTGCTTCAGCACGGCCACCAGCCGGCTAATCTGCGCCTTATCGAGAAAGGTCGGTGTGCCGCCGCCCCAGTGCAGTTGCCGCACCTGACGCTGACGGAACAGCGGTGCCCGCTGAATAATTTCCTGCTCAAGCACATCCAGGTAGCGGTCCGCTTTATGACGCTGGCGCGTGACTATTTTATTGCAGCCACAGAAGTAGCAAAGACGATGACAGAAAGGAATATGGACGTAGAGCGACAGAGGACGTTCTGGATAGCGCGCTACCGCACGCAGGAAATCAGGCTCGGCATACTGCTCGCTGAACTCCAGCGCAGTGGGATAGGAGGTATAACGTGGCCCGGCGTAATTGTATTTCTCAATCAGCGCCTGGTCCCAATCAATCTGCAGCGATGGCATGCTCACTCCTTCCGGTGACGTCGTCTAAGAGAAGGTCGCGATGAAGAAGGGATGAAAGGTGAGCGGGACGAAACCCGACGTAAACGTTGCTTCAGACGCGACAGGCGACGTAGTTTAAACAATAACCACAGCAGATAACATGTCGTCAGCAGCGCGAAAATTGATCCAGGCCAAAACATTGTCGTTTACCTGAGAGGGGCGGCATGCGGAAACCGCATGCCGATCAAATTGGCTTAGTTACCTTTCAGCAGACGGTACATATCTTCTTCCGCCTGCTCGTCATCGCCGTCATCCATGGCGATGCCTAACTGCTCCATCAGTTCGTCGATGCGATCGAGTGCTGCGTCCAGCCAGCCCTGGTCTTCTGCCGACAGCGTTTCGCCATTTTCCAGCCGATCCAGCAGCGCATCCAGACGTTCGTCATTTTCCAGCTTCGCCAGCTCTTCTTCCGGTGTCAGGCGTGCTTTTTTCTCAGCCGCGGGTTTTGCCACGCTTTTCTTCACTTTAGCGGATGCAGTCTGGCCATCGGCAATCAGCGCGACCGGTTTTTTGCTACCGATACGCGGATCTTTAACATTGCTGCCCTGGCGGCCACCGTTGTTGTCCGACGCTGTCGGATTTGCACGGCTGCCTGACGCATGGCCGCGATGCTTTTTATCACGTTTACGATCGCGTGCTTCGTTATTAATATCTTCACGCGATTTGCGTTTGGCTTTGACGGCAGGTTTGCCGTGCGCAGCTCGTGCAGGTTGCTTCATAGTGTTCGGTCCCGGCTTTTTTATTCAGTATAGAATTGCGGCGAAATCTAGCAGAAAGTAGCCAAAGAAAAAAGGCGACAGCTCAAGCTGTCGCCTTATTTCATACCTTCATACGAAGGAATCATGTTTTAAGTCCTTTTCGGCTCGTAACATCCCGGTCAATCCCGCGCCTGCTCAACACCTGAGCTTTTCCTTATCCCTGTCCGGTCCGCAATCCCTGACCATTTCCACTCCATCGCTCTTTGCCTTCCTGACATCCCTGAACGCATCTTCCTGATGTGTGCTGCCGTGCACTGCACACTAATGTAGACCAACTGGTAAAACCCTCAAGTAAGCGGCAGGGTTAGTTGCTGGAAAAAAACACTACATATTCATAATTAACTGAATAGTAATGTTTTTTATTTTTAGTAATTAAAGTAAATAACGACATAACGGGCAACGTCTATGGCAAATCTCTTACAAAAAAGGCGACCGCCAAGCGGTTGAGCACTTTCGCGCCATAACGCGTATAATCGGCGCCATTGCCCTAATGCGTTTTCTGGAGTGTCACTTTGTCTGAACTGAATTATCACGTAACCCATTTTGTCCTGAGCGCGCCGGATATCCGCCATCTTCCCGCTGATACCGGGATCGAGGTCGCCTTTGCTGGCCGCTCCAACGCCGGCAAGTCCAGCGCACTGAACACCTTAACCAACCAGAAAAGCCTGGCGCGTACCAGTAAAACGCCGGGCCGCACCCAGTTGATTAACCTGTTTGAAGTCTCGGAAGGGAAACGGCTGGTCGACCTGCCGGGTTACGGCTATGCCGAAGTGCCAGAAGAGATGAAGCTGAAATGGCAACGTGCATTAGGTGAGTATCTGCAAAAACGACAGGCGCTGAAGGGTCTGGTGGTGTTGATGGACATCCGTCATCCGCTTAAGGATCTGGATCAGCAGATGATTCAGTGGGCAGTGGAAAGCAGCATCCCGGTACTGTTGCTGCTGACCAAGGCTGATAAGCTTGCCTCGGGCGCGCGTAAAGCGCAGCTGACGATGGTGCGTGAAGCGTCACTGGCCTTTATGGGTGATGTGCAGGTCGAACTGTTTTCGTCGCTGAAGAAGATTGGCGTGGATAAAGTACGGCAGAAGCTTGATGGCTGGTTCACCAACCTTGAGCCCGCACGCGACGATCAGGAAGCAGACGAGTAAACCGGACCGGTACATTCCGTCCGTTGAGGCTGTAAAAAGCCCAATAAAAAACGCCCCAGTCACAGAATGACTGGGGCGGCTAAATTCAGCCAAATCCGATTACGTGAAGTAAAAGGTCTGAAAGATAGAACATCTTACCTCTGTACCCTACGCCTCGAACTTTACCTGATTTTTTCTGAGCCACAAAGGCTTTTTTGTCGCTTACTTACATCAAACAGAACTTTTTTTACCATATACGTCACAAAAACGGCTTCGCGATGTAGTTTAATGACATAAAAAGTGCTTAGCCGATAAGTAGTTAGTGATCTCCTTCAGACTGTGGCGCCATTGCCAGTGGCTGAAGCGATTAAGTAAACGATTTACTTATGCCTCATGCCAGACCCGCAATGACGCCGCAACGCCAGCGCATTGATGCAGATTAGTGGGCTTCATCCCAGTTATCGCCCACCCCAACTTCCACCAGCAGCGGCACGTCGAGCTGCACACTGCCTTCCATCAATGCCTGAATTTTCTTGCTGGCGGCCTCAACGGCCTCAGCCTTGATCTCAAATACCAGTTCATCGTGAACCTGCATAATCATTCTGACGCCGCTCTCTTTTTCCTGCTCTAACCAGCCATCAACTGCAATCATCGCACGCTTGATAATGTCTGCCGCCGTTCCCTGCATTGGCGCATTGATCGCCGCACGCTCCGCGGCTTTACGTCGCATCGCGTTGCTGGATTTAATATCCGGCAGCCACAGCCGGCGCCCTTCGAGGGTTTCGACATAGCCTGTACTGGCGGCCAGCTGGCGGGTATTTTCCATGTAGCGCAGCACGCCTGGATAGCGTTCAAAGTAGAGATCCATATACTTTTTCGCTTCGCCGGCACCGATGTTCAACTGGCGAGACAAGCCAAATGCGCTCATGCCATATATCAGACCGAAGTTGATCGCTTTGGCGCTGCGGCGCTGTTCTCCACTGACCTTGTCCAGCGCGACGCCAAACACCTCAGCAGCGGTTGCCCGGTGGATATCTTCGCCCTGGGCAAACGCATCCAGCAATCCTTTATCCTGCGAGAGATGCGCCATGATGCGCAGTTCAATTTGTGAGTAGTCGGCCGCAACGATGCGATTCCCTTTGCCAGCAATAAAAGCCTGGCGGATGCGGCGTCCTTCGTCATTACGTACCGGAATGTTTTGCAGGTTAGGATCGGTCGAGGATAAGCGTCCGGTCGCGGTAACCGCCTGATGATAAGAGGTATGAACCCGCCCGCTGACCGGGTTGATCATCAGCGGTAATTTATCAGTGTAGGTGGACTTCAGTTTGGATAAGCCGCGATGTTCCAGAATCACTTTGGGCAACGGATAATCGAGCGCCAGCTCAGCTAAGACTTCTTCGCTGGTTGAAGGTGCGCCGCCCGGGGTCTTTTTGGTCGGTTTAATGCCCTGCTTTTCAAACAGGATAACCTGCAACTGTTTAGTCGAAGAGAGATTAAACGGCTCGCCCGCCAGTTCATGCGCCTTGAGCTCCAGTTCAGCCAGCCGGGACGTAAGCTCTTTCGAGTGCTGCGCCAGTATAGCCTGATCGATCAACACGCCATTACGCTCGATACGCGAGATCACGGTGAGCAGCGGCATCTCAATTTGCTCAAACACTTTTTTCGGGCCCGCTTCTTTCTCCAGCTCTGGCCACATCTTCAGATGCAGCTGTAAGGTGACGTCGGCATCTTCCGCAGCGTAGTGCCCCGCCTGTTCGAGGGCGATTTGATTAAACGTCAGCTGATTTTTGCCTTTGCCGGCAATCTCTTCAAACGTGACGGTTTTGTGGTTCAGCCAGCGTGCGGCCAGGCTATCCATATCGTGTTTGCCGACCACGCTGTTGAGAATGTAGGACTCCAGCATGGTATCGAACTTAATACCGGCCAGTTCAATGTCGTAGTTCTTCAATACGCCGCGATCGTATTTGAGATTCTGACCAACCTTCCAGGCGCTGGCATCTTCCAGCAGTGGCTTAAGCTGTGCCAGCACGGCAGCGCGGTCGAGTTGTTCAGGCGCATCCAGATAGTCATGTGCCACTGGCAGATAGGCTGCCTCACCCGGTGCTACCGCAAAACCGATGCCCACGATATTGGCGCTCAGGGTATCCAGCGAATCGGTTTCCAGATCAAAGGCGAACACCTCGCTGCGCTTTAGTTTCTCCAGCCAGCTTTCAAAGGTCGCCTGATCGAGGATAGTGACGTAGCCATCAGCCGATAAAATGCTGCTGGTCTCCACCACTGCCACCGGCTCATCAGGCAGCCCTTTTTGCGCCTGAGGATTGCTCTTTTTACCCTGCAGCCATTTCCCGTCCTGCAGATCGTTCAGCCAGCGTTTGAACTCATAACGGCTGAACAGCGTCTGTAACGCCGCCACGTCCGGTTCGGTCACCGTCAGTTCTTCGCAAGGCAGCGGCAGCTCAACGTCGGTTTTGATGGTCGCCAGCTGGTAAGAGAGAAACGCCACGTCACGGTTCTGTTCAAGTTTTGCCGCCATGGTTTTGGCACCACGGAACGAGAGTTCGGCCACTTTATCTAGGTTGTCATAGATCGAACGCATGCCGCCCAGTCCCTGCAGCAGCGCCTGCGCGGTCTTCTCGCCCACGCCAGGAACGCCAGGGATGTTATCTGAGCTATCACCCATCATGGCGAGGAAATCGATAATCAAAGCAGGCGGCACGCCATACTTCTGCTCGACCTCTTCCGGTCCGAGGATAGTGTTGGTCATGGTGTTAATCAGCGTGATACCCGGCGTCACCAGCTGCGCCATATCTTTATCACCAGTGCTGATCAGCACTGCCCGGCCTTTTTTCTCGGCCTCAAGCGCCAGGGTACCGATAACATCATCAGCCTCAACGCCGCTGACGGCCAGCAGCGGTAATCCCATTGCGCGCACCATCTCGTGCAGCGGTTCGATTTGCGCTCGCAGATCGTCCGGCATCGGTGGCCGATGCGATTTGTAGTGCTCAAACAGCTCGTCGCGAAAAGTTTTGCCTTTAGCATCAAACACCACAGCAACATGACTTGGGCTATATTGCGTCAGCAGGCTTTTCAGCATATTAAGCACGCCATACATGGCGCCTGTGGGTTCACCTGCACTATTGGTCAGCGGCGGGAACGCGTGGTACGCGCGATAAAGATAGGATGAGCCATCAACCAGAATCAGGGGATTTTCTGCGATTTGCGCCATAAGTCTGTCTATTCTTCGTTGCCATGGATTGGTCTATAAGGATGCCACAGCTTGGCAAGAATGGTGAAATAAGGCGAGCAGCGTCTGGCGTTTTTAACGCTTTTGAGTGAAGGATCGCAACGATCGTTCTGTGGATAACTTTGTGCGTAAAAATTATAACGCGCTGTTTTTTAGGTGTTTAGATAAAACCCGCCCGATTTAAATCATTAAATTTCAATCATTTATCTTATTTCCGTGACCCGATCGCCATTTTTAATTACGTGATCCCTTGTGTGGATATTAAATTTATGCCCAGGAGATGGATAAAAATGCTGTCGCCGATCGCAGGGCAAAAAAAACGCCAGCAGCGCTGGCGTTTAGCGGTCAGGCAGCAGGTTACTTCTGGCTGACCAGGAATTTCACGACGTTCGCGTAATCGGCAACGAAATTATCCATAGAGCTGGTATCGAGACCGCCGTTATTGACCATATATTTGCCATTAACGAAAATCGCCGGTACGCCACGCAGATCAACATCAGCGGCTGCTTTCTGCTGCTGAGCAACCAGCGCTTTTACTGCAAAGCTGTTCCAGGCAGCATCATAATCCGCCGCAGAAATGCCAGCCGCGGTGATAAAGGTCTGTTTCAGGCTGGCAGGATCGGTGATGGTCTGCGTTTTCTGGATACCATCAAAGATCGGCGCGGTGACTTTATCTTCCACACCTAACGCCATTGCAACAGCCCAGGCCTGAGTCACCACCGGTCCCAAATCGCCGCCGAGGAAATCAACGTGGTATTTCACCATCTTAGTCTCAGCAGGCAGATTCTTTTTCACCGCATCATTGACGTGATAAATACGTTCGAACTGATAGCAGTGCGGGCAGAAGAAGGAGAAAAACTCCATCACCTGAGGTTCGCCTGCAACGGGCTTCTGCAGACTGACGTACTGTTTCCCCTCGGTGAATTGTGCAGCAGACGCGCTGAACGCCAGCACTAAACCGATCAGTGCAAACCAAATCTTTTTCATCGTGAAAAACTCTCCTGACTACTTCATTAAAATTGCGGGGTCAGCTGCAAAGGAGGTTCCTGCAACAGCTTCTCCTGCTCGGTAAAAAGCGAAATCTGCCGGCGCCAGAAATCTTCATCTGTCATCCAGGGGAAGGCGCGCGGAAAAGCGGGATCCTGCCAGCGTCGGGCTACCCAGGCCAGATAATAAACCATGCGCATCGCGCGTAAAGGCTCAATCAGTGACAATTCATTAATATCAAAGTCACTGAATTCACCGTACGCCTCCAGCAGGATATCCCACTGAATACGCTGTTCCAGCCGATCCCCGCTGATCAGCATCCACAGATCCTGCACTGCCGGACCGTTGCGGGCATCGTCCAGATCGACAAATAGCGGCCCGTCACGCCACAGGATATTACCGGGATGACAGTCACCGTGTAATCGTAGCGGCTGCCACGTACTATGCCAGCGCTGCTGTAACGTGTGCCCCAGCTTGTCGACCGACTGAAGCAGCGCATCTTTCAGTGAAGCAGGTACTAATGCACACTGTTCCAGCACCGCACGAGGCTGATGGAGATATTCATCCAGGCCGATAGTCGGCCGCTGGCTGAACAGCGCTTTACGACCGGTCTGATGAATCCGACCCAGAAAGCGACCTACCCACTCCATCTGATCTTCATTATCAGTTTCATACTGCCGCCCGCCAAGGCTGGGGAACACTGCAAAAAAGAAGCCGGCGTGACTCTGCAAGGTGTTGCCCTGTAAAATCAGCGGTGCCGCGATCGGTACTTCGTCAGCCAGCAGATCAAGCGCATACTGATGCTCTTCGACAATCTGCTCTGCACGCCAGCGCTGTGGGCGATAGAATTTAGCCACGTAACGGCGTTTCTCATCATCACTAAATTGATAAACACGGTTTTCATAGCTGTTCAGCGCTGTCAGTCCTGATTCGACGCGTATGCCTGTTTCCCACAGCGCATCCAGCAGCACGTCGGGATTCAACGTCTGAAAGTTAAACGCAGCGTCGCTCATCATTTTACCTGTCGTGGCCGGTGTATTTAGCCACCAAGGATAACACTACTCGTCATCTTTAATGACACCCCGTGCGCGTAGCAACGCTGTTTTGAAATCAACTTCGTGATCTTTTTTCAGCCCCGGTATCTCATCATGGCTGCCTGCGTCGCGCATTTTGAGATGGTAAATCAATACGTCATCGGTTAATTCACTTAATGGGCCACGGAATCCAGCTTCCTGTGCCAGTTTCTGTAAGAATGCGATGAGGTTAAGATCGGGTTCTTTTTGCCAGGCGGGTTGTAACAGTTCCATCAATTCGTTCAGACGATGGCATTTCATATCACTTACTCCCGTTTTCAGTATGTCATTAGCGAGGATAATGCCATGACAATGTTAACCGGCGTGATTCTGGCCGGGGGTCAGGGCCGCCGTATGGGTGGTCAGGACAAAGGATTGGTACCACTGAATGGCAAGCCACTGTATCAGCATGTCCTTGAACGGCTAAGGCCACAAGTCGACATTGTGGTGATTAACGCGAATCGCAATATTGATCGTTATCAGTTAAGCGGATGTCGGGTCGTGCAGGACGTGTTTGCAGATTACCCGGGCCCGCTGGCGGGGATCTATAGCGCATTACGCGCTATTGAGGGGGACTGGGCGGTGTTCAGTTCCTGCGATACACCTGCTATCCCGCTTAACTTTGTTGAGCAGCTGGTGCAACAACGCGGCGACGCCCCAGCAGTGTGGGTACGCTCACAGGAGCGCGATCATCCTACGCTGGCGCTGATCCACCGCGATGTTGCTGCGCCACTGCAGGCCTATCTCCAGGCCGGTGAACGCCGCCTGATGCAGTTTTTACGCCATCAGGGCGGACATGCGGTGCTGTTACCGGATGACGAATCCGCCTTTCACAACATCAATACCCCGGATGATCTGGATAAGAGATTTTAATATGTCGCTACCTTTACTGGCTATCACCGGCTGGAGTGGAACCGGAAAAACAATGCTCCTACAGCAACTTATACCGATCCTTAGCCATCAGGGCATACGTAGCGGTTTGATCAAGCATACGCATCATCAGATGGAGGTGGATACACCTGGCAAGGATAGCTATCTCCTCAGGAAAGCCGGGGCGAATCAGGTTATCGTGGCCAGTTCACAGCGCTGGGCATTAATGTGTGAAACACCTGATGAAGGGCACATTGATCTGCCTTACCTGGTGAGCCGGATGGAACATTCACTACTGGATCTGGTGCTGGTAGAAGGATTCAAAAATGAGGCAGTGCCAAAAATTGTGTTGTGGCGCGCCGGCATCAAAGGTGGCGTAGATGAGCTGCTGGATGAACAGGTGATCGCCGTCGCCAGCGATCAGGCTCTTGCATTGTCGGTACCGGTACTGGATTTAAACCAGCCGGTAGTGATTGCGGCGTTCATTGCTGACTGGCTAAAAGCCCGCTGATGTACGTTTTTGACAGGATTTTAGGATCTGCAGACGTAAAAAAGCCCCGCACTTTCGTGCGGGGCTTCTTCACTCGTATGATGCCTGGCAGTTCCCTACTCTCGCATGGGGAGACCCCACACTACCATCGGCGCTACGGCGTTTCACTTCT
>Ga0308167_1003030_pt1 | contig 14104 bp, 13 predicted proteins | sample PhyCR1_2_FD_202138 | JGI IMG/M metagenome (GOLD analysis project Ga0308167, IMG submission 202138) | Phyllosphere microbial communities from UC Gill Tract Community Farm, Albany, California, United States - DLSLRC.R1 | ecosystem: Host-associated > Plants > Phyllosphere > Unclassified | place... | reverse complement strand
TCGATGTGGATTTTGAGAAGGGGGTAGCGTGGCTGGATGACGTGAAGCACCCCCGCATGAAGAAGGGTAACCGGCGATGCTTTCGGGTGCTCAATGCGGCAGCCGACATCATCAAAAGCCAGTCGAGGGAAGAGGGGGCGGAATTCGTCTTCCCTTACAACAACAGATCAGTCGGAGCCGCATTCACGCGTGCCTGCCATGTCCTTGGGATACAGGATCTCCACTTCCATGACTTGCGCCATGAGGCAACGAGCAGGTTGTTCGAGAAGGGTTACAGCATCCAAGAGGTTGCCCAGTTCACATTGCACGAGAGTTGGGCTACATTGAAGCGTTACACACACTTACGACCTGAGAACGTAATTGAACGTTGAGAAAATTGCTCTGTGCTGGGGCTATTGATCTGAATTTTTGTATCTTCTTTTTCAAGGTGCAGTTGATTAATAATTTGAATTCTAAGTGTCAGGAAAAGAAGATTAAATGCTAAATATCTTTTAGGAGGCTAAATGGAAGGCTTGAGTCCCTATGTTAAAGAGCAAATTGTGCAAGGTAGAGCAATCCTGTTTTTGGGGGCAGGAGCCACTATACCTTCGCGTAGTGTTAATGGTAAAACAGGACTTTCTGGTAATGCTCTGCGTGATAAACTTTGCGACATGTTTTTGGGCGGCGAAGGAAAATCGAGGCCTTTAAACTATGTCGCGGATCGATCAATTGCGGCAGCGGGACTTGCCAACGTACATTGGTTTCTGAAAGATTTGTTTCAAGATCTACAGCCTACAGAGGGTCATCTAGCAATACCAAAATTTCGTTGGAAAGGCATTGTTACGACTAATTATGATTGGCTTGTAGAAAAATCCTATGAAAAAACGGAAATTCCCCTTCAAACATACGAAAGGATGATCTGGGATAGGGATAATTTTGACGCAATTGCAAGGGACTCTGCGAAGGTCCCGTTATTGAAGCTGCATGGGTGCCTTTCTCGGTTAAATGATCCTGAGTTGCCTCTCATTCTTTCAAGTCATGACTATCATAAATTTTCCTTAAATAGAACTCAGCTTGTATCAACTCTTCGAGAGTGGGCAATATCATATCCAATTGTTTTTTGTGGGTATCAAATTGCCGATGAGAATATTAAGGATATATTATTTGATCTAACAGATAGGCGTCAGCGGCCAACTTACGCTTTGGTAGATCCCTCTCTGGAAAAAGGTGATATAGATTATTGGAAGTCACTTAGATTTGACTGTGTAAAAAAGACATTTGATGAATTTATGGTGTCTTTGGAGCAAGATGTTACTTCTGTTCAAGTGGCATTGGCTCAAAATTTTAGCGTCGAAGCCACTAGCGTAACTAAACTAATTCCCTCTAAAGCGAGGCCGTCCCAGGCACTTTCTGAATACTTGGAAGATGCTTTGCTTCATGTCAATCCGTCTTTGTTAAGTACGGTAGTAAGTGCGCAGGAATTTTATAAGGGTAATAGTTCGGGTTTTCATTGGATAACAGAGAAGTTTGATATTCGCCGAGGAGTCTCTGATGCCTTGTTGGAGAGTGTGGTAATAGAGACTTCTAGAAATTCTTTGCCCAGGCCATTTTTATTTGTTGTTAAAGGCTATGCTGGAACTGGTAAATCAGTATCGCTCAAGAGATTTGCATGGGAAGCTGGAGTAGATTTTGATGTTCCGGTATTTTATATCGGGGAAGGCTCGGTACTTAAGGTTGAAGAGATCATCGAGCTGCAGAGTTTAATTGGTTCTAGAATTTACGTTGTCTTAGATGACTTGCTGCGCCATAAGGATGATGTTCTTAAATTAATAAAATTGGGTAAGGCTAAGCGAGTTGCAATAACATTAATAGGGGGAGTGCGTACCAACGAATGGAATGTCGGCGGTGAGGATCTGATTGCAGAGGTTGAGCCTGAGTTTGAATTGCTTGATCTCAATAAATCAGAGATGGAGGGCCTGCTGGAGAGGCTTGAGAAAAATTCCTGCCTAGGATTTATGAAGCCTTATTCTAAAGAGGAGAGGTTTGCTTATCTCAAGGAAAAATTAAAGAGCCAGCTTCTTGTCGCATTGCATGAAGCCACAGAGGGGAAAAGTTTTGCCGAAATAATAGAAGATGAATATTTAAATGTTAGTCCAATTGAGGCTAGAGTTATGTACTTGGATGTATGTACTCTGGATAGGTTTGATGTCGGAATGCGAGCGGGTTTAGTGGCGCGTTTGACAGGGGTTACCTTTGATGATTTTTCAGCACGTCTTTTGAATCCGCTGGAGCAAGTAATACACGTCAGTTTCGATCACCGCCTAGGCGATTGGTTGTACCGAAGTCGTCATCAGCATATTGCGGAATTGGTATTCGACAGAGCGTTAAGAACCAGTGAGGAGCGCGCTGCACAAATAATTAGGATTTTGCGTATGCTGAATGGAGCCTTTGAGAACGACAGGCAGGCTCTGCAGCGGCTAGTGCGGGGTAAAATACTTGCTGAACAGTTTACTGATCGAATATATGTTCAGCGAATCTTTGAGGCAGCTGAGGAGTCAGGCATGCATCCTAGCGTCGTTGACCACCAAAGGGCGGTGTTCGAACTGCATCATACTTCTGGCGACTTGCGTAGCGCTTTGTCAATTGTTCAAAGAATTGAAAGCGACGTCGGTCCATTATCAAGAAAAAGTATTGCCCATACCAAAAGTAACATTCTGAGAAGAATGGCCTCGGCGACTGTGTCTGATTTAGAGCGTGTCAGATATCGAAAAGAAGCTCTCGCAATTCTGAATCCTTTAATACGTGGCGGAGCAGATGCACGTCCATTCTTTACTCGTGGACAGCTTCTGTTGGAGGAACTTGAAGAGAGGCTGGCTAAGCAGCCTGAGGAAGATTCTGAAGAGGAGTTGGAGGGGAGAGTAATCACGGAAATGACAAGGGAGATTGAGTCTAATCTACGACAAGGATTGCATCGATTTCCCGATGACGAAAATTTACTTCATTTTGAAGCAAGGCTGTCAAAGTTTTTAAGTAATACTCCAAGAGCCATACGGGCCCTGGAGCGAGCGTATGCAACTAATAAAGATAGCGTTTTAACCGTAATTAGACTTGCGAGGCAATATGCTGCTTCAAAATCGCACGTGGAACGAGCTATATCAATGCTTAGGAAGCTGACGGCAGAACAGCCTCTTAACAAAGATGCGCATTATGAATTGGCTCGAATTCTTATTTCGGAAGGTGAGCGTGTAAACGCTGCAGAGATATCGCATCACCTTAAAAGAAGCTTTAATCAAGGTGATTCTCATATTGATGCGAGATTTGCATATGCGCGGCACGAGTTCTTGTATGGCAACGCGCAGGTTGCAAAGAACGAGTTCGATTCCTTAAAGAAATCAGGAATTAATCCTAGTTTACTTGATAAAGTAAGAAAGGAAATTAAAGATGCGCATGGAAACGTAGTAGTTTTTGACGGAAGGATCGAGAGTGTTCACGATTCTTTTGCATTTGTTTCAATTGCTAGCTTTCCTGATCAAGTTTTCTTGCATTTTACTGCGGCTGCAAATTCCGAAGCATGGCAGTCTGTAGAAAAGGGAAGTAAGGTGAAGGTTTCAGTAGGATTTTCATACAAAGGACCAAAAGTAAAACGCTTACTTTAATCTGGAAGTTTTGTTCAAGATCGCAAGCGATCCCAATCCTCTGCTGCTTTGGATTTCACATTGTCTAAGTATGTCGCTAGGATGTTGGCGTCTACCAGCCAAGGACTCTTTTGTGAGCCTAGGCGAAAAGCTGGTATCGGTAGACGTTGTCGTCCGGCTGCTTCTCAAGCCTTTTTGGGAGACATACCGAAGAGATCTCAGCACTTCTCAACTGGAATATGTGCGGTTCCGAATTCACCCATAAGTGCAAAAAAGGTGTTCATTGCGTCTCGTCCTTCCCAAGTCCGGCAATGGGCTCTGAAGATGCATCGCTTCGGGAGGGTGTCTTGTTGGGTTCATCGGCTAACTGCAGCCGCTCGGCAAGCTCTTCCAGCTGCTCGAAAAGTGAAGCACATGCCGCGTATTGCGCGTGTCGGACCAGGCGTGTGGAAGGTGCCGCCGCACTGCTGTGCCAGCAGCACCAGAGGTGTGTTGATCATCGTCATCGGAGGCTCCAGATCAGGCAGGGAAAGGTTCGACGCGACGCGAGGGCGCGGGAGAGTACAAATGCCCGCCAACGCGGCTGGGCAGCGCGAAGGCATAGAAGCGCGAGGCCGGCATGCCTGGATGCGGTTTCAGCTCCCTGCCCTGGTAGCAGTTGCTGGGAGGGGTGAAGGGCTTCTGGGGTGTGGTCTTGGGCATGTGGGTGCAGAAACGAAGCGGCCCGCGCAAGGCGGGCCGGAGCATGGTGGAGGCGGTTGATCAGCCGGCCAGGGTGTGCCGAACCGACGTAGGAAAGGGGTTGTGCGGGGTGGGCGTGCTGCTGGGGGCAGGCAACTGCGGCGCCGTAGGCGGTGCTTCGAGGAAGTCGCTCCGGTCCGAGTGAGTGACCTTCAAGTACTCCACTTCGACCTTGGCTGTGTCCACCAGCACAGAGGCCACCTGAGCCACTGCTCGGGCGCGGTCTACGTCCATGGGCTGCTCGCGGTTACGAAGATCTGTCAGCGTGTCCAGCAACTGCTGGCGAACGAGGGTGATGTGCGGGGTGCTCATTTGGGTTGGCTCTCTTTTGCAATGCGGTTGACCTGGCGGGTGATGGCGTCCTTGAGCTGGACCAGCTTGGCCAGCTCGTGAGACTTGCGGGCGGGATGATTGCGGCGCGCGTTGTCGGCGCGGCTGATGCATTCGATGCGATCAATCGTGATTTCGGTCTCCTGCGTGGTGCGTTGGCCAGGCCGGAACACGATGATGTGACCCTCTGGCACAGGGCCGTTCGCATCCTCCCAGACGAGCCGATGCACAGCTGTCCAGCGTCTGGCCGGGACGATGGTACGGTCATCGGTCATCTTGCGTTCCAGAATCCCGTCGCGCGTCACGCGCAGGCTGCCGATGGGCAGGTAGTTCCTGGCCTCTTCGGGCCGGCGCGCCTTGAACTGCGTTGCCCGGGTGTTTTCATGGTGCCCAGTAGATCCTGGCACGCCTTTGTTCCACGGGGCCGCGCCTGGCTGGAATTGCGTGGCCACCATGCGGGGGTCATCCCTGCCGCGCTTGATCCGGCCGCTGTGCTCGCTTTCGTTGAAGGCCTGGGATTTCTTGATCCCCAGGACAGCGGCCTGGCGGTAGATCGTTGACGTGCTGTAGCCCAGCGTGCGGGCCACCTGATCGGTAGGTGTATCAGGGTAGAGGGCGCGCAGCTGGGAAATCTGTTGAGTAGACCAGTTCACACCGCCGAGAGGCTTTCCGCTCATGTTGAAAATCCTTTGATGTCCGATTTCACTTTGATTTCTAAAGTAATGATGTCTGTTGTCGATATATATGATTGCATTAATTTTGGTATGAGCGATATGTCTTCAATAACTAGCGCATTCATATTTGCAATTTTTTTATTGGGGCAATGCAATTTTGCCTTTGCCATTGATGGTCAGTCATATAGGCAAATAAAAGATACGATGGAATTTGTGGACGCGTATGGAGAATTTATTGAGAAATCATCAAATTCTGAATTGATTTATATTGGCGGACGCGTTACTGACAAACATGCCAATGGCTTGGTTTCTGCGCTTTTGATGTTTATGCCTCAAGGCGCTGCATATGAGCCTAAAGCGAGTCAAGAAGAGAGAGAAAGACTCACTGATAAATGGGGGCGTCAGTTCTGTAGAACGTCTTTTAGGGGTAAGTTGCGTTCAAAAGGAATATTAATTGCCGTAGGAGCTATAGAGATAAAGCGGAAAAGAGTATCTACAGCCTTATGTCCGGCGTTCCCGGAATAGGCTGTGCATGGATTGTTGTGTAGCAGGTTGATTGAACTGGGATGGATTGGCCTGTTGAAATATGGTTAGTCATCCAAGAGAGGGCTCAGGACAGCACGCATGGCGTGCTGTGTTCATACATCTTTACTGGCTGGTAGACTTAGTCAGGAATTGGGCGCGGTCCTTGCCTCCAATCCAGTTCGGTGGCTTGCCCCGTCCAGTCCAGGTTGCGCCGGTGGCCGGATCGCGAGTTACAGGCTTAAAAAGAATGGTGCCGAAGCGCACATTGACATAAAATTTGAACCAGAGAGTCCCTATGTTGATAAGGTGATGGATGTCCGCGTCTTCTTGAAGTGGGTTCCTGTCGAAGGTGGTGGATATTGGGAGTATGCTCATGCAAAAGGTTTTGAGGAGGTGTTGAGATGAAGCGTTCACGTTTCATGCTGCTTCTTTTGGCCAGTGCAGTCCCAATGCTCGCGATCGCAAGCAATGATGAGGATATTTTGCGCAATGACCGGCAGCGACTGCTAAAACTACTAGGCCAAGGCACATGGAGTGAGGTTATCGATTGGCTTATTCTTCCAAAGTCTGCTGCAGGAATAGAAATGATTCGCAGGGATTTTGAAAGAGACGTTAAATCTGCACGGATTTATGGACCTACCCTCGTAGGGGAAGAGATTGGTCAGGTTTCAATCGAAAAGTACCAACAATATTTAGTAGCAAGCTTAGGTGTCAAGAGAACATATAAGAATCCGATGCATAAAAATGGGTTGGTCACAGTTGACGAAAATTTCTTCGCTTTGAAGAGGGAGAATGACAAGAATTGGAAATTTTCTGCCGCTCAATGTTTGACTAAGGAAGGACTAATTGGATTGATTTCTTAGTTCGAGTGATAAAATAATTAAAGGGTGCTTGTGCACCCTTTAATTATTTGACTGTGTGTCTTCTCTGGGCACTGCACTCATTGCGCGGGCGGCAACAGGCCGCGACGGTGTGCAGGGAACGGCAGAGCGCTTGACTGCAAAGCCCACGCTGGCCGAGCGCCTGCAGATAGCCGCGCGCCGCCTGTAGACAGGCAGACGAAGAAAAGGCCCGCGGTTGCGGGCCTTACTTTTTCAGGTCAGTTCTGTATCAGCGCTGACGACGCATGCGGCGCAGGCCGAACAATGCCAGCAGAGCCGACATCAGGATGACGCCCCACTCGCTCAGGGAGGGAATCGCAGCCGCGCCGCCGGCTGGAGCTGCTGCCAGCACGGGCACGAGTGGGTCGGCGATCACGCCCACAGCAGGGTTGGTGTCACCAGGGCCGTTGTCCGTGATGGTGTAGGTCACCGTGGTGCGCGCGCCGTTGACGACGACATTCAAGGGGGTGGCAGGATCAAACCAGCCGCCGACACCATCGGGCTTGCGGAACTGCACGCCTTGGGGAAGAGCGCTGGGGTACGTGAGTGTCATCGTCAAGGGAGCCGTGCAGTTTTCAGCGCTGAACGCAAATTGGCCGTTGGGTGCTTGCAGACCAGGCGGCGTAGATGCCGCGGGCCCGAAGCCGCCGCCAGTTTGCAGCGTGCAGGTGGGACCGCCGCCGGACATCGTAGCAGTCGGCGTGCCAGCCATGCCGGGCACACTGCCGGGGGCACTCGCCAGTTCCAGTTTGCGCGGGGTGGCTTGTACAGCGGGGGAGGGCGTGCCGGTAGTTCCGTTGGTTGCCGCGATGGAGAAGTTGTAGACGAAGCCATTGGTCAGGCCGACCACGACGATGGGTGATGCCGTTCCTTGCTGAGTGACTACACCAGGCGCGCCCACGGGAGTCGCGGTAACGATATACCCGGTGATGGGGTTGCCACCGTTGGATGCAGGGGGAGTGAAGGTAACGGTTGCCTGGCCGTCACCTGCAGTGACGTTGCTGATCGCGGGAGCTCCAGGTGCTGTTGCACTCACCGTGAAGGTCTGAGATACCTGAGGTGCGGGCGCGTAGCTTCCGCCGCCATCTTGGTTCGCATTGATAGTGCAGGAGCCAAGGGCCACGAATGTCAGTGCGCCGCCAGTGGAGGTGGTGCAGACATTTGTGGTGGAAGATGTGAAGGTCACAGGCAGGTTGGAACTGGCCGTTGCGGTCAGTGTTGGCGTGGTGCCGAAGTTCTGGGCACCGGGGTTTGAGAATGTGATGGTTTGGGCTTGCTGACCATTCACTAGGACCCCGGAGGTTGCTCCTACATTGGCCAAGGTCAGCACAGCATTGGTGCCACCGCTCGTCATCGTGCTCCCATTGAGAGCGATAGACGATCCCAGCGTTACGCCATCTGCGTCAACATCTCCTGGCTGCACGGTGTATGTAAAGGTCAGCGTAGAAGTGTTGCTGCCGCTGACGAAGTTCGCTTGCCTGGAGGTCGCACCAATCGTCAAGGGGATGGAGGGCGGGCCCCCAGCTGTGACCGTGACGGGGGCGTTGTAGGTGACATTGAACTGCAGGCTCTGCCCAGCGGTGTAGGTTCCGTTGGCAGGGACGCTGACTGATTGCACGGAGGGGGCTGAAGCGGCCAGCGTGTAGTTCAGTGTCGTTTGGCAGTTGTTGGCGTCTGTGATTGTTACCCAGTATGGGCCAGCGGGGAGACCGGTGGCCGTAGCCGCTGTGCCTCCAGATGGTGCCCAGGAATACGTGTAGCCAGGGGTGCCGCCGGTAGGCACGACGGTCGCGCTGCCGTTGCTGCCTCCTCCAACCGGATTCACCTGAGACTGAGTGCCTGAGAGAACCGCTGCAGGTCCTCCGACAGTCGTAGACGCCGTTCCCTGTAGGGTGTTCGAGTCTGTCACCGTGACTGTGTAAGTGCCTTGCGGCAATCCTGATGCAGTGGGAGCTGTGCCACCGGAAGGCGCCCACGAGTAGTAGTAGGGCGGTGTGCCGTTCTGGATGTTGGAAGCAGTAGCGGTGCCGTTGCTTCCCCCATAGCATGAGACGTCGGTATGGGACGCAGACACCGTCAGCGACTGAGCGCCGGCAGTGCCTACATACGCGGCGAATGCAACGACGCTGCTCAGCGCCAAGCCGCGGAAAATTCCGGAAGACATATTGATCCCCTTATTTATAGCAATCGACTCGCTCCCTGTAAGCGCTGGATACCGAACCGGTGTTCGACTGCCGAATGCAACAGGAATTGTAGAAATTTGTGTCTTTTGTGTCCATAACTGAAAGTTGGTAGCCGCTTGATGTAGGCGCAGTTGCGATGCAGATGCCGTCCCAAGCCTGCCAGCGTCGGGGGGATGAGCAAGGAACACAAGCAGGCCCCGCAAGGCGCTGTTCCTGCTGTCCACGAACCAGATTTTTGCGGAGAAGGGCGCCTTCGATGACATCAACGAGGCGCGCGAGGAGGTCAACCAGCCCGACGGCGTGGTGATCTACAAGGCCGGCAAGAAGTTCGAGGTCCACCGCGACGGCGAGATGGCCGCCGGCCAGGTGCAGATGATGACGATGGACGGCCAGGCCATCCAGAAGTCCGCGGGCATCAGCGACGAGAACCTGGGCCGGCGCACCAACGCTGTCAGCGGCCGCGCGATCGAGGCCCGCCAGCTGCAGGGCTCGGTCGTGACCACGCAGCCCTTCGACAACCTGCGCTTCGCTGTGCAGATCCAGGGCGAGAAGCTGCTGAGCCTGGTGGAGCAGTGGTACACGGAGGAGAAGGTCATTCGCCTCTCGGGCCACAAGGGCCGGCTGGACTGGGTGAAGGTCAACCAGCCCGAGGTCCAGCCCGACGGGAGCGTGCGCTACCTGAACGACATCACGTCCAGCATGGCCGACTTCGTGGTGTCCGAGCAGGACTATTCGGGCACGTTGCGCCAGGTCATGTTCGAGAGCCTGAACCAGCTGGCGGGCCGCCTGCCGCCCGAGGTGGCTATCCGCATCATGACGCTGGCCATGGAGTATTCGGACCTGCCGAACAACGACCTGGTGGCCGACGAGCTGCGCAAGCTCACCGGCGAGCGCGACCCCAACAAGCCCCTCACGCCCGAGGAGCAGCAGCAGGTCCAGCAGCAAATGCAGGCCCAGGCCGAGGCCCTGCAGATGCAGCAGGAGAGCGCGCGCCAGGCGCTGGCCGAGCAGCAGGCCAAGGTCCGCGAGATCAACGCCCGCGCCGAGAAGCTGGAAGCCGAGGCCGAGCAGCTGCGCGCCGCCGGCGGCAACGCGGCGCTGGCCCAGCAGATGGAGGGCGTGGCGGCCACCGTGCGCCGCGATGCCGACATGGAGCTGGACGAGCTGCGCCGCAAGCTGGCCAAGACCCAGGCCGACCTGGCCAACAAGACGCTGCAGATCAAGGGCGACCAGGACGTGCGCCTGCAGGTGGCCCACATCGAGGCCGACTCGCGCGAGCGCGTGGCCCAGATCCAAGCCCAGAGCCGCCAAACGCTCGACGCCATGTCGGGCCGGCTGAACCAATTCGACAACAAGGACTGATATGGATCGAGAAACCATTGTGCGCACGGCGGCAGTGGAGGGTGCCAAGGCCGCGCCGCCGGTCACGGTCGTGGCCACCAACGTGGCCAACGGCTGGACCATGACCCACACGGCCACGGCCCTGACCATCCTCTACGTGGTGCTGCAGGTCATCTACCTGCTCTGGCGCTGGAGCAATGAGCGCGAGGACCGCCGCGCGCGCCAGGCGCATGAGCTGGCCGCAGCATGCGAGGCGCGCCCATGAGCGGGGGCCGAGTGTCGGCCGCAGGCCTGGGCATCGGCGCCGCCATCCTCGCCTCCTGGATCGCGGCCGAGGGATTCAGCGCCGCGCCCATCATCCCGGTGCGTGGCGATGTGCCCACCATCGGCCACGGCGCCACGCGCTACGAGGACGGCACGCGCGTGACCATGGCAGATCCTCCCATCAGCAGGGAGCGCGCCCGCGACCTGGCCGTGAACCTGCTGGAGCAGCAGTACGGGGCCTGCGTGCGCGATTCGCTGGGCGACACGCTGGTGCACCAGGTCGAGTTTGCCCAAGCGGTGGACTTCGCCGGCCAGTACGGCTGCGGCGCCTGGCGCGGCTCCTCGATGCTGACGCGCACGCGGGCCGGCGACTATGCTGGCGCCTGCCAGGCCTACCTGGCCTATCGCTTCATGACCAGCGCCCAGCCCCTGCAGGGCTACGCCGCCTACCAGTGGGGCTCGGGCGGACAGCCCACCCGGTGGCGCTACGACTGCAGCACGCCCGGCAACAAGGTTTGCCGCGGCGTCTGGACTCGCCAGCAGGCGCGGCACGCCGCATGCATGGACGCGCAGCAATGAGCGTGCGTGCCGTCACCCATCTGGCCGCCGCAGGTTTGGCCGCGTTCCTCGCTTGGAGCTACCAGGGCGCTCGCCTGGGCGCCGACTTGGCCGAGGCCCGCGCTGCAGGTGTGGGCGAAAAGCTGGCTGTCAGCACCGCACAGCGCGCGGCCGACGCCCTCTTGCGCCGCGCAGAGCAGTCCATCAACTCGAACTACCAAGAGGCTCTGAATGCCGCTCGAACTCGCGAGGCGCTGCTGCGCCGTGATCTTGACCAGCTGCGCACTGTCTCTGACGGCCTGCGCGAACAATCCGCAGATGCCGCCCGCCGACTTGCCAGCGCTCCCCCCGCAGCCGTCATTGAGTACGCCACTGCCCTCGGAATCGTATTTGAAGACTGCCGCGCAGCGTATGGGGACATGGCAGCAGCTGCTGCAGGCCACGCAGACGATGTGGCCATGATGCATCATGCTTGGCCTAAAAAAACAAGTCGCACGAGTGTGCGATAGTCGTCCGGGGCTTCATTAGCTACGAGCGCAAATCCTTTGTTACCGGGGGTTGAGATGCGACTCAATATTGCTTTTGCTCGTCGTCTCAATTGACGCTTTGGTCTTGCGTTTTTGTGGAGCGCAGTAGAGTTCGGCTAGCTCCTCCACTTGCTACTTGATCTCCTCAGAAATTAAAGATAAGATGTACTTTTAGATACATTTTAAGAGAGACGCATGGATACTAAAGAACTCAGTCAGGTGTTCACCACTGTAGGATTGCCACCGTACACTTACATTAAACCATCTTATTATGGGGAAGTGCGCGCAGATATTTCTCAGCCGGGAAAACACCTTCTTATTGAAGGACCTTCAGGCATCGGAAAGACTTGTGTTGTTTTTAAAGTGTTTGAAGATCTGGGGTGGATTGAAGACACAAATTTTGTATATACAAGTTGCAGGGATAATAACGCGCATGAAATTATTGGCGCCTATTTTAATGAGGCAGTTGCAGGGCGGCGGACAGGACCACTAGTTATAGTTATTGATGATTTCCATTTGCTTCCTCCCCCAATCAGAGCGGATATTGGATCAAAGTTAAAGCGCATGAGTGATAGGGCTTTTCAAGAGGGAAATCCTCCTAAAGCTGTATTAATCGGGATTCCCACTACTGGTCTTTCGTTACTGTCAGAATCTCGTGATTTGGGTCCTCGTCTCGGTACATACGTTCTTAGCCGTGCGTCGGATAGAGAGATTGACAAATTGATCTCTGAGGGGGAGGAGGCTCTGCAAGTACTGTTCGAAGATCGGGATGTGCTATTGTCGGAAAGTGCCGGTAATTTTTGGCTGGCTCAACATATTTGCAATAAGGTTTGCGCTTCACAAGAGGTATTTAAAACATGCGCCGAACCCAGAGTCCTGACTTTTGATTTGTTGGCGATTAGAGATCGTCTGATGACCGAATTGAATCAGCGATTTATGCCAGTTGCCAGGACGTTTGCAAAAGGAAAAAAATGGCGCCCGGGAGGTAATAAGCCATATCTTGAAATACTTTTGGCATTATGCAAGATCCCAGAGTCAGTAATTACCTTTGACAAGCTTTTGTATTTGGTTCAAGAACGACGGAAGCCAGGAATAAAAGCTGTTCGTAGTAGGATTGCCGAAGTCATAACTAATCCAGAGAAAGGTACTGATCTTCGACAACAAATAGCCTTTGAGACGGAATCCGGGTTTTCAATTGAAGATCCATTATTCCGTTATTTTCTAAATAATCTGGACGTCAAGCGGCTTTACCAAGAGCTTGGTATCGAAGAAGGCGCAGCATCGGGTAATGTAATATATTCCTATGATATTGGTTTTTCATTCGCTGGTGAAATTAGAAAGCTGGTTGAGCTGGTTAATTCAGAGCTGAAAAAAGAAGACGTTGTTACATTCTATGATTTTGATCAGCAAGCAGTTTTGCTCGCGCTCGATCTCGAAGACGCCTTAGGTAAAATTTACGCAGAGTCTTGCCGCTATTATTTAGTTTTTATGGATAAGCATTACAGGGAAAAGGTTTGGACACTTTATGAAAGGGACGTGATGACACGCCCAGGTAGAAAAGATCATATTATTCCTGTGGTTGTTGACGAAGATGGTAGTGGAGGCATGTTTGGCGTATCAAAGGTAATTGGCAGAATTGATCTGCGCGAGGTCTGGTTAGACATGCAAAAAGCCAATGTCAATATGGAGGATGTAGTTAAAGCGGTGCGAAATAGATGTGTTTTGCCAATGATTCAGAAACTTGATGAGGCTGCAGTACTGTAGAAGTCTGAAGTAGTGTTGGCTATGTCGTACCAAGCCTGCCACCCTGCCGTGATCCGAACCACGAAAGGACGCACACATGAGCTTGAACGACGACCACCTGCGCCTCCTGTCCGACGCCGAGCGCGAGGCCATGGAAGCCGACGACAACGACTACGACCCCGAGGAAGACAACGCTGCAGCGCTGGCGGCCCTGGGGCGCGGCCCCCTCGATGCGCAAGAGGAAGAAGAGGGCGACGACGACGCGGCTGACGCGGGCAAGGGCAAGCCCGAGCCCAGCACGACCACCGATCCCACTGACACCACCGCTGCGCCCGCTGCAGCGCCTGCAGCCGCTCCTGCTGCAGCGCCCGCAGAACCCACTGATGCCACGCAGCCGACCGACGCACCGGCACCGAATCCGCAGACTGCGCAGCAGGCCTCCGGCTACCGTGCGGAGCTGCCCGCCGACTACGACGCCCAGGTGAAGGCCAACAAGGACGCCGTGGCAGCCGCGCGCGCCAAGTTCAACGAGGGCGAGCTGGAGCAGACCGAGCTGGACGCGGAGCTGGACCGGCTGCAGGAGGAGCGCGACCACCTGCGCGACATGAAGACGCGCGCCACGGTGTCGGCCGAGATGCAGCAGCAGTCCACCCACCAGGCCTGGACCGCCACCATTAACGGCTTCTTCGAGGAAGCGGCCCAGAGCGCAGAGCTGGGCATCGT
>Ga0308167_1003026_pt1 | contig 14117 bp, 6 predicted proteins | sample PhyCR1_2_FD_202138 | JGI IMG/M metagenome (GOLD analysis project Ga0308167, IMG submission 202138) | Phyllosphere microbial communities from UC Gill Tract Community Farm, Albany, California, United States - DLSLRC.R1 | ecosystem: Host-associated > Plants > Phyllosphere > Unclassified | place... | reverse complement strand
TTCCGCATACCCTTCAGTGCCGAAGTGGCGAAATCGGTAGACGCAGTTGATTCAAAATCAACCGCCGCGAGGCGTGCCGGTTCGATTCCGGCCTTCGGCACCAGGTATGGAAATTAAAGTCGCTCATGGGCGGCTTTTTTTGTGTCTGAAATCCGATGTTTACCTATCACTAAATTATCACTTAAATCTAAAGGTATGATTGCTTTCCTAAACTATTATTGTGGAAGGGCTGTATATATCTTGATCTGCAATGATGAGCAAGTTTCTTGGATGCAAATTGGTAGAAAAGGATTACGCTGTTTTACTACTCAAAAATCAACCCTGGTAATGACATGTGAATTGTTTGCCATATCCGTTTAATTAAAGTTAATCGGCTAGCCTTAATGGGATGGCTGGTTGGTAATTTTTCTCAATGGCATTATCACCAAGAGCAATACATTCACTGATTTTATCGGCAAGAGCGATCCACGAATTCTTTCAATAAGTGGATAATTAATAAGATTACTGAGCTCTACGCTCAATTAGTCATGGATGCTATTGTATAAACGGTTGAGTACAAAACACTATTGCCGCTAGTGTGAATCCCCACAGTAGATTCAGATGTATCATTTAACATAAACTCCAAGGGTACAGGAGAAAGTACCCCTTGTTCTTTAATCATTCAACACAAAGAATGACCTTGCAATTGAGTGTTTGTCACTATTCTATTTAAGTATCATGCTTTATTTTGTTCAATCTTTTGATATAATTGATCGTTGAAAAAAACACTTTTCGACATAAGATGGTACATCTTATTAATGTACGCACAATAAAACCACATGTTTTTAGAAGGATGAATTTAACTCTATGTTTCTCAGTTATGAGACGATTCTCTACATTACCTATTTTTGTCATTACATTGGCAATTTTCCCACCAATAAAAAAAGACATAGCAATAAACCACATCCATCTATAATGAGGGGCATTTTTACTTAAGGATAAACGAGCTTGTTCTTTTAATAAAACTTGGCGGTACCTTAATAATGATGTAGTTACACACTCATTGGCGACAGCGAAACGGTCTGACATGCCTGTTTTATATTTTCCCTCTTGAATGGCATTGCAGTAAGCTGGGGGTGGGGTCTGGCACCATCGAGAAGGTGATGGCAATTGTGTTATTGTTTTTGAAAGAGTCTTATTTGGACATAGTTTTTTATTATAGTCTTGAAGTTCCTGTCTGATTTTCTCCGGAGATACTTGATTACTATAATACTCAGGAATTTTGTAGAAGGTGTCAATATTTTCAGGCATAACATATTCAATAACAGATGATTTTGTACCGGCAATGTTTTCTAGCGTTTCTTGAATGTACGATGCCCACTGACAAGATGACATTTCGTAAAGCCTGTTATTATCACACATGCGGCTATAGTCTTTCACCTGAACAAGAAGATATTTGGCGGCATCATTAATGTCTGTAATTGTTTCCTCATAAGCCGTTTTACCGACAGCAACCTCTCTATCTGATACCCAAAAAATACCGTTACCAACTGCTGTCAGAATGAGAAAAATATCTGTCCACTGTCTGAATTTTTCTCCTGTAGAAAAAATATCGCTAATGATTACGGCTATGATCCAGCCACACAATAGCCCAATGAAACTCAGGCTTGCGAGTCCAGCCGCGTTACCTGTCACACCTGTACCTCCTATTGCATAGGTCAATGGTAACCACTGGATAGCTGGAAGAAGATGAAAGAGTGATAATAGCCCTGGAATTATAATAAGTACAAAAGAAATGATGAGACCTTTTTTTCTGGCAAGTATCCATGAGCTCAAGAAAACGAAGGGTAATAATAAAATAAAGAGCTCAAGAAAGCCGCCTCCTAAGATAACTGCAACTTTATTGGGAGACCAGTAGCTGCTCAAAAGAGCACCCTGTGCGTTCGTTTCTACAAAGTTGGTACTAATCACTCCCATCCCATCCAGTGTTTGCAATAAGGCATATCCAGCGCTGTAGCAAAGCATTATGTAGGGATAAAAGAATAGGATCATAATTTACTCTCTTTTCTTACTTTTTCTATCGTTTTTATAGCATATTCGATTCGTTCTTTAATATGGCTAAAGTCGAACATTGTTAATTTTTAGCCCTATTTAGAACCAATAACAACTAAATCTGCCATCGTTGTTTTTTTGATAAACAGCGCCGTGCTGCCAAGTAGCTTAAGGCCTTCTTCATTAATTTTTCTTACTCTAAGCCCTGGTTGAACAATAACAACTTGGAATTTAAGAGGTGTGATTCTGGAGCGCTCTTTCATAGCAGTAAGGTCTTTTATTGTGCCTTTCAGAAAGCGAGAATGGCCACGCGATCGCCACTTCTCCTCGCGACGCTTAATATGGTGGTATAGATAGGAAAGATTCAGGTGTTTCCAACGAATGCATCTCTGTGCCTGCCCACATACTTCGTAAAGGTCTGTAAGTCTGGCTCCTGCTTCTTCTGAACCTGAATATTTGCAATGGATTAAAGAGAGAACAATACAGTCATCAACTATTTTCAACCCCACTAAATCTGCTGACTCACCTTTCCCATCATCATTAATAATGACATCGTAATTATCTTTAATTTCACAGTACCAACGCCATTGGATGGATAATGGATCACGAGTATAGCCCATTGATTCCACTCGAACATCAGTTCCTTTCCAATCAAAAGCTACAATTTCGTCTTTGTCATAAAGGCCAATATTTTGGCTTACATGGACTATATGAGCGTTGTATGAAAATGAACCATCGGAGTAATGAATCATTACTGGATCAATTTCCATATATTCTGATAGTGATACCGGTTCAGATTCACCACGCTGTACAAAAACTTCAGGGCCAGATATCAACTGATAGGCATAGCCTTTTGCTGTAGCGCTTCCCGTGAGACATAATTTATATTCAGATGACGTTTCATCTGTAGAGAAAATGAGTCGCACATTACCATCTTCAAACTTTCCAGCAGTCCTAACCTCTACTAAATATAAATGAGCAGATACAGTATCAAAATGAAAAATAACTTTATCTTCGAACGCAGTAAGCAAATACTCACCCCATTGAGCTGATATTGGATATTCATTATAGGGTTCAAGTAATGGGACAGGACGCAAAAAGTTACGCGTAAGGTTGTTTGGATCCGGTTCAGAACTAAAAATTTTGTCCCAGGCTTTCTTAACCCAGCTGCACCAATCAGCAATGCTGCCACCTTTTTGTGGTGACCAGACTTTACCTTTGCGTTGGGAGCATCCCCAAATTACACGGTTTCCGGATTCATAACCTAATGCAGCAATATTACTTAAGCTTGATTGAGATGCTTCAATTAATGACAGCCCCTCAGTGACATTTGGGCCAAAGTATTGAGTAAAGCTGATTGCTCCAATTTGGGATGCGCCTAAATTTCTTGCCAAAGGATATTCAATACCATTAAATACATTAAAGACTTTTTCACCACTGACAACTTCAAATTTATCATCACAAATAGTACTGACTAGATTCTCAACTCGAAATGCTTTATAGTCATTTGAAAATATAAACAAGGCGGATCTGCTTTGATCCCAATGAGCAATTAGAATTTTATAATTGGTATCTTTAAGATCTTTGTAGTTTCCCCACCGGACTGAAGTTGCCTGTACAGCTAGCACAACAAGCAAATTCTCATCTTCAGCTATTGCATGCCAGGATTCATCGAATCTAGGCAGTTTCTCCTTGTATCTTTCAGGCTCCCAATTGTCACAGTACGTTTTAAATAACATGACAGAACAACTTGGCTCAAGATTCCAGAGAGAAATCTGATCGTGTAAATCACCTTTCCTTTTTAAGGCATCCACGACCTCTTGCAACCTAATCTCTCTGGCAATTCGTCCTTCAGAGAGTCGCCTTAATACGTTATCCCAATCGGCATCTGTTGAATATAGATGCTGTAATTCACCTTCAACATTAGGGTCCGCAACATTCATGACTACACTGGCTTGACCAATTTTCTGTGCTTTATTGACACGAGTAAATCGGCCAATGAACTGCAAAGTTACTGCAAGAGACTTATGATGATCATGTAAAGCTGCAATTTTCAGGTTGGGTAGATCATAACCTTCTCCCAACATGTCTACGCAAATAACGATTCTTGATTGTCTTGATAATAATTTATTAAGACGTTTTTTTATTTCCGTTTTAGGATAATCAGAATGAACAACGATTGGATTAAAATTCGGTACAATATTCTGATAAATAGTAAATATTTGTTCTGCTCGCTGCTTATTGCTAGTACGGGCCATAATCAAATGATCAAGGCCATTATTTAAGTCTATGCGCAGTTGACCAACGGCTGTATCTGCGATTGCGTGATCCATAAGGTCAGAGTAATACTCTTCTACAGGCAGCAAATTTACATTTGTAAAATAGCCAGCTCGTTGGGCTTCCCCCATCGTGTAGTTATAGATAATTTTTCCACCAAGGGACTTCTTATCATTCCTAAAGGGGGTAGCTGTAAACTGCACAACACGTTTGTCTTTAAATCGTTCACGAATTGTTTGCCAAGATGAGGCTGAGATATGATGAGCCTCATCAACAAAAAGATGGCTACACGACTCGCAAAGTGTATTTAATGCTGCTTCGGAGCAGGCAGACAAAACGCTGGTCGTAGCAACCAAGACGTTTGATTCTAAAGCTAATTGCTTAGCCTCTTCCGCTACCTGAATTCCCTTCTTAATAATAGCTACATTAGGGAGTGCAATGTTAGGCGGAACGACTTTTAGCTCTGGTAAATATCCTAAATCTATGAACTTTTTGGATATTTGTGTTCGGAGGGAGTCAGATGGGACTATGAGCAAAATTCGCTCGCATCGCTGGTATATCATGGTAGCCAGCATTGTTTCCGTTTTTCCCGTTCCAGTGGGCAGTACGACGGTAGCTGGTTCTACCTGCAAATCAGTAGCGAAATAGCCTGCGATTGCATGAAGTGCACCCAGTTGGGGTTTTCTAAGACCTGGATAATGGCGCTCTGGATCGTCTTCTCTAAACTGAAATTGATGATGCCATTGTTCATTAATTTCATCAGGTGAAGTGCTAAATGCTTGCTCTGGAAATTGCTCCCAGATTAATTCAGTATCTTCTCGCCATTTTTCGAATGTAAATGGTTCCTTAGCTTTAAGAGAAGCTACACCATCTGAGCATTTCCCTCTGGAATTTGGATCTTTCAAATAGATATAGTCTAGAGGAGGCTTTAGACCCGTAACAAGTTCAAAATATCCTGGGAAACGTGCATTTCTGACTTGAGCCGATACTGTTGTTGAGCGGCAAAGTAACTTATGAACTAAATTCCCACCAACTTTTCGTGCAGGAACAGCTTGCGCAGGCAAGGTGATTTTAATTGTTAACAGGTCGAAGAGTTCCATTTGAACTTACTCCTATAGATATCCTGAAAATATCTTTTGGTTTAACATTGTGTATAATTTTGTGAACGAATTGCAAGAATACGGGAGATTCATGACTGAATTTCTAATTTCAACGAATTTTTTTTGTAGGGATATTGGAGGCATGTAAATATCAAGTGACTCAATCCCATCTTGGCTAATAGTATACTGGCCCGCAGATGTTTTGATTTTCCTTGATATTATTCTTTTTCCACTTTCATGATTGAAAAAATAAGATAAAAATATTGGTTCATATTCTTTACTGATTTTTAATCTTATTAAATGATCGTTGTGATAAACATTTTCTTTATATCCTTCAAAAACGGCAGAGCGTCCAACGTAATCTGGATTTCCATTTACACGAATAAAAAGGATATCCCCGTTAGCAACTAAAAAACGCTCTTTTTCGGGAGTTGTTAATTTGATTCTATTCAAATTATTATCGAAGCGAATCCCTTCATAATGAACATCTTGCAGTCTAAGTACCACTTCCCCAGTATTCTCGCTTTCTTTCCTTCTGCGTGATAATCCATTATTTGCATGAATAATGTGTTGACCTAACGGTCTAACATCCCATCCCATGGGATTTGATACTGGATCGCCGAACATTTTCAAAAAGGTAGCGCGCAAAAAATCATCAGCCAATTTGATAGCTTGTTCGCGTTTTTGGCGTATATCAGCAGCTTTATCAAGAATCTCCGCGATACGCTTTTGTTCACTTAAAGAAGGCAGAGGAACTTCCAATGATTTAATCAATCCTTGGCTAATATTAGGTTGAGCTCCACCAACCGCATTTTCGACAAAATAGCTGAACTTGCTCTTCAAGAAGTAATAGAGATACTTCATATCAGCAATTGTCGTATCTGGCCTAATATTGCAGATAGCTTGATTCGTGGCTGCATTAATTCCTAAAATTGCTAAGCGGCCAACAGTGGCTCCATACATTGCTATTAAGATTGAGTCTTTCTCAACTATTTTAGCGCTGCTATTTTCTAGCCCTGCGGCTGTAATGTACTCATTTGCGTCATAAATTGTTGAATCTTTAAGGTCTCCTGATTTAATCCAAGGGATATCTCCCCCCTCATAATACTCAGGCTTTGACCTACTGGGTGTTCCACCGCTACCGGTGCTACAAAAATCCTCAATTTTTAAATAACGCCAACTCACAGCATCCCCTCCAGCTCATCCAAATCCGCCAGAATCTCTTTCTCCAAGTCCTTCAGGCGTATCAGTATCACCTTCGGATCTTCATATTCCTCAGCCTGATACACCACCTCTTTGTAACGGTTTATAGAGAGATCGTATTTTTGCGCCGCAAGCTCCTCCTTTGGCACAACAAACGCCGCCTGAGTGCGATCTTTAAAATCAACGTCAGTATCAATCCCTTCCGGTTGCTGCTGTTTCAGCAACGAGGCTAATTTCTCGCCCATAAAGTTATCAACCGGTAGTCCGCGCAAAGTACGGTAATGCTTCCAGCTTGCCAGCAGATGCGGCAGGTCGTTATCTTTTATCGGGTTACGCTTATCATCCAGGCTGTAGCCGTCATTTTGTAGATCGTAGAACCAGACCTCATCCGTCTGACCGCCTTTGGTAAAGATCAGGATCGCCGTTGCCACGCCAGCGTAAGGCTTAAATACACCGGAAGGCAGGTTGATCACCGCTTCCAGTTGGTTATCTTCCACCAGCGTTTTACGCAGCGACTGGTGCGCTTTGCTGGAACCAAACAATACGCCCTGCGGCACGATAGTGGCACTGCGTCCGCCAACTTTCAGCATTTGCAGAATGCGCGCCAGGAACAGCAGCTCAGTTTTCTTGGTTTTCACCATCGCCGACAGCGTGGCGTCGATATCTTCCTCATCCAGTGAACCAGTAAACGGCGGGTTCGCCAGAATTAGGTTGAATGCGTTTCTACTGGCCTGCGGGAAATTGGTGCTGAAGCTTTGGCTCATGGTGTCCTGATAATGAATATCCGGCTCTTCAACTCCGTGCATAATCAGGTTCATGGCGGCAATACGCAGCATGGTGGTATCAAAGTCGTAACCGTGGAACATGTTGTTATCCACATGGTCACGCCACGGTGTCAGCAGATCGCCGGTAAAGATTTTTTGCTCTTCTAATTCGCCGCGTTCGTTGGTGCCAATCTCGGTATGAATGGACTCCAGTGAACTGTATTTCTCCAGCAGGTACTCATAACTGGTTGCCAGAAAACCACCAGTGCCACAGGCCGGATCGCAGATCGTTTCACCACGTGCCGGGTTTGGCTCCATCATTTCAACCATTGTGCGGATAATGTGGCGTGGCGTGCGGAACTGACCGTTGATTCCGGCGGTGGTCAGTTTGCTTAACAGGTATTCGTAGAGATCGCCTTTGGTGTCGCCACGATCCAGCGGCAGGTTTTTGATCACCTCCACGGCTTTGGTCAGCAGTGACGGTTTAACAATCTCCAGGCGAGCATCTTTCATAAAGTTGCCCAGCAGCGTCACTTTCGTATCTTCAGCTTGCCCAAGCTGACGGAAATGCTGGAACACGCCGTCGCGCACAACTTCCATCATCTCGTCCGAGCCAAGGTTGCTGTAGTGGCTGAAGCGGAACTCCTGCTGCTCAGGCGCAAAGCGTGGTTTAAAATCAACGCCTGCGATTTGCTTACGCTTCTCGTCCCGTTGTTCCTGGGTATCCAGCATCCTGGAGTACATCAGGTAGGTGATCTGTTCGATAACGGTCAGCGGGTTTGTGATACCACCTACCCAGAAATCTTCCCACAAGCCGTCGATTTTACTTTTTAAGTCACCGGTGATCATTGTTAACGTCTATATCCTGTTATAAATACAAAAGCCCCGCTGCCGGGGCTTGTCATGTGTGTATTATACCGTCGCTGCGTCGGTCACAACACCCAGCTCTTCGACAATCTTTTGCAACCGGACGATCTGCTCTAGATCCGGGAATACGCCAGTAACTCCTTCGTTGTGGATATGCGTAAACGGCTGTTCAAAGAGTTGCCGCATTTCAATGGTGCCGTAATCGCGGATGTGGTTTTTCAGCAATGACAGGAAGCGCAGTTGCTGGCTAGTCAGGCTGTTGTCAGCGGCGAACTGTGCGAAGCGCACTTCAACCGCATCGCTGTCCATCCCGATAATGGTACGCAAAAGTTTATCCAGGCTGGCGGTCGCCTGCGGGTAGAATTCTTTCAGCGACCGGATATCAACGTTAGGGTTCTGGATCAGCACCAGCTTAGCCAGTTCATCCAGCTCGCTTTGCGTCACCGGCTCGCCGTTGCGGATTTTCTTCAGAACCGGATTTTGCTGGAACAGCGGCTCCAGCGCTCCCTGAACCTGCTGACGATACAGTTTGAAATCAATTGAGCGGATGTTGGTTTTGCGGGTTTCCGTCTGGATCAGGTTCGCATCTTCGGTAATATCCACCTGTATCGAACCAAATTTTGGTGTCGCATCTTTCTCCATCAGGTGCATTATACCGCGCAGATGAATGCGGATATCCTCCAGCTCTTCCAGCCTGGCCTGCTTCCACCAGCCTAAATCACGAAGTTGATTAATCCGATGCCCCTGTTGCTGCACCTGAGTCAGATGCGGCGGCAGACGTTCCACTTTCTCGATGATGACCGGCCAGAGCACATCCAACTCTTCCGGGTTGGTATAACGGGCAGTTTGCGCCGCCAGAATATCCATATCAAAGCGCATGGCATCGCTTTGCCCGCGAACGTCCAGCCACTGCATCAGAGGGGCCAGGACAGATAGCAGATCCTGCTGTGTTTTCGGGGAAAGCTGGCGCAGCACTTTTTCATCGCTGTACTGCGCTTTTTGCTGCCACTTTTCCTGCACGGCAATCGACTTTTCATCCAGCGCGTTGATTTGCTCGCGGAGCTGATGAGCGACTAAATCTACCGCCTGTTTGTCGAACTTACGCTGAGCAGCTGTCCCTAACGCGATCCATGCCTCGAAGCGTTTTTGCGCCAGCGATTTTGTCGCTGTGACTTCGGCCTCTTCGGTATGCAGCTCGTGATACTCAAAATTGCCCCAGTGATCGAAGATACGGAATTTTTGTTTATCCAGCGGTTTGCTGTTGTCATCGTAGCCGTACAGCCCCGCGCAGAGGCGCGTACCACGGCCAATCATCTGCCAGAACTTCACTTTCGATTTGACCGGTTTGGCAAAGACCAGATTCACAATTTCCGGGACATCAATGCCGGTATCGAGCATGTCAACAGAGATAGCGATAGTCAGCTCTTTGTTGGTGCTTTCGTCCAGTCCTTTAAAATCGTCAATCAGTTGCTCGGCGCGGGGATCGTAGTTGTCGATAACCTGACAGAAGCGCCCGGCAAACTGCGGGTACATGTCGTCAAACAATTCATTCAACAACAGCGCGTGTTTGTGATTACGGGCAAAAATGATGGTCTTACCGGGAAGCTGCCCATCGGCATCTTTCAGACCATTTTCCATCAGATTACGCAGAATATGGCGGTTGGTATCCTTGTTGTAGATCGCATCATCCAGCGACTTACCCTCAAATTCCAGAGTATTGGGATCGATACCTTGCTCTTCCAGCTCTCGGATTTGCGTGTCGCTTAATTTCTCCCGTTTGATGCCTTCGCGCAGGAATCCCGTGGTGTGAGTAATAACCTCATAGGGAACCAGATTGTTATCGGCGATGGCATCTTCCAGGCTGTAGTTGGCGGTAGGGATACGTCCTTCACAACCAAACAGGCCGAAAGTGGTTTTACTCACCATGTCGATCGGCGTGGCTGTCAGGCCAATCTGGAGGGCATCAAAATACTTAAACAGATCGCCGTAGATGTTGTAGATCGAGCGGTGGGATTCATCGGCGATGATCAGATCGAAATAACCGACATCGAAATGGTCCATGATTTTCATCATGCCTGGATAGGTAGCGATGTAGATCCTGGCGTTCTGCCTATCTGCTTTCTTCGATTTCCCGACCACATATAGCGGCTCATTGGTGAACTGATTGAAGGCATTAGCCGCCTGTTTACGCAGCTCTTTACGGTCGCAAAGAAACAGGACGCGTTTTACCCAGCGAGCATCAATCATCAGTTTGCTCAGTGTGATAGCCACGCGGGTTTTACCTGTACCGGTAGCCTGAACAATCAACGACTGGCGATACTTGTTGGTGAAACGTTCGCTGACGCGGGCAATGGTTTCAAGCTGATATAGACGTCCGGCAACTGCTTTGCCTTCATTATCCTTAACGTGCGGCACGCTGTTGAGTGGCAGACGGGTTTCACGCTGCTGAATAAGATATTGCAAGCTTTCCTTGCTGTAGAAGCCAAATACCCGGCGCGGAGGATAGCCATGAGTTTTATCATCGTCCCATAGCCAGATGTCGTAGCCGTTGGTATAGAAAATGACCGGACGCTGACCATATTCTTTTTCCAGCCAGTCAGCATACAGCCGGGCCTGAATTCGCCCTTGCTCGGCATTGACGCTGGTTTTTTTGGCCTCCACTATCGCAAGCGGTTTATGCGCCTCATCCCACAAGACATAGTCCGCGTAACCATCGCCGGTCGCGGTAGGTTGTTCTTTAACATGATGTTCCTGTGTAACTTGGTCGGTATTTTTAAGTTCTTCACCTACATTCCATTCAGCAGCAAGCAGGCGAGAATCAATCAGGCGGCGGCGGGTTTCCGCTTCATCAATAGAGAGGATATCGGCAACATGCTGGTTACGCGCCCTGGCTTCATTAAGGCGCTGAGTGAGGTGTTCGGCCTTTTCCTGCTCCTGTTGTAATGCGCGTTGTAATGCCAATTCGCGCTCACGGCTTTCATCTTGAGCCCTGATTGCATCTTCCAGACGTTTTTCATCTGCACGACCTGAAGATTGCGTTAACGGAGGGAGAGAAAATTTGGGGCAGTTATCAACATTACCGTGGGCGTAACGAACATATAGCCAGACACCTAATAAATACGCTTCCTTAAGCAGCCAGTAGGTATCTTTGGCTTTGATACGTCCACCGTGCGCGGCGCGGTTGCCGTGGATACGCAGCGCATCCATTTTCATGATGATGGCTTCCGGCATCATGCTGGTAAACACATCGGCGTTCATTAAATCGTACAGATTCGCTTTGATACCTTCCGGCAGTCTTTCTTGGCGGTACAACCAGCGCACCATTAATTCGGTATAGTTGCGAAGCTTAACTAGGCTGCTTTCCGGGTCTGTGTGGACATAGCGTTCTGCCATTAACCCCAGATCTGCCAGTTCCGGCCACTGGCTACGCAACATTTCAAAATTGAGAGACTGCTCCATCAATCATCGCCTTATGTCGTGGATACAACAGGATTTCTGGAAATAATATCACACTAATTTGGCTGACGAAGTGAGTCGGATGGCATATGGTGATTACGAATTGGTTGGAATAACAAATTAATGTAGATCAAGCATCTATTTATTACGGCCTGCAGCGTGATTCTTTTAAACTTTGGGCTCAGAATAGTCTTTTAGACGAAAATGGTTCAGGAGCATTTCACCATTATGACTACTCTCGTTTTTTCCTATTCTCATGCGGATGAAGCACAACGCAATGAGCTAGAGAAGCATCTCTCCCCGCTAAAGCGAATGGGGAAAATCACCACATGGCACGATCGCCGAATCGTTCCTGGACAAGAGTTTGAACATCAGATCGATCACTATTTTTCGCAGGCAGATATTATCCTGTTGCTAATTAGCAGTGATTTCATCGCTTCTGACTATTGTTACCAGGTGGAGATGACCAATGCACTGGAGCGGCATAAAAGGGGCGAGGCGGTGGTCATTCCAGTGATCTTAAGAGAGTGTGCCTGGCATCAGTTGCCATTTGGCAGCATTATGGCGGCGACAATCGACGGTAAAGCTATAAGCAAGTTTACCAGCCACGATGAGGGATATGTTCAGGTCGTCGATGCTGTTTCTCGAGCCATTGCCAATTTAGAAACGAAAAAGCCGCAGCAGATTGTGCCCGCACCAGCTCCGGCTAACCCAATGCTTCAGGCGACGGATACAGTGTTTACGCCACGTTCCAGCAATCTTTCTCTGCCAAAGAATTTTACTGACCTCGATAAAGATCGTGCCCGTCGCGAAGGTTTTGAGTATGTTGCTCGTTATTTTGCAAACTCACTGGATGAACTCAAAAAGCGCCATGCAGGGCTAGACGTTGATTTCCATCAACCTGATAACGATTCCTTCACATGTGCCGTGTATATCAACGGTGGCAAGGTTGGTCAGTGCGGAATCTGGTGTGGCAGTCGTAATATGGGATTCGGGGATATCTGCTACAGTCAAAGCGGTGTGACTCGTAATAGTTGCAATGAAAGTCTTTGTGTTGCAGATAATGGGCAAACACTTGGGTTCCGCACCTTGATGGGATTGGGCTACAGCAACTCAAGGGATTTGTTATTGACTAACGAAGGTATGGCAGAGCATCTATGGGATATGTTCTTTAGTCCTATTCAGCAGCGTAATCGATAATTGCAGACCGTATCAGCAAAATTGATACGGTCTATGTTGATGATCAGCCAAAGCCCATCTCGGTTAAGGTAATGGCAGAATCCTATATTCCACCTCGATAATTGCTTTGAAAAATGGCCGAGCGGATCACCGCCCTTAGCGCTAACATATCGTTAACTCGCACTGTTTCTTCCTTAGTCTGATATCTATCAGCAACACGAGGTAATTTTCATGATGACACATACTAGATTATCTCAATATCACTCAGAACATAGTTGCCCTAGGAACAGATTGGCAAACTAATTTGACCTGCATCCCATTGATATTTCCCAGTGATTGGTATCCTTACGCATATACACTGTACGGTAGTAATGATGAGGCTTCGTTATAAACAGTATGTACTATCCCATCGTTCATTACTTTGAATAGTATGTTCTCAACATTGCTAAATTCTGGATTACCCCGTTTTGCAAGTGTGCTATCCAGAATTATTTATGTTTAATGTGTGTGTTTTTGCCGTAATTTTTAATACATTAACTTCACTATTATTCTTCTTTATTTCAGTGCATCCGGTTGGAGTAAATCATCGTTTTTGAAGTCAAAATAATCCAGCGTTACCATATGTGAATTATTCCATATAGCATAATCTGCAATATCACCCGGCTTACTCATTTTATATACACAGTAATAGTATGGCTGATATTTACGACACTCGTGAATGTTGTAGTTTAAATCTGCTTTGTCAGAGGAATATCTCACCTTTTACGCTTAGAACAGCTCTTCGCCTACGCCGACACCATTGAAAAACAGGTCAACAGTGCGCTCTTACGCATTAACAACCTGACGCAATCCATCCTGGCGAAAGCATTCCGTGCTGAACTCACCGCGCTGTGGCGGGCAGAAAAACCAGAACTAATCAGTGCTGAAAACAGTGCTACCAGTATTACTGGAAAAAATTAAAGCCGAGCGTGCAGCCAGTATAGGTAAAAAATCCTGATTCTTAATTTTTTTTGCGCACCTTAATGGCGCGCTTCTTATTATTTAATTCCAGCTAAATCTTAATATTTATATCCAAATGATTTTATAAATAGCTTATTTCACGCTGGACTTACCGTCTCTTTCCTGATGATATATACAGGTATTTAGCGCGGTGCGGATGTGCTGCAACACACCCGCGCCGCTAATCACAACTACTATTTACGGAGAATAGTAATCATGACTGACGCCCATTCTATTGCAC
>Ga0308167_1003020_pt1 | contig 14133 bp, 11 predicted proteins | sample PhyCR1_2_FD_202138 | JGI IMG/M metagenome (GOLD analysis project Ga0308167, IMG submission 202138) | Phyllosphere microbial communities from UC Gill Tract Community Farm, Albany, California, United States - DLSLRC.R1 | ecosystem: Host-associated > Plants > Phyllosphere > Unclassified | place... | reverse complement strand
GCCGCTCACCCCCCGGGGGGGGGGGGCCCGGGGGCCCCCCCGCCTCCTGTCTGTCTGCGGTCGCGTCAAGCGATCCGCTTGAACGCCTTGTCGACGTAGCGGTCGACGGTTGCCCGCGCTTCGCGCGCGTAGCGGTCGATCGACGCGGTGCGCTCCGGGTCCGGTGCGTACTCGCGGCCGAGCCGAGCGGTGGCCGCGGCGAGGACGCCGTCGGTCAGCTGCGGGTTGAGCGGCAGGATCGGCCCCTGCGTGTGCGTGCCGAAGGAGTTGCCGACGATCGCGCCCTCGACCGGGGCGCCCGCCTGGTTGCCGCCGCCGGAGACGACGTCGGCGAACGGCCGGACACCGGCACCGAGCTCGATGCGCGTCGCGTGGTCCTCGAAGCCGGCGAGGCGCGTCGGGGCTCCGGGGAGCAGCGGGTACGCGGTCTCGAGCACGAAGTAGTTCACCCGACGCTCGGCACCGCGGACGGCACGCGCATCGAAGACCCCGAAGCCGGTCACGGGAGCACCGTCCGTCGGCACGACCTCGGTCGTGGCGAGGTCGAACCCGCCGCCGACGGCCACGACCGGCACCCCGGCAGCGGCGAACTCGCGGAGCGGCGCACCGATGCGTGCGATGTCGTCACCGAGCGACCGCATCGCGCTGAGCGGTCCGTTGCCGATCACGACGACGTCGGCCGCGGTGGGGAGCTCGTCACCCGGCGCGTACTCGAGCACCTCGGTGGCGATGTCCGCGGCCGCGGCACGACGGACCAGGGCCGCCACGTTGCCGCGGTCGCCCGAGACGCCCATCTGGCGGGGGTAGACGTGCAGGATGGTCAGCCGATCGGCCGTCATGCGGTCTTCTCCATGTCCGGGTGGCCGAGGGCCTTGCGGGCGATCATCATGATCTCGTAGTTCACGATGAAGTTCTTCGTCCCGGAGGTCGTCGAACCGAGCTGCTCCATCTGCTTGATCGCGGCCTCGACGTCGGGCTCGACCCGCCCGATGCGGACACCGGCGTGCTCGAGGGCGATCGCGATCTGCCAGGCCTTGTCGCCGGAGACGACGTCGACGTGGTCGAGCTTCGAGAAGTCGATGTCGTAGATCCAGGAGATGTCCGGCGTGCCCTCGTCGATCGCCATGAGCACCTGTTCGGGGTGGTCCGGCAGGGCGTCGAGGTTGAGCTGGAGGCTCGCGGCGTTCTTGAACATCGTGAACTCGGCGGACTCGCCCGCGATGGGGAGTCGCTCACCGCGTCCGTACGCCGGCTTCATCGTGCCGAAGGCCGTCGTCACGGCGTCGGCGCGGAACTGCGCACCGAGTGCGGCACTGGCCGTCGCGGTGGCCGCTGCCGCGTCGACGGCGTAGTGCAGCCCGCGAGCCGGCAGGCGGACGGGGATCTCGGCACCGTCGAAGCGGATGGTCGCACCGTCGCCGGTGTTCACCACGACCTCGGCGTCGGCGACGTTCGGCACGGCGTCCTGCCGGTCGAAGTCGTCGGCGTTCTGCAGGCCGTTCGGTGCGGCGGCCACGACCTCGGCGCTGGCACCGAAGCGCAGCACGCGCTGGCCGTCGGTTCCGACGTACGCGTCGAGGAACTGGTCGTCACGGTTTGTGATGACGTTCGCGCTCGACAGGGCCGCGGTGTCGAGCATCATCGTCGCGACGCGCTCGGTCTCGAAGAACCGGTAGAGCTGGTCGACCTGGACGTTGAGCATCGTCACGGTGGACGGCGACAGGATCCCGGCGAGCTCGACCGCGAAGGCCTCGTCCACCTCGAGGATGCCGATGTCCGCCTTGAGCTTGCCGGTCAGCGACACCTCGGACAGCAGCGCCGAGGCGATGCCCTGCGGCAGGTTCGCCCCGGACGGGTTCGTGAAGACCCGCAGCCCGTGCGCCCGCACGATGTCGGAGATCATGTGGGTCGTCGTCGACTTGCCGTTCGAACCGAGCACGAAGACGACGCCGTTCGGGAACTGCGCGGTGACGTGCTGGAGGAAGTTCGGCACCAGCTTGAGCACGATGTACCCGGGGTAGGCGGATCCCCCGCCCCGCGCACGTGCGAGGGCGCGGAGGATCCGCCCGACGAGGATCGGGATGACGAAGCGCATCGGCCTACTCGAGGTAGTCGCGCAGCGACTGCGACCGCGACGGGTGGCGGAGCTTCGCCATCGTCTTGGACTCGATCTGACGGATGCGCTCACGCGTCACGCCGAACGTGTCACCGATCTGGTCGAGGGTCTTCGGCTGGCCGTCCCCGAGCCCGAAGCGCATGCGGATGACGCCCGCCTCACGCTCGGAGAGGGAGTCGAGCAGGCTCTCGAGCTGCTTCTGCAGCATCGTGAACCCGACCGCGTCGGCCGGGACGACCGCCTCGGTGTCCTCGATCAGGTCGCCGAACTCCGAGTCGCCGTCCTCACCCAGCGGGGTGTGGAGCGAGATGGGCTCGCGGCCGTACTTCTGCACCTCGACGACCTTCTCCGGGGTCATGTCGAGCTCGCGGGCGAGCTCTTCCGGAGTGGGTTCGCGACCGAGGTCCTGGAGCATCTGGCGCTGGACGCGGGCCAGCTTGTTGATGACCTCGACCATGTGGACCGGAATGCGGATCGTGCGGGCCTGGTCGGCCATGGCACGGGTGATCGCCTGACGGATCCACCAGGTGGCGTAGGTCGAGAACTTGAACCCCTTGGTGTAGTCGAACTTCTCGACCGCACGGATCAGGCCCAGGTTGCCTTCCTGGATGAGGTCGAGGAACTGCATGCCGCGGCCGGTGTAGCGCTTGGCGAGCGACACGACCAGGCGGAGGTTCGCGCCGAGCAGGTGCGACTTCGCGCGCTGACCGTCACGGGCGACCCAGCGCAGCTCGCGCTCTTCCGGCTTCGAGAGCCCGGTCGAGTGCTGCAGCTTGTCCTCGGCGAACAGGCCGGCCTCGATGCGCATCGCGAGCTCGACCTCCTGCTCGGCGTTGAGGAGGGCGACCTTGCCGATCTGCTTGAGGTAGTCCTTCACCGGGTCGGCGGTGGCACCGGTGATCGTCGTCGAGTAGACCGGCGCCTCGTCGTCGTCGGACTGCGAGATGACGAGCGCACCCGCGGCGACCGCTGCTGCGGCGTCCGGCTTGGTGTCCTTCTCGTCGGTCTCGGTGTCGGCGTCGTCGGTCGCGTCGGCCTCGGCGACCGGGGTCTCCTCGTCGATGTCCTCGTCGTCGTCGGCCTTCTTCTTCGCCTTCGGGGCGGCCTTCTTCGGGGCGGCCTTCTTGGCGGTGGTCTTGGTGGCGCGCTTCTTCGGCGCGGCCGTCCCCTCGGCTTCCGCAGCGCTCTCTGCTGCGGTGCCCTCGGGCTCGGTGTCCTTCGTGGGATCGATCGTCGTGCTCCGGGCAGCCATGCGATCACCTCTCTCGTCGTGCCACGTTCGTGGGGTCGTGGCCTCCCTCGCCGCCCAGGGCCTGCGCCGCGGTCTCCCGCGTCATCAGGTCCTACCGTTCCGGGCAGCACTAGGACCCATGTCAAGTCCCCCGGTTTCTGCGGCGCACTGGAGTGCTCCGAGACACAGGAGGCCCGAACGGGTCCGCCTTCATTATTGCACGCTCCGCTTCCGCAGGCGCGCAACGAGTGCAACCCAGAGCGGCCCCACCCGTATTCCGTCCTGGGCGTGCAGCACCCGGCGCGTGCGACGACGGGCGTGCAGCAGCATCACGACGCCGATCCCGACCACGACGTACTGCACGGTGAGGGCCAGCCGGAAGTTCGTCCACGCGAACACGGTCTGCCCCGACGCCGACGACGCGAGGTCGAGGATCGTGCCGATCAGGAACATCATCACGAACGCGGCGAGGAACCCGCCGACGTTGACCACGCCGTTCGCCGACCCGAGGGAGCCGACGGGGTTGAAGGACCGCGCGAAGTCGAACCCGATGAGCGACCCCGGCCCGCCGATCCCCATCACGACGACGAGCACGATCAGCAGCCACGTGGGCGGCTGCCCGGGCCACACGAGCACGGCGGTCCACACCACCGCGAGGGCGACGACGATCCCGAGCACCAGGTTCGACCGCCGCAGCGGGAACCGGGCGCAGAGCACGCCGAGCACCGGCCCGACGACGAACCCGGTGACGACGATCACGGTGAGGAAGCCGGCCGCCTCGGACGGGGAGTACCCCAGCCCGCGCAGCATCGGGACTCCCCAGAGCAGCGAGAAGACCGTTCCGGAGGACTGCGTCACGTAGTGGGACCAGAAGCCGAGCTGGGTACCGGGACGCCGCAGCGCGTGCCCGAAGGTGTGGAACGCGCCCCGCCAGGTGTGCGGCAGTGGGATCGTGTCGGTGCGCACCGGCACGGGGCCGTTCCGGACGAAGACGAACGCCAGCACGAGCCCGACGGCGCTCGCAGCCGCGGCGACGCCGAACGCCGGCGACCACCCGGCGGTGTGCAGCAGCACGGCGAAGGGGAACGCCGACAGGATCTGCCCGACCTGGCCGAGGTTGCCGGTCCACTGCGAGATCTGCGGCAGGATCGGCCCGCTGAACCACATCGGCACGAGGCGGATCACGGAGATGAAGGTCATCGCGTCCCCGGCGCCGACGAGGACACGCCCCGCGATCGCCGGCCCGATGGTGGGCGACACCGCCACCACGGCCTGGCCGGCGACGAGCAGCGCGGCCCCCAGCAGCACGAGTCGGCGCGGCCCGACGCGGTCGAGGGCGATCCCCACCGGGATCTGGAGTCCGGCGTAGACGGCGATCTGCACCACCGCGAGCGTCGACAGCACCGCCGCCGACACCGCGAAGCGGTCTTGCGCGTCGACGCCGGAGACCCCGAGCGAGGACCGCTGCACGACCGCGAGGACGTACGCCAGCACCGCGACGCCCCACACGAGGAAGGCGCGGCGGGAGTTCACGTGACCAGGCTAGCGGGGGCGGCACCGCCGCCAGGACGGGCTGTGGAGAACGTGGCGAGCGCGGCGGACGGGTGTCGCGCCTCCCGTCCGACGGGCCAGGAGGCGCGACCCGCCTCCGCCACGTCGGTGCGGCTGATCGGTACGGCTAGTCGCCGCTCGCGTCGCCGTCGGTGCGACGGTCCGCCAGGAAGCGTTCCAGTTCCGCGGCGATCGCGTCCGCAGTGGGGACCTGCCCGTCGACGCCGGTGAGCGGCGACGCGATCGGGTTGCCCTCCATGTAGGTGTCGTGCCGTTCCTCGAGGACCCCGACCAGACGCTGCAGCTCCTCGTTGCCGGCGACCTGCTCGTCGACGCGGGTGCGGAACTCGCGTCCTTCTTCGCGCAGCTCGTCGGAGGGGAAGATGAGGCCGGTGGCGGCGGAGATGCCGGAGAGCGCCGCGACGGCGGCGTCCGGGAACTCGGTGTCGGACAGGTAGTGCGGGACGAGCAGGACGAGTCCGGTGACCTGTTCGCCGAGCTCGGACAGCCGGTGCTCGACGAGGTGCAGGACGTTCGCGGGCGCCTGGGTCTCGGGCTTCCAGACGCTCATCTGCTCGACGAGGTCGGCGCGCGTGCCGGAGACGGTGAGGCTGATCGGGCGCGTGTGCGGGACGGGCATCGGGATCGACTGGACCCAGGTGGTGTCGGCGACCCGGAGCTGGGCGGCGAGGTCGGTGACCGCGCGGACGAACCGGTTCCACTGGAAGTCCGGCTCGTACCCGGAGAGGAAGAGGAACGGCTGGCCGATCTCGTCGCGCACGAGGTGCAGCCGGAGCCGCGGCGGCTCGACGGCGGCGATGTGGTCGTGCTCGAAGGTGATCACCGGGCGGCGTGCACGCCAGTCGAGCAGGACGTCCGGGTCGAACTCGGCGACGAGCTCCGTCTCGAGGTCGTCCAGGACGGCGGTCGTCACCTGCGCCACGGCCGAGCCGGCGTCGGCGAACCCGGTGAGTCCGGCGATCAGGTGCAGCCCCTCGGGGACGGACGGCGCGTCCTCGGCGAAGGTGTAGAGCTCCTCGGGGTGGTTCACCGTCCCCATGCTAGGCGGGGAGCCGGTGTCCCCCGGTGCCGGGCGGCCACGCCGACAGCGAACACCTGCTGGATAGGGTTGGGGCATGGTCCGACCGACGCTCTCCACTGACTCCTCCGCTCCCGCCTCGATCTCCGCCGACGTCCTCGTGCTCGGTGTCCGGCCCGGGTCCGACGGCGCTCCCGCGACCATCGCGACGCCCGCCACGACGCCGTTCTCCGCGCTCGACGGCATCGACCTCGCCGCCATCGGTGCGACCGGTACGAAGGACCAGCTCGTGCGCATCCCCGCCGTCGGTGTCGACGCGCAGGGCATCGCGCTCATCGGGCTCGGCTCCGGCACCGACGCAGCGGCACTCCGCTCGGCCGCCGGCAGCGCGGTCCGCCAGCTCCCCCTCGCGTCGTCGATCGTCCTCGCGCTGCCGACCGACACGACCGAGCTCGTCGACGCCGCGCTCGAGGGTGCCGCGCTCGGTGCCTACTCGTTCACCCGGCACAAGGGCGCCGGCACGACCGGCCCTGCCCGCGGGGACCAGCAGGTGACCGTGCTGGCACCCTCCGCCGCGGCTAACGCCACCGTCCGCCCGGCGATCGTCGCCGACGCCGCCACGCTCGTGCGCGACCTCGTCAACACCGCTGCCGGTGACCTCGGCCCGGCGGACGTCGCCGACGTCGCCCGTGCGCAGGCCGAGGGGCTCCCCCTCACCGTCGAGGTCCTCGACGAGACCGCGCTCGAGGAGCAGGGCTTCGGCGGCATCCTCGGTGTCGGTCGCGGCTCGGAGCGCCCGCCGCGGCTCGTCGTCGTCCGGTACGCGCCGGAGTCCGCGACGAAGCACCTCGCACTCGTCGGCAAGGGCATCACGTTCGACTCGGGTGGTCTCTCGCTCAAGCCGGCCGGCTCCATGCTCGGCATGAAGACCGACATGACGGGTGCCGCCACCGTCCTCGCCGCGACCGTCGCCGCCGCGCGTCTCGGACTCGACGTCCGCGTCACGGCGTGGCTGTGCCTGGCGGAGAACATGCCCTCCGGCTCGGCGACGCGCCCCGGCGACGTCCTCACGCTGAAGAACGGCAAGACCGTCGAGGTCACGAACACCGACGCCGAGGGCCGACTCGTGCTGGGTGACGGCATGGCCGCCGCGTCGCTCGAGCAGCCCGACGCCATCGTCGACGTCGCGACGCTGACCGGGGCGCAGGTCGTCGCGCTCGGTGACCGCACCACCGGGCTCATGGGCAGCGACGACCTCGTCGCGCAGGTCCGCGCGGTCGCCGGGGCCGTGGCGGAGCCGATCTGGCCGATGCCGCTCCCCGAGGAGCTCGACGCCCGACTCACGAGCGAGGTCGCCGACATGGTCAACGCCACCGTCGGCAACCCGGCGGGCGGCATGCTGCTCGCGGGCAAGTTCCTCGAGCGCTTCGTCGGCGAGGGCATCCCGTGGGCGCACCTCGACATCGCCGGTCCGTCGGAGAACAAGGGCGGCGGCTACGGGTGGCTCGGCAAGGGCGCGACCGGCGCCATGGTCCGGACGCTCATCTCGCTCGCAGAAGAGCTCCAGGCCAAGTAGTAGGTTTGACTCCGGCGGGACGGCGCGCTCGACGCGCCCCCGCCGGAAACCAACGGGACGGGACCGGAACCATGCGGTCCGACCGTCGGACGCCGCCGCCGCGGTGTCCAGTGGGGCCCGATCGGTCCCGACACGCACGAGGGAGTTGCACCAGGTGACGGAACAGACTTACGACGTCGTGGTCCTCGGTGGCGGCAGTGGTGGCTACGCCGCTGCGCTCCGGGCCGCCGAGCTCGGCATGAGCGTCGCGCTCATCGAGGGAGACAAGCTCGGGGGGACGTGTCTGCACCGCGGCTGCATCCCGACGAAGGCGCTGCTGCACGCGGCCGAGGTCGCCGACGCGACGCGCGACGCCGAGAAGTACGGCGTCATCGCCGAGTTCGCCGGTGTCGAGGTCCCGAAGGTCATCGAGTACCAGCAGGGCGTCATCTCGTCGAAGTACAAGGGCCTTCAGGGGCTCATCAAGGCACGCGGGATCACCGTCGTCGAGGGCTGGGGCCGCCTCACCTCGCAGAACACCGTGCAGGTCGGCGACCAGACCGTGACCGGCAAGAACATCGTGCTCGCGACCGGCTCCTACTCGAAGTCCCTGCCGGGGCTCGAGATCGGTGGTCGCGTGATCACCTCCGAGACCGCCCTGCGCATGGACTACGTGCCGAACAAGGTCGTCATCCTCGGTGGTGGCGTCATCGGCGTCGAGTTCGCCAGCGTCTGGAAGTCCTTCGGTGCCGAGGTGACGATCGTCGAGGCGCTCCCCCACCTCGTCCCGGCCGAGGACGAGTCGATGTCGAAGCAGCTCGAGCGCGCGTTCCGCAAGCGCGGCATCGAGTTCTCGCTCGGTGTCCGGTTCCAGGGCGTCGAGCAGCACGAGAACGGCGTGGTCGTCACGCTCGAGGACGGCAAGACCTTCGACGGCGACATCCTGCTCGTCGCGGTCGGCCGTGGCCCCGTGACGCAGAACGTCGGCTACGACGAGGTCGGCGTCGCGATGGACCGCGGGTTCGTCACCACGAACGAGCGCCTCGCCACGAACATCCCGAACGTGTACGCCGTCGGCGACATCGTTCCGGGCCTGCAGCTCGCGCACCGCGGCTTCCAGCAGGGCATCTTCGTCGCCGAGGAGATCGCCGGGCTCAACCCGGTCATCATCGAGGACAAGAACATCCCGAAGATCACGTACTCCGACCCCGAGGTCGCATCGGTCGGTCTCTCGCAGGCCAAGGCCGAGGAGCAGTACGGCGCCGACAAGGTGGACTCGTACGAGTACAACCTCGCCGGCAACGGCAAGAGCCACATCATCGGCACGTCCGGTTCGGTCAAGGTCGTCCGTGTGGTCGACGGCCCCGTCGTCGGCGTCAGCATGATCGGCGCCCGGGTCGGCGAGCTCATCGGCGAGGCACAGCTCGCCGTGAACTGGGAGGCCTACCCCGAGGACGTCGCGCCGCTCGTCCACGCGCACCCGACGCAGAACGAGGCACTCGGCGAGGCGTTCCTGCACCTCGCGGGCAAGCCGCTGCACGCACTGTGAACACCATGACCACCACCACGAACCACCCCTGCGAAGAGGAGTCCACCCGATGAGCGAATCCGTCAACCTCCCGGCGCTCGGCGAGAGCGTCACCGAGGGCACGGTGACCCGATGGCTGAAGAACGTCGGTGACCGGGTCGAGGTCGACGAGCCGCTGCTCGAGGTCTCGACCGACAAGGTCGACACCGAGATCCCGTCGCCGATCGCCGGCGTCGTGGAGGAGATCCTCGTGCAGGAGGACGAGACCGTCGAGGTCGGCACCGCGCTGGTGAAGATCGGCGACGGGTCGTCCGACGGTGGTTCCTCCGACGGTGGCTCCACCGAGTCGGACGAGTCCTCGAACGAGGCCGCCGCCGACGCCGAGGAGCCCGAGGCGGCACCGAGCACCGAGCAGGAGTCCGAGACCCCTGCCCCGGAGCCGACCGAGCCCGAGCCGGCGCCCGCCGGTCAGACGCAGCCCGCTGCGCCGCAGGCCCCGGCAGCACCGCCCGCCGCCGCTCCGGTGCCGCAGGCCGCTCCGGTCCCGCCGCCCGCCGCTGCCCCGCCGGCAGCGGTCCCGGCTCCCGCCGCCGCTCCGGCTCCGGCTGCCGCCTCGGGTGGCTCGGCCGCCAGCGCCTCGGTGCCGAACCCGACGCAGGACGCCTCGGCCTCCGGCTACGTCACCCCGCTCGTGCGCAAGCTCGCGAACGAGCAGGGTGTCGACCTCTCGACCGTCACCGGCTCCGGTGTCGGCGGACGCATCCGCAAGGAAGACGTCCTCGCCGCTGCCGAAGCCGCTGCGAAGGCCCCGGCCGCCGGTGGTTCCGCCGCTGCGGCCCCGTCCGGCCCCTTCGTCGCCGAGGTGTCGCCGCTGCGTGGCACCCGCGAGAAGATGACCCGCCTCCGCAAGGTCGTCGCCGAGCGCGCCGTACAGTCGATGACCTCGACCGCGCAGCTCACCAGCGTCGTCGAGGTGGACGTGACGAAGGTCGCGCAGTTCCGTGACGCGCACAAGGCCGAGTTCCTCGAGAAGACCGGTTCGAAGCTCTCCTTCATGCCGTTCTTCGCCCTCGCGGCGTCCGAGGCGCTCAAGGCGCACCCGAAGATCAACTCGACCGTCGAGGGCGAGGAGATCGTCTACCCGGAGACCGAGAACGTCTCCATCGCGGTGGACACCGAGCGTGGCCTGCTCACCCCGGTGATCAAGGACGCGGCGTCGCTGAACCTGGCGCAGTTCTCGCAGTCGATCGCGGACCTCGCCGAGCGCACCCGCAACAACCAGCTCAAGCCGGACGAGCTCGCGGGTGGCACGTTCACGCTGACGAACACCGGTTCGCGTGGCGCGCTGTTCGACACCCCCGTGGTGTTCCTGCCGCAGTCGGCGATCCTCGGCACGGGCATCGTGACGAAGCGTCCGGCGGTCGTGAAGGTCGACGGGCAAGAGGCCATCGCGATCCGTTCGTTCGTGTACCTCGCGCTGTCGTACGACCACCGGATCATCGACGGCGCCGACGCGTCGCGCTACCTCGTCGCGGTGAAGAACCGCCTCGAGGAGGGCAACTTCGGCCCGAACCTCGGGTACTGAGCCCAGCGCTCGTCGTACTCCGGACGGCCCCGATCCCACCGTGGATCGGGGCCGTTCCCCGTTGCCGGCGTGTTCAGCCGATCGTGAAGACCACCGCCGCGGTCAGCCCCGCCGCGACCACGACCCCCACCAGCGCGCGTCGGAGCGGCAGCCGTCTCCCACCGCCGATCGGGAGGCCGTGCTCGACGACCCCGCGCAGCGCCGTCTCGAGGGAACCAGCCGGCCCCGGTGGCATCGACGTGCGCTCGGGCAACCCGACGAGCAGGTCGCCCGACGGCCGTTCCCAGCGGATCGGGCGCGGCGCCGCGGCGGCCCGGACCACTGCCAGCGCCGCACGCACCGCCGTCGTGTCGCCGTCGAGGGCCTCGGCGAGGGCACCATCGACGGCCGGACGGTCCGGCGCGCGTGCGTCGGTGCGCTCCCACACCAGCCGGGCCGCGAGGACCAGGACCCTCGCGCCGCTCTGGTCGGACCGACGAACGCCGTCCGACCCGGGTGGCCGGTCGCACAGCACGACCGCACCGGCATCGTCCACCAGGACGTCGTCGAGCCCCGCGGAGCCGATCTGCACCGCGCCGGACCGTTCGGTCACCGCGAGCTCGAGCATCGGCACGGTGAGGGTCACGGCGACACCGGTGGTCGGCGTGCCGAGGGTGTCGAGTGCCGCGGACAGCACCGTCCCCGCGGGACGGAGGACGTCGACGGCGAGCCGTCCGTCCGCCAGTCGGCCGACGTCGACGACCGGGACGAGGTGCCGTGCCGAGGGATCCGGGGCGACGGCGGCGCGGTCGGCGACCCAGGCGAGCAACGGCTGCTCGTCGTCCACCGCGTGCCACCGGACGTGATCGGGGAGCGTCTGCATCCCGACAGCCTGGCCGGGCCCGACCGGCCTCCGGCGGACGGGACGCCGTCCTGTGGAGAACGCTGTTCGCCCACAGCCAGAGCATCGACGGTCCTCGGAAGTCGGGACAGGCCGTATCCTGGTCGCATGGCACGCAGCAGTTCTCAAGGTACGACGGCGAAGGAGCCGGGTCGTCTCAAGCAGATGTACCAGGTCTTCACGATGACCCGTCGGGCGGACCCGAGCTCCGTCTGGTGGTTCGCCCTGGCGTTCGTCGTCCCGGTGGTGCTGGGCGTCCTGCTCGCCCTGCTGCTGCCCGGGCAGAACTGGCTCGCGATCATCCTCTGGATCGTGGCCGGCGTGCTGCTGGGTGTGCTGCTCTTCCTGATCGTCCTCGGTCGGCTGGCCGAACGTGCCGCCTACTCGCAGATCGAGGGGCAGCCCGGTGCCGTGGGTGCCGTGCTGTCGAACTCGCTCCGCCGTCAGTGGCGCTCGAGCGAGATGCCGGTCGCGGTGCACGGTCGTTCGCAGGCCGCGGTCTACCGGGCCGTCGGCACCCCGGGTGTCGTGCTCATCACCGAGGGCCAGCGCGGCAACCTCAACCGCCAGGTCGACGAGGAGCGCCGCAAGGTCCAGCGCATCGTCCCGAACGTCCCGGTGCACGTCGTGCACGTGGCCAGCGGCAAGGACGGCGACGGTGACGACTCCGTGACGCTGCACAAGCTCCCCCGTGCGATGAACAAGTTCAAGAAGGCGCTCAACCGCAACGAGGTCCTGGCGGTCGCGAACCGGCTCGACTCCCTCACGCAGAGCCCGGCCGCGGCGATCCCGAAGGGGATGGACCCGATGCGGGCCCGCGCGGGACGTCCGCGCTGACGGACTCCCCCACAGACGACGAACGCCCCCGACCGTGCCAGGTCGGGGGCGTTCTGCGTCCGCGGGCCGCGTGGCAGGGCGGGCGGTGGCGCGGTGGGGTCAGCGGCGTCGCGCAGTACGGCGTCCGCGCGGCGTCATGCGACGTTGGCAGCCTCGCACGGTGCGGCTCTCGCGTGTCGGTGCAAGGTCGACCACGCGGTGCGGGCTCGAAGTGCGGCACCGAGTGGGCAACTTCATGCCCGGCGAAGCACCTCGCACCGTGCAGCGCGGGTCCCGTGCGCTGGCGGTCCGAACGTCGGCGATGGGTCGATCGCGCACCGTGCGAGGTTCGGCGCACCGTGGGACGGGCGCCTGCTCGCAGGGAGGACGGAACCTCGCACCGTGCTGCGCCGCGCTCTCGCGCCGCCCGCGCCACGCGCTCCGCGCCGCTGCGCGCTCAGCGGCCCGCGCCGCCGCGCTCTCGCGCCGCCCGAGCCCCGCGCCGCCGGGCACCTCAGCGCCGCACCAACACCGTCCCCGCGATCCGGTCGTGCGCCCCACGGCTGTCGCGGTCGATGATCAGCGCCGGCACGACCAGGCACAGCAGCACCGTCCGCACCACCGGCCGCCAGACCCCGACGTACCCGCCGCGCATCGGCACCACCCGGAGCCCGACGCACACGTGCCCGAACGACCCCGACAGCAGGCAGATGAACAGGATCTGCAGCACGGCGAAGATCGCGATCTGGATCCACGAGTGCGCGATGTCCCCCGAGCCGTTCACGGGCGACCACACACCGGTCACGTACGCCACGAGGTCGGCCAGCGCACCGTCGATCAGCAGGGCCACGATCCGGCGGCCGATCCGCCCGACGCTGCGGGGCCCCTCTTCCGGCAGACCGAGGTCCTTGCCCGGCCAGCCGTCGGGATGCCCCGATCCCCCGGAGGACGACGCGGACGACGAACTGGTGCTGCGGGCCATGGTCCCAGCGTAGGCGAACGGGTCGACGTAACACGCACGAAACAATCCAGTCATGTCCGGGAAACTCGGTGTCAATAGCCTCGTCGAAGGGTGCCGAGATGGACCCTCCGACATCACCCAACCCATTGGAGATCGGCCCACATGTTCAGCGATTCCTCCGAGGTCCTGGCCTTCATCAAGGACACCGACGTCAAGTTCCTCGACATCCGGTTCACGGACCTGCCGGGTGTGCAGCAGCACTTCAACATCCCGGCCTCCACCGTCGACGAGGACTTCTTCTCGGTCGGCCAGCTCTTCGACGGCTCCTCGATCCGCGGCTTCGCGTCGATCCACGAGTCCGACATGCAGCTCATCCCCGACGTGACGACGGCGTACATCGACCAGTTCCGCGCCGAGCGCACGCTGATCATGATCTTCGACATCTACAACCCGCGGAACGGCGAGATCTACGGCCGTGACCCGCGTCAGGTCGCCAAGAAGGCGGAGAAGTACCTCGCGTCGACGGGCATCGCGGACACCGCGTTCTTCGCCCCCGAGGCCGAGTTCTACATCTTCGACGACGTGCGCTACTCGGTCACCCAGAACAAGTCGTTCTACTCGGTCGACTCCGAGGAAGGCGCCTGGAACACCGGTCGCGAGGAAGAGGGCGGCAACCTCGCCAACAAGACCCCCTACAAGGGCGGCTACTTCCCCGTGTCGCCGGTCGACAAGACGGCCGACCTCCGCGACGACATCACCCTCAAGCTGATCGAGGCGGGCTTCGAGCTCGAGCGCTCGCACCACGAGGTGGGCACCGGCGGCCAGCAGGAGATCAACTACAAGTTCGACACGATGGTCCACGCCGCGGACG
>Ga0308167_1003017_pt1 | contig 14157 bp, 15 predicted proteins | sample PhyCR1_2_FD_202138 | JGI IMG/M metagenome (GOLD analysis project Ga0308167, IMG submission 202138) | Phyllosphere microbial communities from UC Gill Tract Community Farm, Albany, California, United States - DLSLRC.R1 | ecosystem: Host-associated > Plants > Phyllosphere > Unclassified | place... | reverse complement strand
ATACTGTTGATGGAGCCGACGGTGCCGGTTAAACAGGCGCTGGTGCTTTCTGCCGGGATCCACGGCAATGAAACGGCCCCGGTAGAGATTGTGAACCAGCTGATTAATCCGCTGTTACGGGGTGAAAAGCCGTTACAGCAGCGCATGCTGGTGATTCTGGGTAATCCCTCAGCGCTGCGTGCCGGTAAGCGCTATGTGCGTTATGACATTAACCGGCTTTTTGGCGGACGCTGGCAGCAGATTGATGATGGTGATGAGGCCCGCCGCGTGCTGCGGCTGGAGCAGGCGCTGGAAACCTTCTGGCAGCTGGGCGAGTGCGATGAGACGCGCTGGCATCTCGACATGCATACCGCCATTCGCGGTTCGTATCATCCTCAGTTCGGCGTGATGCCGCAGAACGAGCGCCCCTGGCCGCCTGCGTTTCTTGAGTGGCTGGCCGCTGCGGGGCTGGAAGCGCTGGTGTTTCATCGCTCGCCGGGTGGCACCTTCACGCATTTCAGCTGCGAGCACTTCGGTGCGGCCAGCTGTACCCTCGAACTGGGCAAAGCGCTGCCGTTTGGCGAGAACGATCTCAGTCAGTTCAGCGCAGCACAGCAGGCGCTGTCGTCATTACTCTATGGCGAAACGATGCCTGCCGCGATGGTGAAACCGCGCCACTATCGGGTTGTGCAGCAGATCACCCGACTGAGTGAGCACTTTACGCTCCATATGTCGTCGGAAACGCTGAACTTTACCGCGTTCCCGCAGGGAACGTTGCTGGCGGAGGATGGCGATACGCGTTATTACGTGCAGCAGGCGCGGGAATATGTGCTGTTCCCCAACCCCAACGTGGCCGCCGGGCTGCGTGCCGGACTGATGCTGATTGAAGAGGGTGAACAGACCCAGGCGCTGCCGGTCTGATGCCTGCATTTACCGGCGCAGGCCATCGGCGCTAAAAAATCGACAGGAAAAGCGGGATATCGTCTTCCGCTTTCCTGTCGTAACCCTTACAATCCTCCATGATTTCTGCCAGATTCGCTTTAAATTCATAAACTTTTTCAATTCCTCACGCCTTTCTTCTTATTCTCTTCATGATTGCCCGTTTTTTATCTTTTATGCTTTCACGGCTTTACTCAGGCTCTGAGTAGTTGACGTTCAGCGTCGTATGCTTGTTTCCGAAGACGCGACAGAGTGCTGTCGTCATTATCATGAATTATAAGGACACTATTATGCGCAAACTGACTTCCCTTTTACTGGCTTCTTCGCTGGCGTTTGGTGCAGCCAGCGCCGTCCATGCAGCAGCAGATAACCTGACCCCACCGCCAGCGGGCAGCGAAAAGGCGATGCACAAACCGCCAATGCGCCACGGCATGGATATGATGTTTAAAGGTCTGAACCTGACCGAAGCGCAGAAAACCCAGATGCGCGACATCATGAAAGACAGCCATAAAGATATGAAACGTCCGTCACTGGACGAGCGTCGTGCGGCTCACAGCATTATTGCGTCTGATAGCTTTGACCAGAGCAAAGCCGAGGCGCAGGCAGAGAAGATGTCCGCCAATGCGAAAGAGCATGCGCTGAAGATGCTGGAAACCCAGAACAAGCTTTATAACGTGCTGACGCCGGAGCAGAAGAAACAGTACAACGCGAACTTTGAAAAGCGTCTGACTGAGAAAGGCCCGCACGAGGGTAAGATGGCACCGCCAGCAGAACCCGCTGAATAACATTCGTTAAGCGAACGGTCTGAGACCGCCGGCGCTGTCCACTGAAAGTGAGTGGGCAGCGTCGGCGGTTTTTTTACAGGGGGAGAATAGGGTAGACACCCGACAGAATCGGGCGGCAGAGGATTTTGTAGCCGTCGTGATCAAAACCCCCTTTGGGCCGCTGCAGTTTTCTGGCCTCATCCATGCTGCTGACCGAACCGAGATAGAACCAGTGGTCGATGACATGGATTTGCGTCATCTCTTTGCCTTCCTCCACCAGACCTACGGCACCCTGCCACGGCCAGCAGAAAACCCGCACATTTTCCAGCGCTTCCAGCAGTCGATCCTGATGATCGCTGACCGGCTCTTTACCGCAGCAGGCTCCGGCACAGCGGCGCAGAGCCGAACGGAAGCAGCCGCGTCCCGCACTCAGCGCTTCCAGACCCAGTAGCCCATGACAGAGCTGATACTCATCCGCCAGTTGCTTGAGCCGTTCCAGCGCCGCAAAGCGACTGCGATAGAGCCCAAAGAGGTTGGGTGACTGGCTGAAATCGAGATCTTTTGCGTAAACCACAGTCGGTTTGCCGTCGGTAATCTGTAGCGAACAGAGCTGGCGGTTTTTGCGCAGTCGCTTGTTGAACAGCGGCTGCTGGGTTTTGATCATCTGCGCTTCCAGCAGCAGCGCACCGAGATCGCCTGCGGTAGGGATCCAGCTGACGCGCCGTGACTGGCGCAGCATTTTCGCCTCGTCCGGGGTGCGGAAATGGGACATCACCCGCGAACGCAGATTGACACTTTTACCGATGTAAAGCGGCAGTGACTCACTTTCGCCATGAAAGGTATAGACGCCAGGATGATTCGGCAGGCCTTCCAGCCATTCACGCAGGTGTTCGGGATATTGATAAATTGTATTCGCGTCGGGTTCGGGGCGAAGAATGGCAGCACGTCTGACCAAAATGGACTCCACTTACTGGTTGTCCATACAGCATAACAGGCAGGTGAAATGATCGCCAGCCGTCTGATTACCGTCGTCGTGTCGCCAGCCAGCAGATTAGCGACCCCAGGGTGATCATCGCCACACCCTGCCAGAAGGCAAGCGGTGGTGTCAGGCCGAGCCACAGCGATCCCAGCAGGGCCGACAGCACTGGCGTGAAGTAGGAAGCGGTGGCCAGCAGCGTCAGATTGCCCTGCTGAATCCCATGATTCCAGGCGGAATAGGCGATAGCAGTGGAGAGGCCGACAAACAGTACCTCCATCATCGGCACCAGATCGAACGTTAGCGGCACAGAACGATCGCCGAAGGCATATTTCAGCCACAGCGCCAGCGCGGTCAGGATAAAAAACAGCGTAACGCCGTTCGAACCCCGGGCAAAACGGCGGGTAAGGTTGTTGTAGACCGCCCAGGTCAGGGCGGCAATAAAGGCGAGTGCATAGGCAACAGGGTTGCGCAGCATATTCTGCCACAGCAGCGCGGGCGAGCTGCTGCCACTGCCTTTCATCACCCAGACGATCCCCAGGAGTGACAGCAGCAGTCCGGGCCAGAGCCAGACGCGGAAGCGCTGCTGATTAAACGGAATGGCCAGCACGATGGTCAGGCAGGGCCAGAGATAGTTGATCATCCCCAGCTCCAGCGACTGGCTGCGATCGCTGGCCAGCCCGATAGCCAGCGCCAGACAGATTTCATAACCGACAAAAAGCGCACCGCCCAGCCACAGGTAGAGAGCGGGTAGCGCGCCAGGTCTGGGCAGCCCTCGGGTCAGGCAAAGCAGGATCGCCGTGGTGGTGTAGATCAGCGCCGCGCCGCCGGTGGCGCCAAAGGCTTCACTGACGCTGCGCAGCAGACCCACAGTGGTGCTCCAGAGCAGAATGGCGATAAGCCCGATGAGGGTGGCGCGCGAAACGGTGGCAGGCATGCAGCGATCAACAAAATGAATGAGTGAAGCCTCCCTTGCCAGGGCAAAGGAGGCGCAGGATTACTTCCAGAAGTCGTCGAATACCGTGATCGGCGGGCGACGTTTGTGTTCAGTTTTCAGATACCAGCCTTCGATGATGCGGGCGCTGTCAGGATTGATGCTTTTGCCTTCCAGGTAGTCATCAATCATCTCGTAGGTGACGCCCAGCGCCACTTCATCCTGCAGGCCTGGACGATCATCTTCCAGATCGGCAGTCGGTTTCTTCAGATAGAGATGTTCCGGGCAGCCAAGATGCTTCAGCAGCTGTTTACCCTGACGCTTGTTCAGGCGGAAAAGGGGGTTAATGTCAGTACCGCCATCGCCATATTTGGTGAAGAATCCGGTGACCGCTTCAGCGGCGTGGTCGGTGCCGACTACGACCCCTTTGGTCATACCGGCGATGCTGTATTGCGCTTTCATGCGCTCGCGCGCTTTTTCATTGCCGCGCACGAAATCGGACAGGGTAATACCCGCCTCCTGCAGCGCGCGTTCACTGGCCAGCACGGACTCTTTAATGTTCACCGCCAGCGAACGGTCGGGTTTGATAAAGGCCAGTGCATCCTGACAATCCTGCTCATCTGCCTGCACACCATATGGCAGACGTACAGCAATAAAGGTGTAGTCGTTATCGCCGCTCTCCTGACGCAGTTCGCTGATCGCCGTTTGCGCCAGCTTGCCCGCCAGGGTTGAATCCTGACCGCCGCTAATCCCCAGCACCAGCGTTTTCAGTCCGCTGTGACGTTTCAGATAGGCTTTAAGAAAATCGACGCTGACGCGCACTTCCTGATCGGCGTCGATAGCGGGCTTGACACCCAGTGCTTCAATAATTTCCTGCTGCAGTGACATGAACTTCTCCTCAGGTCAGTGGCCAGTCGGCTCAATGCGAACGTGTTAGTAAAGCTAACGTGCCTTCGTGAAAACAACAAGCTTAAGCGGCAACTGATTGCGGCTAAAGGTTGCGAAATCAGTGAGTTTATAACTGCGGCAGCGGTTTTTTCGCCAGCACGTTAAACATCATAATCGCCATCATAAAGCAGCCAAAAATGGTGGCACACATGCTGAGCACCGAGGTGCCGCCAATGCCGGTGACTGGCACAGTAATCGCACCCAGCGTGAACATGGTGACGCCAATGACCGCCGAGGCGCTGCCTGCACGATGGCCCTGACTCTGCATCGCCAGCGATGAGGCGGTGGTAGCGATTACCCCATTGCTGGCGATGGTAAAGAACAACGCCACCAGCAGCAGCGCTAACGGTGCGTGAAGCAGCGCGGCCAGCAGCAGCAGGCTGGAGGCAACAAACGCCAGCGTCAATCCGCCTTTCAGCACCCGATATTCGCCCCACAACGGACAGAGGCGGGCGCTGGTCTGCGAAGCAATGATCAGGCCAAACCCGTTGGCCGCAAAGCAGAAGCTAAAGGCCTGGGGCGACAGGCCATAGAGTTGTTGCAGCACGAACGGCGAGGCGCCGATATAGGCGAACATGCCGGACATCATAAAGCCCTGGGTCAGACAGAAGCCCATAAAGGGGCGATGGGTAACCACCTGGCCAAGGGCCGCGTAAGCGGAAAACAGGGATCCCTTGCTGCGGCGTTCTTCGGGCAGGGTTTCATACAGCTTCCAGCGCGCCAGCAGGATCAGCAGAATAGCAATGCCGCCCAGCACCATGAAGATGCCACGCCAGTCGACTATCGTCATCAGCACGCCGCCCAGTACCGGCGCGCCAATCGGTGCCAGACCGTTGACCAGCATCAGCAGTGCGAAGAAACGTGTCAGCTCATGGCCGCTGTACATATCGCGTGCAATCGCCCGTGACAGTACCGCGCCGCCCGCACCCGCCAACCCTTCAAACAGCCTTGCCACCAGCAGCTGGTGGATATCCTGCGCCAGCGCACAACCCATTGAGGCGATAAACAGCAACACCAGTGACAGAGTCAGCGGGCGCAGGCGGCCAGACTTATCGCTCATCGGGCCAAACAGCAGCTGGCCAAAGCCCAGACCCAGCAGACCGGCGGTCAGACTCAGCTGCGCGGTCGCGGTTTCGGTGTGTAGATCCTGCGCCATCTGCGGCAGAGCAGGCAGATAGAGGTCGATGCAGAGCGGGCCAAGTGCGGCCAGCAGGCCCAGCGTAATGGCATAAACCAGGCGGTTGGAGTGAGCAGGGGTCATTGTTCCTCAGGATAGTCAGCGGTGGGGTGAACAGAAAGCGGGCAAGAGAACAGGGGCAGGCAACGCGACAGCCACACTTAATCTGCACCTGTGCCGATAGAGTGGGGATAGCTGAAATCGTCTCGCTTTCGTAGCCTGCTTCGGCAGGAAGTATACGGCGGCGCTGACAGTAAAACAGCCTTCTTTACGAAATGCTGACATTTGCCATGCCACTAATTGTTCCTCATAAACTTGATAAATCAGCATTTATGTTCCAGGCTTGTTTCCACATGGACAATCAATGAGGAACAACAAGATGAATAAAGTGATGGGATGTATCGCTGCGGCGCTGACGCTGGCTGCACTGTCTGGTTGTACGACTTACGATCGTGCGGAAAGCTACGTGACTAAGCCAGTGGTAAAGGATGTTAAAAAGGGTATGACCCGTGATCAGGTTCGTCAGATCGCCGGTACGCCTTCTACTGAAATCACTATGGTTCACGCGCGCGGCACCTGCCAGACTTATGTTCTGGGTCAGCGCGATGGTAAAGCTCAGACTTACTTCGTGAGCTACAACGACACCGGCCGTGTGATGAACTATGGCTTCCAGAGCTGTGCGGAATATGACACCGATCCGCAGGTTCAGCAGCAGTAATCGCCACCCTGAATAGTAAACGGCCCGTCATGATGACGGGCCGTTTTTCGTTGTGGCCCCGACTACAATCCTGCCGGGCGTGGCACCTCAACATAATTGCCGTCTATCTGCCGCTGGTAGAAGTGACCCGCCTGCACATAGAAGCGTTTGCCGTTAAAGTCGAGTACCCGCATTTCACTGCTGACCTGCGACTCTGCAGGCGGCTCTACCATGACATACTCCTCACCATGCCGCTGATAATAACTGCCGTTTAGCAGATAGTAAGTCAGGCCGCCTATCAGTACCGCAGTAGCGGCCTCAGGTAAAAAGCGCATCGGCCCAGGTCGGTCCCAGTGAGGACCGGGTCCGCCATGTCGGCCCCATCCCGGGCCCCAGTCGCCAGGATGGGCGAAAGCCAGAGCGGGTGTCAGAAGTGTCAGCGTCAGAAGCGAGGCGATTATCTTTTTCATCCGGTGTTCTCCCTCCTAAGACTGGGTGCAGAATTCGCCTTTTATTGGGCAAAGACAAGCACTAAAGCGCGGATTTTTCCTCTGTTTACCATGCTTAACGCTTTCTTAACGGCATCGCCATCAATGGGGGAGATTGTGGAGAAGAGAGGCGGAAAAAAACCTGGCGCGGGCGCGCCAGGTTTAAGGCAGATTAACGGTGCGCCAGCTCGGCGTTGTCGTCACTTTCCAGTACGCGTTTATCGGTCATTCCTAACCAGCGGCTGGTCAGGGAACCTGCAGTCATTGAACCATTAACGTTCAGTGCGGTACGCCCCATATCAATCAGCGGCTCAATCGAGATCAGCAGCGCCACCAGGGTCACCGGCAAGCCCATCGCAGGCAGGACAATCAGTGCAGCAAAGGTGGCACCACCGCCGACACCGGCAACGCCTGCTGAGCTCAGCGTGACTATCCCGACCAGCGTCGCAATCCACAACGGGTCAAATGGGTTGATCCCAACCGTTGGCGCAACCATCACGGCCAGCATGGTCGGGTAGAGACCGGCACAGCCGTTCTGACCGATTGTGGCACCAAAGGATGCCGCGAAGCTGGCAATCGACTCAGGCACGCCAAGACGTCGGGTCTGGGTCTCAACGCTCAGCGGGATGCTGGCTGCGCTTGAGCGACTGGTGAAGGCGAAAGTGATTACCGGCCACACTTTGCGGAAGAAGCGCATCGGGTTGATACCATTGACCGACAGCAGCAGGGCATGAACACCAAACATGATGGCCAGGCCAAGGTAAGAGGCGACCACAAAGCTGCCCAGCTTGATAATGTCCTGCAGGTTAGAACCGGCAACCACTTTGGTCATCAGCGCCAGCACACCATACGGCGTGAGCTTCATTACTAAACGCACCAGCTTCATCACCCAGGACTGCAGCGTGTCGATCGCTACCAGCACGCGCTGACCTTTAACTTCATCATCTTTCAGCAACTGCAGCGCAGCCACACCCAGGAAAGCGGCAAAGATGACGACGCTGATGATCGAGGTCGGACTGGCTCCGGTCAGATCGGCAAACGGGTTTTTCGGAATAAAGGAGAGCACCAGCTGCGGCACAGTCAGGTCAGCGACTTTGCCGACGTAGTTGCTCTGGATCGCACTGAGACGTGCGGTCTCCTGCACGCCCTGTACCAGACCTTCCGCGCTCAGACCAAACAGGCCGGTAACGAAGACGCCGACCAGCGCCGAGATCGCGGTGGTAAACAGCAGAACACCGATAGTCAGTACGCTAATTTTTCCCAGCGACGAGGCGTTATGCAGACGGGCGACCGCACTCAGAATGGAAACGAACACCAGCGGCATGACTACCATCTGCAGCAATTGAACATAGCCATTACCGACGATGTTAAACCAGCTGATCGACTCTTTGACCACTGCACTGTTTTCGCCATAGATCAACTGCAATACCAGGCCGAACAGTACGCCGATCACCAGACCGGTCAGCACTTTTTTCGACAGGCTCCAGTTCTGACGGCTGAAGCGGGAGAGTAATACCAGCAGCACCACAAAGGCTACGATATTAAGCGTAAGAGGAAGGTCCATGCTGAAACTCCAGAGTAATGCGGCCTTCCGTCACGGGAAGGCCGCATAATGTTAATCACGAATTAAGACAGCATGAATGGTAACAGCAGGTGCAGAGGGTGCCTTATATCCAAATGGCATGGTTTATAACTTAATGGCTTTTTTCGCGCTTTTATTGCGCAGTATGAGTGGAAATCAATCGCCCAACGCCATTTTGTAGCGTATCGAACAGCTGGGATGGCCAGCCGTTTGCACCAAAAGATGGCATCCCCACCGGAAACCACAGCGCATAGCCCACCAGTCCCAGACACAATGCCCGCTCCAGCTGATTGCCCTTCTGGCTGCGCAGAATCGGCAGGCGGAAGCGCCAGCGGCAGGGCCACAGCAGTGGAACCCCGGCGGGCGTCAGCATATCGGCCACTATATGGCTAAGGTACCCCAGCGTCAGCCCCTGAAGAACATCGGCCGGTATCGGTGACGACTGAGGCAGGTTAATCTGAAAAAGCCATAATCCGGCAGCAATCGCCAGCAAACTGTGGGTAAATCCCCGGTGGCCGAACGCGCGTGCAATAGGATGAGAGAGCCAGCTGAGTCGCTGTCCCAGCAGAGATTTAGGGTGATCGATATCGGGTAGCAGACAAGTCAGCAGTGCCGAGGGAACAAGATGCCACCAGTCGGCCTGAGCCAGCACAGGTGTCAGCTCAGCACGCTTGGAAAAAATAGCGCTGGCAATGGCAAAAATGATGTGGCCTTCGCCCGTCATGATAGAACCTGGTTACAAAGAAACTGTCGATGCATCCAGTATAGGGATTTATCCAGTAAATGAGAACATGTGACGCTGTAACGAAGCATGAATATTATTAATAAGGCGGACAGCGATGAAACACTGTCCGCCCGAAAGACTAACGCGCCAGCCACCCACCATCGACTGCCAGGGTGTAACCATTAACGTAATCAGAAGCAGCAGAGGCAAGGAAGACCACCGGGCCCATCATGTCATCAGGCACGCCCCAGCGTCCGGCCGGAATGCGGCCCAGGATTTCTTCGCTGCGGGACTCATCATTTCTCAGCTGCTCGGTATTGTTGGTCGCCATGTAGCCGGGTGCGATGGCATTGACGTTAATGCCATGCTTTGCCCACTCGTTCGCCATGAGACGGGTCAGTCCCATTACGGCACTTTTTGAAGCGGTATAAGAGGGCACCCGAATTCCGCCCTGGAAAGAGAGCATGGAGGCGATATTGATAATCTTGCCGCCGCGACCCTGCGCGATAAACTGACGGGCAACCTGCTGCGACAGGAAAAACAGGCTCTTGCTGTTGATGTTCATCACATCATCCCAGTCCTGCTCGCTGAAATTCAGTGCGTCTTCACGCCGGATAATGCCGGCATTGTTGATCAGAATGTCAATTTTGCCTGCCACCGCCACCGCCTGTTCAACCACAGAAGCCACCACACTGGTCTGCATCAGGTCGGCCTGCACCGGCCAGAAGCGGCGACCCAGCGCCTCGACTTTGCTCTGGGTATCATCCGGGCCATCACGGTTAACGCCGACGATATCACAGCCCGCCTGCGCCAGACCCAGCGCCATACCTTGCCCCAGACCGGTGTTACAGCCGGTCACCAGGGCCACTTTACCTTCCAGGTTAAACGTGTTCAGTACCATGGTATTTCTCCTCTGTTCAGCGAAGCTCGCTGATTTTGACGTGGTCCATGTCATCAAAGACCTGATTTTCACCCACCATGCCCCAGATAAAGGTGTAACGCTGGGTGCCAACACCGGCATGAATAGACCAGCTGGGCGATATCACCGCCTGCTCGTTGTGTACCAGCAGATGGCGGGTTTGCTGCGGTTGCCCCATCATGTGGAAGACGGCGCTCTCTTCGCTCATATCGAAATAGAAGTAGACTTCCATGCGACGTTCGTGGGTGTGGCAGGGCATGGTGTTCCACAGGCTGCCTTCATCCAGTTTGGTTAAGCCCATGGTGAGCTGGCAGGTCGGCAGCACGTCCGGCACGATGAATTTGTTAATGGTGCGGCGGTTGGAGGTCGCGGCATCACCCAGCGTTGCGGTGGCCGCCTCCTGCAGCGTAATTTTCTTGTCCGGGAAGGTGCTGTGTGCGGGCGCACTGTTGTAATAAAATTTGGCGGGCTGAGACGGATTCAGGCTGCGGAACAGCAGGTTACGCGCACCTTTGCCAATGTAGAGCGCCTCTTCCTGACCGATTTCCCACGCTTTACCGTCAACCTCTACCAGCCCCGGGCCGCCAATATTGATCATGCCCAGCTCACGTCGTTCAAGGAAATAGCTGACGCCCAGCTGTTTTCCCATCTCATCACCGATCGTGACCGGCTTGTTCACCGGCATGACGCCGCCAATGATGATGCGGTCGATATGGCTGTAGGTCAGGGTGTAGTCGTCGGCAGTGAAAATCTTCTCAATCAGAAACTCGCGACGCAGTGCGTCAGTGTCGAGTTGTTTTGCATGATCGCTGTGAATACTTTGGCGAATGTCCATCTCAGGCCTCTCTGCAGGTCAGGTTATTCATGCCCCGAAAGGGGGACGGTTTTGGCATCTTAGGCAGAGCGGCATGGGAATTCAATAAAAATGAAACGTTGTTTTATTTTATTGCGAGGGGGATCAAGTGAGAGGGGTAACGGGCAAAAAAAAGCCCGCGCCAGGCGGGCTGTTGATTATCCCTGCAGATGCTGCAGACGGAGCTGTGTAAGATTGACCAGCCGGACATCTGCCAGCGCCCAGCGCGGATCGTCACGGTGCTCAGCGGCGGGCACCACGATCGATCGCATACGCGCGGCTTTGGTGGCGATCATGCCGTTAAACGAATCTTCCAGCGTGATGCAGTTGAGCGCATCGATCGCAAGGCTTTCGGCAGCGTTGAGATAGACCTGCGGATGGGGTTTGCTGTAGGGCAGCGCTTCTGCAGAAGACAGAACATCGAAATAGTGGCGCAGATTGAAGATCTCCAGTACCTGTTCCAGCATCCGTAGCGGCGATGCTGAGGCAAGGCCAATTTTCAGCCCCTGATCCCGGCACAATTGCAGTGCCGTTTCGACGCCCGGCAACAGGGGCCGTGTCTGATCCACCAGCGTCATGGCACGCGCGATGATACGCTCGGTGACTTCCTGTTGAGAGGGGCCTTGCCACGGCAGTATTTCGTACCACATCCGCACCGTCTGGTCGATGCGCAGACCCAGGGTATCGGGCATTTCACTGCGACGTGACAGGTCAACATCCAGCGTTGAAAAGATATCCAGCTCAGCCTGATCCCACAGCGGCTCAGAATCAATCAGTAAGCCATCCATATCAAACAGGGCGGCGAGGACAGGGCGGTGATAGGGCATCAGAAGTCTCCTTTTAAAGTCGGCTTTACCTTAGCATCATTCTCTGCGGGCGCACTCTGTGCCCGATCGGCTACGCTTTATTTGGGAAATTTCACCTTTGGCAGGTAGACTGACGGCAAATTGGATTCCGGGTTCAGGAGATATTATGACTTATCAACAGGCTGGCCGTATCGCCATCCTTAAGCGAGTGGCGGGCTGGGTGCTCTTTTTAGTGGCGCTGATGTCGACCATTATTTCTGTTCTGAGCTTTATGTTTAAGCACAGCGAAAAGCAGCCAGGCATTGACGCCGTTATGCTCGATTTCGTCCATGTCATCGTTGATATGCTGCGTTTTAACACGCCGTTCCTGAATGTCTTCTGGCATAACTCGCCGGTACCGGAATTTAACGGTCAGATGAACCTGGGCTTCTGGCTGATCTATATTCTGATTTTTGTCGGCCTGGCGCTGGAGTCATCAGGCGCGCGGATGGGACGTCAGGCGCGTCATGTCAAAGAGAGCATCGAGGATCAGATGATTCTTGAGCAGGCAAAAGGCCCTGAAGGGCGCACGCGTCAGCAACTGGAAGAGAAGGTGCGCGTTCCTCGCCACACCATTTTCCTGCAGATCTTCCCACTCTATGTGCTGCCGGTAGTGATTGCGATAGCCGGTTATTTCGCGCTGTCGCTGTTGGGCTTTATCTGACACACCCTCCCGGTCAGTCAGGCCGGTCTGGCCTGACTGTTGCCCAATGCATCTTCATCCAGCAACTGGCCAATGGCGAACTGTGCATCGCCAGGCCAGTGGCCGCCAAATACGTTAGCGCGGTTTAGCAAATAGTAGAGCTGGTAGACAGGCAGGCGCTGCGAAAACCCATCCGGCAAGGGCCACACCGACTGATAGCCGTCGTAAATCTGACGAGGCAGGTCGGGGTACCAACTCAGCATCGCTAAATCACACTCGCGGTCGCCCCAGTAGCAGGCAGGATCGAACAGCCACGGGCCACTGTCACTGCTTGCGCAGTTAGCAGGCCAGAGATCGCCATGCAGCAGCGACGGTTGCGGATGATGAGACGCGAGCACTCGCTGCACGGAGGCAATAATCAGTTCAGTATCACCATACTGAATGCCTTTTTCCGCCGCCAGCTGCAATTGCCAGCCAATACGCTGTTCGGCAAAAAACACCGACCAGCGTCGCAGCCAGCTGTTGGGCTGGGGCGTAGTAGTGATGTTGTTGTCGAAATCAAGGCCAAACTGCGTCTGCTCGCTCCACTGGTGGAGGTGCGCCAGCTGTTGACCCAGCTGATACGCGCTCTGCTCATCAAGCGGCTGTGGCCGGATGTACTCCAGCAGCAGAAAACTCTCTTCACGATGATGACCCACACCATAGACTCTGGGCACCCGAACTGTGCCAGTGCGCGCCAGCAACGCTAACTGATCCGCTTCCCAGGTAAAGAGCGAGAGCATTTCACGGCTATTACTTTTGACGAAGACGTCGTGGTCACCGTAGCGGATATGCCAGGTAGGGTGGATATCACCCCCTGCAAGGGCGTGACGTTGGGTAATTTCGGCGTTGCCTAACTGCTCGCTTAACAGACGACTAATGGCTGACCACATAGGGCTATCCTCGTTATTCGCTGCGTAAGTCAGATTGTGATGCCTAAATATTCACCAAAACCCGCGCGATTGCACCTCTTATTCTGGCGCGGAGGTCGCGGGGCGATGATTGGCGGCGTCGCGCAGATACTCCTCACAGGTCGTAACCGTCACCTCAGGTTTCTGACCCAGCGCGCTTTCACCGGCCGCAGTGACCTGCTGTCGCAGATTTTCCGCATCCAGCGTGCTGACAATGCCATAGCTGTTCGTACCCAGTTCATGAGGATGGCCCTCGTCATCCGTCAGCGTGGTACTCAAACCGGCGGCGGTCATCGCGCTGGTCAGCTCCAGAATGTCACTTAATCCCGACTCCTGATAATGAAAGGTGACAATATAGCGGGTTAAATCGTTGCTGCTCATGCGGTACCTCCGGGGGAAAGGAAACTGAACTGAGCGTAGACCATGGTGAAAAATCAGGCGAATTATGAAGGAGATGCTGTGTTTATGACGTGACGCATAGCGTAAATCTCTGTAAGGAGCCAGCAGCATGTCGTAAAAATCTTCTGCCGTTGCGTCTGGCTTTTCAGGCGGGCAGCACTATAATGCGCGACGTTAATAAGATGAGTCCCAATTAACAGGGGTTGTCAGGGCAATTCCAGGCATTTTGTGTAAGTTAATAATTTTTTACAAAACTTACCGTAAATTGCATTGAATGCCCGGCAAAACGCTTCAGACTCTCCGTTTTTTAAACAGTCGCACGGATCACATTTAATGAAAG
>Ga0308167_1003015_pt1 | contig 14161 bp, 15 predicted proteins | sample PhyCR1_2_FD_202138 | JGI IMG/M metagenome (GOLD analysis project Ga0308167, IMG submission 202138) | Phyllosphere microbial communities from UC Gill Tract Community Farm, Albany, California, United States - DLSLRC.R1 | ecosystem: Host-associated > Plants > Phyllosphere > Unclassified | place... | reverse complement strand
CTGCCTAAAAAGACAAGATAAGTCCATATAAATCCAACGGTAATAAGAGTTAAAAAGGCACCCGAAGCAAAGAATTTGATAGCGGGTTTCTTGAATTCCTCAAAAGTCATGGGTTACATCCTTTAAAAAATGAAATATATCCTGCAAAATTATAACCTGCCTTAGTTGACAAATCTATTTGATATGATAAGAACATTTCGATAAACCCATGATGATTCAAAAGGTTTATAGAAAAAAAATGCAAGATTTAGATAGGTTTTAAACAAGTATATTGCAAAATACTTTACAGAAATATTAGTGATATCAGATATATCAGGGGTTGGAGTAATTAAAGGTTGGTATAAGGTAAATAGAATATTCCTTCTATCTACCTTATATATAACTGTAAAAATAATTTTAGATCCACTTGATATTACTGGATTTATTAAGTAAAAGACAATAATTTATTTGCAAGATACTTATAGGTCATTTTCTATGTAGGTTATACATATACCTATTTTGCAAGATTTTTAATTAAGAATGGAACTAAAATAATGTAAATAAAATAAGGAGACGTATGGATAGAATAGTAACTAATACAATAAAAATGGATACAGGAGAGAGATATTGTCTGATCATTGATAAAGTTTCAAAAATGCCACTTTATTATCCGTGTTTGTATATATCAACTAAGTTAAGAAAGAAGAACGAATCAATTTCAACTATTGAGCTACATTCAGCGAGTATAGCTCTATTTTATAGATTTCTCAATCTCAAGAATATAGACATAGAAGCAAGGATCAGAACAGCAGAGTTTCTTCATCTTCAAGAGATTGATGCATTGAAGGAATTTATAACTAACAGAATGAAAAAAGAGATAGTTATTAATCTTAATAGTGGTTGTAGGGTTAGTAGCAATACTCAATACTTCAGATTAACAGCTATTACAAAATACCTTGAGTGGTTATGTGACTTCTTCACTGAAAGTTATAAAAGAGATCATAGAATCATTGATAAATTCATTGGGAAAATGAAAAGTCATCGACCTAAAATTAGATTCAGGAATCAAGATTCAGCAATCGATAAAAACCTCAATAAAAATCAACTTAATGTTTTGTTTGAGATTTTGAAGATAGGTTCAGAAATGAATCCATTCAATGCTAACGTCCAAAGACGAAACAGATTAATGATTTTAATTCTTTATCATTTAGGATTAAGGGCAGGAGAGTTACTAAACATCAAGGTCACAGATATTGATATAGGCTCTCAGACAATTTCAATTAACAGGAGGGCTGATGATCCTAATGACTCAAGGATTAAACAACCGCTTGTTAAAACATTAAAAAGAAAGTTGTCTATATCAAATGACCTATGCAATGAAATCTGCAATTATATAAAAATTGAAAGGCGTAAGCATAGAATGAAAAAAGATAATGGCTATTTATTTATCTGCCATAAAAAAGGAAATACATTCGGAGAACCATTGTCTATTCAGGCATACCATAAAATTATTAATGCCTTGAAGAATTCATGCCCAGAACTTTCCAGAATGACAGGACATAAGTTAAGACATACCTGGAACTATGAGTTTTCTTCAAAGATGGACCAGATGGAGAATCCACCTAACCAATATGAGCAAGAACAAATGAGGTCTTTACTGATGGGTTGGAAAGAGGGTTCTGGCACTGCTTCTACTTATAACAGAAGATTCATCGAAAACAAGGCCGCAGAGTTAGCTTTAAATATGCAGAAAGAAATGATCAACAGAGGAGGTGCTTGATGCTAAAAGTATATGTTAATGGTGACGATAACGAGAGCACTAATGAAGCTAAAACTAAAGGTTATTACTTTTCCCTAAATGATGAGACATGGAAGCTAAGTCGAAATGTGACAGTTAACATCAAGGCGGTGAAAGATGTAATAAATAAAGAATTGCTGGAGGGATATTTAAAAACGATAAAATATTTAGCCTGTGAATTAAGTCCTGCTTCAGTTAAATTAATAAGCAATAACTTCAGGAGGTTTATTATAAATGTGAACCCAACAAAGGTTGATGAATTTGCCCTTGTCAGATTCAGAGGATCTGATGGTAAGGACAATAATATAATGTCATCGGTAAGGATACTAATCAAAAAGTGGTATGAGTTAGGCTATTGTGGAATAAGTGAAGAAGCATATGATTTTTTATGTAAATTGGTCATTCCCGATAATAAAAAAGGAGAAGTAGTAAGGAGAAGAGATCAGGTTAAAGGCCCTTTTACTGATATTGAGTTACAGTCTTTTCTTGAAGCTTGTTATAGGGCATATGATAAGGAAAAAATCGACATTACGCAATTAGCGATGGCTTTACTGATAAGTGCAACCGGAAGACGGCCACTACAGATCTCACAGATGAAGGTTTCAGATATAAAAAGGATAAAAGTAAACGAGAATAGCTATTCCTATGTCATCAGTATCCCAAGGATAAAGCAAGGCTTGGGATTCAGGGAATCTTGCAGAAATTATCAAGTCACAAAAGACTTGTATGATTTACTCCGTAAGCAGTGTGATTTAAGTGTCGAAAAAATTCGTGGTTTACTTAATAGAGAGCTAATTAATAAAGAACTTGAAAATATACCGCTATTTATATCATTACAAAAGTTAGAAACCTTCAAAATCAATAACGAATTGAGAGAGATCTTTGTATCGGATAAAGCTCACGAATACTCTGTGAAGATGAATAAGACACTTAATTTTATTGCTGAAACAGAAGATGTTATTTCTGAAAGAACTTATGAAAGATTAAATGTAAATCCCAGAAGGTTTCGTTATACCGTTGGCACCAGAGCAGCAAGAGAAGGTGCAAGCGAATTAGTTATTGCAGAACTATTAGACCACTCTACAACTCAATATACGGGGGTGTATGTTGAGTTTAATGCTGATCATGTTGCAAGAATTGATGATGCAGTGGGGAATCATATGCAGAAATATGCTGGTTTTTTTCAAGGTAAAATTTTGGATGATAATTCAATAAAGAAAAATGAATTGGCAGTAAGGAATTTATCAGGGGAGGTCACTGGAGTATGTGATGGTTGTAAATCTTGTAGGGCTAATGTTCCTGTCCCTTGTTATACCTGCCATCACTTTCGCCCATTTGTTGATGCACCACATATAGAATTACGAGATCTTTTATTAAAACGAAGAGAAAGGATTAGGTCTGATACTAATGATGCAACTATAAGTAAAACATTAGACAGAACAATAATGGCTGTAGAAGAAGTATTAAAAAAATGTGAAACTTTAAAATTACAAAGGAGAGATAGATATGAATGAAATTGATATAGTTTATTTTAAAAATAAAACGGAAATTTTAGCAGTGAAAAATCTCGATGAATTTATTAAAAACTGCAAAGAACAGTTAAGTGGAAATCTGCATGATAACCATTGGGAAAGCAATCATTGGAAGAAGATTTTTAAATTTACTAAATTTAAGAGAGGGAATAGTAAGGTTGATTTAAGTAGTAATACGGAATTCCTTGATTTAGATTATATTGAATTTTGCAAATCATATGTGGCTTATATTTTTTGCTCTAATCCAAAAGGATTTGATAAGTTAACTTTCCCCATTGTGCTTAGGATGATTGAAAAAAATCTTTTAGCCTACACTGGATCTGGTGATATAAAATCACTGAATCCAGTCATTGTCGATGAATGTTTGTCCGAGATTGATGATAACTACACTAAAGGGGTGGCATACAAATGTGGTAAATTCATGGAGACATTAATTGCTTTCCTGAACGAGAAAGAACTTCTTAATTGTGGATTAATGAACTGGTGTAGTTATATCAGACCACCTGAGTCAAGATTATCTATCTCTGATAATGCAGACAAAGCCAGATTAGCTAAATTGCCCACTGAAAAAGCATTACAAGCAATTGGTGAGATCTTCTCAATGCATGATCGTGATCTTCACGAAAGAGACCTGTTTGTTACTTCAGTGTTCGCATTGCTCATGTGCGCACCCAGTCGTATAACTGAAATATTAGCGCTTAGAGCTGATTGCGAAATTTTCGAAAAGAACAATGAAGGAAAGGAATGTTATGGCTTAAGATTTTATTCATTAAAAGGTTACGGGGCAAACATAAAGTGGATACCTGAAATCATGGTTCCCACTGCCAAACTTGCCGTTAAAAGGTTGCTGAGATTATCTGAAAAGCCAAGATTAAGAAGTAAGGTTCTTGAAGAAGAGATGAAAAATGAACGCGGCGGAAAAATTTGGTTTGATAAGGAAAAGGATGTCCGCTTCAGTAACGCTCTTTGTGCTCTCTTCGATAATCAGCTTAGTATGAAACGAGAAATGGGTAATAAACTGTTCAAAATAAGAAATGTATTTTTCTCAAAGGAGTTAGGGAGTTCAAAAGTCGGTAAGCATAAGAACATTTTCGAAAGGCATGGATACTATGATGAACATAACGAAGCTTTGTTCTTGAGAACTCATCAGGCCAGACATCTACTTAACACTATCGCTCAAAGAGGGGGCCTTGGAGAACTGGACATAGCAAAGTGGTCAGGAAGAGTATCAGTTACACAAAACAGAGTTTACAACCACATCACTGAAGATGAGATGATTGAAAAAGTGAAAACTCTGGGGGTTAATCAGAAAGCTATAATTCCCTGCAATAGTGATGTGAATGACAACTTCGAAATCTCCAATCTTAGTGATTTAAAAAGTAAGGTAGAGCATGGTGCTGTTCATACAACTGAATATGGATATTGTGTGCACGATTACATTTTAGCTCCCTGTAGCAAATACTTTGATTGTATCAACTGTAGTGAGCAGATATGTGTCAAAGGGGAGATACAGAAACTTGAAAGGCTCAGGTCCTTACTTGATACGACCGAAAACCTCGTTGATAAAGCAAAAGAAGCTATCAGTGAGGAGGAACTTGGGGCTGATAAGTGGTATCTGCATCAAACCAAAACCCTTGAAAGAGTGAAGGGGATGATTGCATTAATGGAAAACCCCAAACTGCCTGATGGCTCGCTTATAAGGACGCATGGGGACGATTTTTCACACCTGTCTCGTGTTTTAGAATTGAAAAAGGATGAAAGCATTATCATAAAAAATAAGGAGAATATGAATGGCCAAACATCTAACTAATAATGATCTACAAATAATTATAAATTGTATAGCAGGTTGGCAAAGTTCAAAGCAGGGTAAGTTTACCTGGGAAAACCTTTGTGACTCCGTTACCGAGCTTTTAGGTAAGAGACCAACAAGACAGTCTCTGAGTCAGCATACAGCTATAGTCAGAGCTTTTGAGCTTCAAAAGAAGAATATAAAATCTGGAGCATCTGAAGTCAAAAGACCTGCAAACCTGAACATAGCTTCACAGCAGATAAAAAATTTGCAGTTGAAAAATGAATCGCTCAAAGAAGAAGTCAGAGTTTTAAAACAGCAATTTGTGATATGGCAATATAATGCTCACAAACATGGAATTAAAGAACATCAACTCAATGCACCCTTAACACTGGTTGATAGAGAAAAGACTGATAAATATTGATGCTATTCTTCTGAGAAAAGTTGATTTTAAATGAAAATACGTTATATGTATTATGTCACGGATGACAAATTAGCAAGGATGCTTACTATGAATGGATTACAAAGATATTTGCCAGATCAAAGGTTTTTGATTTTACTTAATAGATTCATAATTAGATATGATGAGTCTCAATGTAATAAACAAAAGATTGTGAAGGATGCCTACTTATTCTGTGTGGGATACTTTTTAAAATATCAATCAGACTATGAAAATCACCATTTAGCCGGATCAAGTAATATCTTGGCGGTTTTAACTTCTGCTTTACTCAGCCCGAACTATCATACAATACCTTCAACTATAGGCCTTGATAGGGTTTTATACTTTTATAAGTTTATAGTTGAATATATTATTTGGAATGAATTTGAAGTTGAAACGGTTTTCATTAAACAGAAAAAAGCATTAGCTTTATCTGTGTTAAATCATAAAAAAAAGATCAGTAAAAAACACTCGAAACTAACAGGGTTTTAAATGCATCAATAAGCAAAGAATCACAATTTATAAACATCTCCACTCACTTCTTTGCATCCAGTTAAAATGTTAATCTCTATATTTGGGTTGATTTTAAATTATAGAAATAATGGGTTAGATAATTATGGTCTGATATTATCTTTTAGGGGTTCTTGGGCTGGAATATGAATTTTCATTATCAAATTAAATTTGATATTATTATAATTGGTGTTTGCTGATATCGAAAAATATATAGTGATTATATTAACCCTTATTGCTTATATCAAATTCTGATTCTACTAATCTTATTATTTCGTGAAAAATTTCACTCTTGTAGCTACCAAGAAATTTTAATGAATTTCTTTTGTAAATATCAAATTTTGACTCTCTGCTCTTAATAAATTTTTTTGCAGCCTTCCTTGTTTGTGAAAGTATAATCCTTTTGTTGCTACGGTTAAATAACGCTCCATTAGTTCTTTCCTCAGTGATTTTCTCACTTACTAATCTTTCAATCCTGTCATTAGATGATTTCCCATAATGCCCGCTCTTGAAATAATTTATCATTGTCTCTGTAAAAAATTGATCAGAATTATAAAAACTAAAAGAGGAATCATAATCGGTTAGTTTTTTAATAGATTTATCAAGATCTTTTGTTTCAAAAAGAGTTCTATAAAAAATTGATGTGCCGTATTGAATTGTACCAGAATTCATGTTTTTAGATGGTGAGACAAGACAGAATGTTGGTGTGTACCTTCTTATGTTTAATGTGGTGATATAATTAAAACCATAGCAAGAGGCAACAAATAGGATTAATTGGTTGCTTAGTAAGAAATTCACACCCGAAATTATTTCATACAACTCATCCCAGTTTATATATGATTTGTCAGGCAAATGAAGTGATTGTTCGGAACCATGCCCCTCAATGTGAATTATAGGCTTGATGCCCTGAGGTATGTAAAATAATTTGATAGCTTCCAATAATTCAACTAAATCTTTCTTAGAAGCTACTTTAATATGTGTTCTGCTTTTTATATTAATATAGATTGAAAGATCATCATCGAGTTTTCGCGCGGTCTGAAGTTCTTCATCATTTAGAAGGTCAATGATAAAAATATGATTAAAATTAATAGGTTTAGTAAAGTTCATTCTTTTATAGCTCAGATTTATATCAATTAATTTCTGTCTTTAAAAGATCTCCCTTAGTTTAAGAGAGATCTGGATATTATATGGGATTCTAAAGGCGAGACTGAATGTCTAATAATGCCATTGCTGCCTGTTTAATTTCCATAGCATGATGTCGAGTTTGCTCGATTATTTTATAAAACCTATCAACTTGGTCAGGGCTTCTTAATCTTATTTGGGAAATGTCAATGTAATCATAATATTCTGGTGTGCCTGCTGATTGTTGCGAAAAAAATCTCCAAAAATTTTCCACTTTTGCAACTAGCTCAAGCCTTAATTGCTCAAGAGTAGTATTATTGAAAGAGTAAGAAGGATTACCTCTCATACTTTCTAACTGGTTAAGAGGATTAAGTACTGAATGTGGAACCCTGGCTCTGAACTGCTCATTAACAAGTGCTTGCAATGCTTGGTAATTAAAAATATTAGTAATGGTTTCCAGTAGCTTTAAATCTCTATGAGAATATAATTTAGCACCATTTTGCTGTGAAAGCTTTTGTAATTCTGACTGATTAGATTCGGCAATATTTTTCCAAGTTCTTAATTGTTCTACACTGTAAGTTAAAAAATCTGTATCTATAAGGCCTGCATGATATTCGCACATCCATATGCCATTCTCTATTGAACTTCTTTGCTGCGAAGTTAAACTTGAATCATATCTAGGACCGTTTGATGCAGCAGCCGTAATGTGTGCCGCCTCACCAGTATTAATCTTTTTTGATGGATCATGTAGGTTTGGGCCAGTCGTTACCTGTCCACAACCAGGATATGAACATCTTCCACCAACTCGATCTGATAAAATTTGCTTCGTTTTTGTTGTGAAATTGTCTCTTATACTCATGACTTTTTTTCCTTTTAATTTCATTTTTTTTGAAATTTAAATTAACACGAGATTATTTCTAAAATTTTAATGCTTCCATTAATTTTCTAAATTTTTATTGCTACAATATGATTTAAGAAAATTTAAATTTTCTTTGTAAAATAATCATTTTATTATATTTATTACAGGTGTTCATTTTGAATGAATTAAATTGCAGAGGTAATTTCTTAAATAAATTGATGTAGATTCTTGTGCCGAGTTCTAAACAACTGTTGCAAGATTTAACTTTTAATTTCCTGATATTCATCCCAATTCCCTATGAAACTTATGTGAAAACATTAACCTTATCGGAAATGTTAAGAAAATCTTTATAGTTGAGCAACAAAAAAACCAGTCTTTTGACTGGTTTTTTTATTTCTTAGCAATTTATTAGAGTTTTATCAACGATTTATCACATTATTAAAAATATGCATCCATCGTTTAAGTTGTAGTTCCGTGTCACGTATACCATCCTGCGAGTTAAAGTCACCCTTTTGAGGAAAGAACATTACTCTCCACTCAGGATACTGAACGTCATTTACAGTAATATAAAACCCTGATTCTTTGAAGTCGTGTGTGCGGTCGAGTTCTCTATCCAGGCCTGTTCTTTGTCGTGTAGTTGAAAGGTTGTATCGCCACTCCTTGACCGCAGAGAAGGGATAGGTCTTTTGTTTATTCTCTTCCCTGAGATGAATTAGTCCTCTGTGCTGGTCGAGTTTCATAGAAGTAGAGCCAAATTCATGGCTCCACATTCCATCCTGCTCGCCAAAATGGTCCCTAGTGCTGGCATTCCATTTTTTAATGCGGAATTTTTTATAAGCAAACATCAAAAGCATGATGCTTGCGAAAACCCAAATAAGAGCAAGTTGCACTAAACCTTTCATACCTAAGAAGTAGAAGATGACAATTGGCAGAGCGATGGCAATCCATACTCGTTTCATCATCAGGAAATTAGGCTGCTTAACTTCAGTCATTGTTGTCATAAAACCATCCGGTATTGTTTCGTTGTATTCAGAGCGCGCTTATCCATCAGCGAATTTTGCTGATAAATCAGTGAGCTATATCGCTTTGTTTGAAGTTACATTACGGCCTGGAATGAGTATCTAGCAAATCATTTGTACCGATCGATCAGATCTTTTTGATAGTTATAAGCTATCATGATTAGGAGATTGATCTGTAAAAACGATCGATCGGTTTTCCCTATCAATATGATTATTAATAAAAATAGTTATCCCATTTGACTTAATTTCCGGTTTTAACTCACTGATAACTAGCAGGTTTAGAGGGATTTAAATAGAAAATCTTTTTTTCCCATTGGTGTTTTTTTGGTGACCGTAAGTAAATCTTTTTGGCCAATGTTTTGGGTGGGAGTAAGGAAGTGGAAAGGTTTCATCTTGATTGATGGCTTAAGAAGGCTTAGACCTATCGCTTTCAAGGCTTGGGTGATTAGCTTGACGTAGGGCACCCATAGTAGCCAGCGAACCTTGTCTTTCTGTTCTATATTCGTTTCCTCAATATGTGGGATAGCAGGGGAGTGGGACATAGGCTCGTCGTCTATGTTCGGCAGTCTTTCAATTGCTTCCAACTCTTCTTCAGGCAACCCTGTATAATCTATCACCTGAGGCTCGACAGCAGGGGGGAGGGTAACCTTCTGGCTTAGACTCGACCATGAGCAGGCTTTACCTAACTGAGATGCTTTGAAGGCTATACCTGCTACTTCAAAGGAAAAGCCATTCATTTTACCCGTGGAAGCAATGCTCGCTTTGGCTGTTATATTTTGCTTACCGAGTTCATAGATGAAATCGTCAATGGTGATGGTGCAATAGAAACTGAGCACCGCATCAATTGCTTCTTGGATGATTTTCTTTGGAGCTTTGTTACCTGTCCTTGCTTCCATCATTTCCTCATTCCTACCAGTTTTCCTGACTTTGGGTGCTGAAGGAGGAGATGGACCTTTGGTTCGTGTAAGCAGATGATCCCGCTCAAGCTCTTGAATGATTTTGGTGCTGATGAGGTTCTCATTTCTACCAAGGTAGAGTTGGCCATCAGGTATACGGATGCGAGAAGCAATTATATGTATGTGCTGGCCGGCCTCATCATCGTGTAGGAAATAACAACGAAGATGGGTATCATCGAATCCCATGCGTTTCATGTAGTCGTTAGCTACTGTTACCCATTGCTGCTTAGTCAGGCTTTCACCGGCAGTGAGCCGAAGCGAGTTATGCCATACAGGTTTCTGCACATCTGACCGGAGTTTCTGTGTTTGCATGAACTCAACACTTACCTCATCCACAGATAAGCCAATCATGTTACCGCCGATTATCTCGGGAGCTATCTTGTGATGAGATGCTGGGGCAAGTGCATATGAGACAACACCTCTGAAGCACTTACCCCTGCGGATTTCCTGCATTCCTTTCACGTGCGGAGAATCACTTATTAAGAGAGAGCAGGGCATCTCTCACATGCGACAGCTTAAGCTTGAGAGTATCAACCTCCTTACTCAAAGGCTGAGCATCAGTTCCGCGACGATTAAGATATGAAGTGAGATCATTCAACTTTTGAAGTGAAGATGTCAGCTCATGCCATGCATCTCGATTTATCTCAGGAACGGAAGGACGTAATTGCTGAAGAGCAGAAGATCTCAGCCAACAGCTTCTGCTGAGCTGTCCTCTGGACTGGTTTACTTTGCTCAGCTCAACCTCATTTAATCTGACAGTTACTGAGTATCTGCGAAGACCATTCGGGGGTAACTTCTTTGCAATAGAATTATTGGTAAACGAAGAAGGGAACTCTTCATCGAATATAATATTTATTTTCTCCATATCAAATCCTTTTGATATTTAGGCTTAATAGCAAATCCATATGCTATATATAATAAATACCATAAAGAACAATCGTGTCAATGGGTTGGATTTTGATTGGGCAGTGGTTAAGATCTTTCTTTTTCAACCGAAGGGCGGAAAAAGCAAGGCGACTCAAAGATGCGGAGCATCTATGAGTTAGCCCTTGCTAAATAGATTTAGGGGGGTGTTATTTATTTTTAATATTTAAAGAGTCGCTCGGTGATTTCAGGTTGTTAGTGTCATAAAATAATGCCGAATAGATAAAGTCTTTTATAACTTCCTTCCTGATTTCTAATGCTTCTGAAACGATACTCTTTTGCATGGTTTTCAAGAAAACATTATCATTAAATTCGCTATCGAATTTATCAGCTTTAATTAGTTCGGCTTCAAACTGAGATATGTCCAACACTTCATGATCAGAATAATTTATTTCTTCAACCTTCTTCAAATCATCATCTTTTCTAGAAATGATAAACTTTGATTCAATTTCAGCATCATGCCTTTTGTTTTTTTCCTTAGTCTTTTGTATGGCATAATAATAGTTAAAGCCTGTCATGGCAGTTTTCTTATTATCCTTGTCATAGAGCATATATACAGAAATGAAACCTTTTGGACATAGGCTTTCATTTTTCAAAATAGATAGAATAAATGGAGGGAACGGCAGTAAAAAAGCAGGCAAACAAACTTGAGAAAGTATAAAACGATTTGCAGACATATAGTTTCCTAAGGTTTAATTATGATACGGCATTAATAATTCTAGTCTGGCTATGAAGAATAATCAATTTAGATAAATTATATATTAACCTTATATTAATATTGGTTATTAAGATAGTTAATTAGGGGGGTGTAAATGTTTATAAGAAAAAATGTTTTGAAATATATTGATAAAGCCTCAAATTCAAATGATAAAGGTATTATGCCTCATGCTTATACTAATATTGGTTTTATCTTCTATAAATTGGATGGTTTTAAATCAGGTCGAGAGTGGTATGAAAAGTCTATTAACATGTTTTTATCAATAAATCATCCCTCTTAAGTTTTGGCTGAAGTAAATCATCTGAGGGAATCCATCATTTCTCAATCACCTTGGGCTGACGAATTATTTGGATCTATCAGTAGGAAAATAGGTAAAGGAGGCATCTGGAACGAGCCTGCTATAAGGTTTTATATGCCTAAACTTGCTAAACTTAAAAAAGATCCATCTAACTGGAGGTTCCTCTTAACAGAAGATAATAAAATTTCTAACAGTAATACGCTTGTTGTTAATAAAAAAGGCAAGATTTAATTTTAGTAGAAGCAATCCAACTATATGGATAAGTAATAAAAAAAGATAAATTAACTGTTAGCTCTAATATCAGTTAGATCTTTTTTTGATATAAGATATCCTAAGGTGATTTTTTATTTTCTGTAACCTTCATAAAAACTTTAAAGAGTTTCAATAATTCATATTGTCATAATCTCAATATGAGTTAAAAGGATTGTAAATAGAAATGGAGGATTTCATTATTGAAGATATTTATGGTGGGCTTCTTTTTTAAAGAAAAATTGGAATACCTAAAATTATTTTAATTGTTATAAATTTTTCTACGGTGCTCATCAAAGAATATTTATGAAATGATGACTAACATTTGAAAACTGATTTAGGTTTCATACCGTCTTGTAATCTACATCCTTGACACCATGACTGGACGATGAATCTACCATCACCCATATTTCTCATACCAAAATCATCATATTTGAAGAAAACATGTGTGCCTGCATTGCTGGAGCATGAAGGGCAACTTTTGAACACCTCGCCATCTTTTTCAATGATCACAGAATCATGCAAGGGCTGTTGACATGTGGAACATACATCTTCCGCTGGTATCTCAGACATTAGATTGATCCTCCATCATTTTATTTAAATCAATGAGTTAGAATATAGGGCTTGTTGCCCAAAGTTCAATCAAATCATAAATTCATGTAATCATATTCGCATGTGTCATAAAAATTTTCAAAACAAATTTACATTCCCATTCCCGATGATTATTATTTAGGAATAAGAATGTTCTGTAATAAACATTGAATAAAATCGTTATAAAACAAATGTTTATTGGGTTTCTTCGCTTTTAAATTATTTTTCAGCGATTCAGTGCCTTCTTCGAAAGGTAATTAAAATTTTTCTGATTTCAGCTTTGATACTTTCTGGATGGTAATGTAATGCAAAAAAACATATCAAAAACAATGTATTCAGAATGGGTGCTTCGAAACAGCCTCTATTGGATGAGTGCGGTTGCCCGCTGGAAGCTTGATGAAAACGATCAGAACTGGCTCGTTTCGTTTGAACATTGGAACGAAGAGGTAGAGTTCGAGTTCGAACGACTTCTGAATGATTACAGGCTCAGGGAGAAGCTTCAGGCACATACCGGCCAGGTCAAAACTTCTATCATCGACAATGTTCTAAGGAGCATCGATTCGAGACTTTCCGAATGACTACGATGCCATTCAACTTTGACCGCCTGAGCAATGGCAAAATCTTCATCAGCAACCTTGCTGGTTTTCACAGTTTCGTCGATGACGAAGAGCTACATCTTCTTGCCGATAACAAATTCCCTTCTGAACAAACAACCTCCCGGCTACTTGAAAGCAGATTGTTCATTGCAGACGATGCGAATCAGGCAGTTTCAAAAGCCTCACTGAGTTCGGCCTTTGCTAAGCGACTGATGAACGAACTGGCCGTCAGACCAATCTTCATGATTGTGCCGACTCTCAGGTGCGATCACACCTGCAAGTATTGCCAGGTCAGCAGAGCATCGGTTACCGCTGATGGTTATGACCTCAACCCAGAACTGATACCGCAAATCGTCAGCACCATTAAGAAGCTGGGCACTCCACCTTACAAGATTGAAGTGCAGGGCGGAGAACCACTTCTCAGATTCGATCTCGTCCAGGCAATTTATGAAGAGTGCGATAGTTCATTAGGTAGTGGTGCTTTCGAAATGGTTATTGCTACGAGTCTTTCAATACTCGATGAAAGCATCCTCTCTTGGGTTAAAGAACGGAATATCACCTTTTCTGTCTCTTTTGATGGTAATGAAGCCGTCCATAATAAAAACCGTATCCTCACCGACTCTCAGGCTCACAACAAAGCCGTCACGGGCATTAGAAAAATCACAGAAGAGCTTGGAACAAACCGGGTAGCTACGGTAACCACAGTTACTAAGGAGCTGACAAAAGAGCCAGCTTCCATAGTGGATGCTCATCTGTCTCTTGGCCTAACCGACATGTTTATC
>Ga0308167_1003008_pt1 | contig 14202 bp, 10 predicted proteins | sample PhyCR1_2_FD_202138 | JGI IMG/M metagenome (GOLD analysis project Ga0308167, IMG submission 202138) | Phyllosphere microbial communities from UC Gill Tract Community Farm, Albany, California, United States - DLSLRC.R1 | ecosystem: Host-associated > Plants > Phyllosphere > Unclassified | place... | reverse complement strand
AGCGGAATGCGGCTTATCAAAACTGTTAAGAAGGAGTATGTCAGCGGTCTTCTGGATTCTGAGCTTTGGGAAATCACCCGCGATGAGTGGAATGCCCAAAGAGTTCAATGATACCAATAATACAACGTCCGCTTTTCGCTCAAAGCGGATATCGTAACCTGCGTCGCGCTGGTAAGTTCAGCAGAGTGAGCGTCGAGCGCCGGGCGCAGCAATGACCCGGCCCCACAATCAATATTTGCCCGATGGCTGCGCGGATGGATTTGCTTAATTGCTAGCAACCTGTAATTCTAGATTGCTAAATTTAGTAATAGTAAACTTCCAGAGGCCAAACAATCCACAATTAGACGGCGGGAAATGAATATTGTAGAGTTCCCTAAACCTTACGATGGGAGTGTGCAAATGGATGGCAGAGATTACAAAAATTTAAATCTGGACAGGGCCTCTATCGAAGCTCATTGCCGCCAGTTTATTGAAACTAAAAATTATTCAATTCAGTCAATTTGTGCACGTCCTGGGGCAGCATCTGGCCTAAGAGTGGTATTTGCAAAGCCGGGGGAAGCTTTCGCAACTGTCGATATGTTGACTAACAAGGGTGGGACAACGACTGTTCAGTACCTTACCGGTGCTAATCCTGAACTCGGCAAAGAACTGGCGGATCATCTTTATGAAACCATCAACCCAGCTGAGTTTGAACACGTAAATATGGTTTTGCTGGGCTTTGTTGAGCCAACTGTTTTACCTGTTCTCGAATTGACTGCAGAAGAAGATCATTTCCAGTTCACAGAACATTCTCGTAGCGCCCACTCCATCGTATGGAAAATTAACTCTGTTACCTATCAGGATGAATTGACCGTAACCCTGCACACTACAACTGGGAAACTCCAGATCCAGGGCCGCCCCCTATCATGTTACAGAATTTTCATTTTTAATCTGTCTAATCTGCTGGACATGCAAGGCCTGGAAAAAGTCCTGACCCGTCAGGATGATGGTAAAGCATACATTGTCCAGCAAGATGTTGCCCGCGCTCATCTTGCTTGCGTTTTAGGCGATGCTTATCAGAATATTGACCGGGTTGTTGAAAAATTGCTCACGTCAGGGCTATGTGTTAAACTCGCCACCCCTACTCTACCGGACTATTGCATGTTGCTTTACCCTGAACTTCGTTCTATAGAGGGTGTCTTAAAGCAACTGATGGACAGATTAGGTATGCCGATACAGCAGGACGGTTTTGGGCCTTACTTCGATAAAGCCCATGGCAGGTTCACCCTGAAACCAGTGTTTTCTGCGTCTATCAGTGCCGCGCAAGCTAACTGCATCAATGATGCCTATACTTTCTATAACAAGGAACGCCATAGCCTGTTCCATATGGAAAGTTCGGTTGAAGGCAGCCGTGTTATCTCGGATATGAGCCGATTGATGGGGATAGCCACAAGAGCATGGGTAATAATCAAGGAACTATATATTGTTTGAAATCGCTGGTGTTAACGTTTCAGGATCTCTCAAAGCTGTCGTCATGGCGACCAGCTATGAGAACCCTTTGTCTTCAGTTAACGAAATTGAAGCGAGACTGTCTAACCTTCTGGGCAGCAATGAAACTGGTGATGTCCTTTTCGACCTCTTGTGTGCTAACGGACCAGAGTGGAACCGCTTTGTTTCGCTCAAGATGGAATATGGCCGTATCAAGCTCCATACGGCAAAAATTATTGATGAGCAGGACATTCCTGTTCAGGTCCTGAGCAAGCTGACTTTTACGTTACGCAACCACCCTGAATACCTGGAAGAGTCTGTGTTATCCCCGGATGACGTACGCCACGTTCTATCAGCGAATATGTAGTCCGTTCTTCCCCCTCTTCTTCAATGCCAAATCACGCTATCTTCTTTGTTAACCCCCGCCATAAATAGCGGGGGAGTATATTCCTCAACGTCTCTTACCGCACCGATCAGAACGGAATATCATCATCAAAGTCCTGGAGGTTGCCAGGGGCGCTTTGCGTTTGCTGCTATGGCTGCCCTGAATGAGCCGGGCCGGATTGCTATGGCCTGTTATCATCGCGGCGGCGGCCCATCAGCTGGAAGTCCTCGGCGATAGCCTCACGCTTTTTATACTCGATTATCTGCTGCTCCATCCGCAGACGATTAGCTTCAGTATGTTCATTTTGTGCCTGGACTTCCTTTTTCAGGCTTGGTCTGAAACGCCACGCGATCCGGCGGAGCTTACCGGCTCTGCCGGTTAGCGCAGTGGGGAGTGGGGCTGACGGCCCGGCAACGTCGGGGAGCCGGAGGGGGACAATAAGTCTATGTCCGGTATGTGCCAAGAGCGGAAGTAGCCAATTACAGCTTGTGCGGAGCAACGGGGAGCAGATCAGGTGCTAAGCCCGCTGTAGAAATGAATTTATCGTGCCATGTAGGTAATAGGCGGACCTCAGCCCCTACTGTTCATTGTGCGAGGCATGGAAGAAGATTGAACGCGTACATATGGCACTTTGGATAAATGAAGCACAGGACAGAGTTGATAAAGCCATGTCTTAAACTCTTCCTCAAGACCATGAAAAACATGTACACGAAGTCCACGATGACATCATGCATAGAGTGGTTAATCATGCTATGCAAAGAGATCCGCGAAAGAAGTGGTCATAATTATTTTTGCGGATGCTCAAAGTCCCCACTTTTTCTGTAAGCATGCTGTGACCAGCTCCCCCGTTGATTCACACAGAACGCTGCTAGCTATACAATCATAATTGTCCTCAGGGTTAGCCCTGTGGCGGCACTGTGGCAAGAGCAGTAATCATCGGGGTGCAGGTCAACCCTACAGATAGTGGATTAATGCACTTTTTGTGGACTTTCAGAAGTTTTGATTTCAACATCGTGGAATGTTTCTGAGGAACATAAGGCACTAGGAAAGGATATGGGCAGAGATATTTGAAAAAAAACCATATTAACAACTCAAAATCATTATTTAACTGCAACATCGAAATGCTTAATGAAAATAAATACTACCTTAAGGATTGAGTCACATAATGAAAACCAAAACAGCAAAAACAGCAAAAACAGCAAAAACAGCAAAAACAGCAAAAACAGCAAAAACAGCAAAAACAGCAAAAACAGCAAAAACAGCAAAAACAGCAAAAAAATATAATAAAAAAAATGATTACTTTGATAATGGAAATCCAGTTCATCGGAAATCATATTGCGCCTTTTTAGATGTTCTTGGATTTTCAGCGAGAACAAGCGCCAGTTATAAGGATGGCACTGAAGATACTTTACTAGCTGAATTTCACCATATCCTCACCGAAACTCTTTCCACGCTTGAGGAAGATACTGATGAGTCAATGCTTTACTTTAAATCGTTTACAGACAACGTGGTGCTTGCGCATCCTGATTTTAGTAGTGAAATGGAATCAGAATTTGGACTCATTCTCTATCCTATCCGAGAGTATCAGTTCAAAATGGCGCTTAATGGATTCTTTATTCGTGGTGGACTTGCCGTCGGACAACTATTCATGGATAAAAATAGTGTCTATGGTGCCGCATTGTTGGAGTCATATCGCCTAGAAAGTAACATAGCTGTTAACCCTATTGTAGTATTGTGCGATGACACCATGAAGATGGTAGACGAACATCTCAAATACTACGCTAAAGGCGAGGCTCCACAACTGAGAGATTTGTTGAAAGGACCGGATGGTCGTTATTTTATAAATTATCTTATGGAGTGCATTATTGACGGTATGGAAGAGCAACATCTAGATACTGCTTCTTTAATCCTTCACAAGCAGCAGATTGAGAAAGCATTAAAGACTTACTCTACTATTCCAACTGTTTTTTCGAAATTTGCCTGGCTCGCTTCATATCACAATTACTTTTGCGACATGATTTCCGAACATCCAGAATATGACAAGAATATGAAGGTTTCTACAAGTCTTTCTAAATTCAAGTTTAAAATCATTCAATAACCCCGTCAGTACATTGAAAATATCAAGCTGTGGTTTATAGATTGCTATTAAACCATGCATATTGAAATGGATATATCAGTCAATTATTCATTGGAGAATGATTTTATTATCGAGGGCGCCTTTCTCAAAAGCACGCCCTCACCTGTAAAATGCATAGTGGACGGACCATCGGCACGCTGCAATGCTTAAAATACCCGTTGACGGCTGGAAAGCCTACTTCCGCTACTCGCTCTTATATGTCGATCTTCTTTGGACGATTTAGTGACAGAAGCGGACGTTATGAAAGCAGTTTCATTTAATAAGTGGTGAGCAGGTCAATACATAAAGTCAATAAAATATTCAGAAAAGGAGCTAAAATTGTCAAGCCAATCATTCACCGCAGCTCAGCGAGAAGCAATATGGCTCGCTCACTCCTGTAAATGTGCATATACTCGCGAAATCTTGGATGTCAGTAATTTTCATATTGATCATATAATTCCCGAGTCGCTTAAAGAAAATCCTGTCTTGATGGCAGAAACTTTATCCAAATTAGGATTACAACAGGATTTTGACGTTTTAGGCTGGGAGAACCTACTTCCATGCCGTCCTGGAGTCAACCTTCAAAAGTCAGTAACTGTTTTCGAACTTCCTCACATCCACTTTTTTTTAGGGATAGCTGCTGCTAAAAAACAAATTGTTATAGATAACTTGCTGAAAATAGAACAGCGAAAGGTTCGTGGACGCGCAATCATTCTCCTACAACAGAGCCTTGAACGCGGAGAAATTACCACAGAAGAATTGGCTCAGTTAATTGAGAAATATACTGAAAATCCTGAAGTCATTTTTGAACTTCTTCAGGGATTAAGGTTTGCAGATGCTGAAGAAGTATTAGCCGTTTCTAATGCAGATATAGAAGAACTTCTAAATCGGCCGATAAGATTTGGTGATAATACTGACTTAGATGGACTTTACCTGAGCAATGACGAAAATGAAGAGCGTTTAGTGGCTACCTGCCGAGAGTATGAGGAAGCTCTTTCCCAGGGATTTTATGCCAACACCACATTTGCCATTAAAATGGCAAGCTATTTTGAACATCAGGGCGGGCTTCTCCGTGCATTTGAGAAAGCCAACACACCCAAAGAAAGTTATATTGCCAAGCCAAAAGTTAGCATTGTTGACCTATCATTGATGCCTCTATCACTCTTCCCTGTGATGGGTGAAACTCAAGATATAATAGATGATAAAATAAGTTATCAGGATAAAGTAGATGATGATTCCATAGTCATAAAGCGGGTATCGCAAAATCTCCTAAGGATTGAATCAGCTGCTATGGGACAACAACTAATTGAAGTAGCTCGTGCGGACTTTAATGGCGATGGCATTGAGGATATACTTCTTTTTGAATATTGTTATGCAATTGGAGGAACTCTGGGGTTTGGTGGCATAAAAATAATCACGCGACTCAGTTCGGACGGAATGTTTGAGTTAGTAAGTCTTCCTAAACCGTAATGCCTGTTAATAATAATCAAAGACACAAAAACATATGTGATTTTAACCATATATTGTAAGAAAGCTTAAGGTCCGCTCCTCGCTCATAGCGGACCCTGGCCTGTCTTCAGTCCACTATGTGCCAGAAGCAGAAGTAGAAATGCGAGAGACTATATATAAACTGATGGTTCGTTTTGCAGGAATACTTACATAATCAACTACTATTCAATCGGAAAAGGGGTGGGTATTTTACAGAATGGTAGGGATACCCTGATGACATTCTTTAGCATCAATTGTAGCTCAGCGCTGGAGAATTTATGGATCTCAAACTTTTGTGCCAGAACAACAAACTTATCCTGACTGTCTTGCGTGCGAGTGTGCAATGCTGTTTCCATTGCGACTTTATTGCTTTCGCTCTGACTACACCAGGTTTCATACCAAAAAGAGAGAAATATATGCATCGCTATCTCAGCATCATTTTGCATAATGCTTGGATCTAATCCTTTAATAAACGTTATTGTGTTATGTAATCGGATGAGTGTCCTAGGATTCCCGATGTGAAAGACCTGTGCGCATTCAACAAATATTTCATATTCATCATGATTTTCTTCTAAATATTCATCTGGCTCGGCCTCTTTTTCCTCATTCTCCTCAAAAAACTTCAATTCATCTGGGCTGGTTGTGATGATATCTTCAACAATAACGTCAGTGATATCATTGAAATTAATTTGTTGCTCTTTTTCATCTGCCGTACTGATTGTTACTGATTTTTTTACATCCTTATACAAACTTTTATGGATGAAGTTATTTATATTATTTCTTGATGGGGTATCAATAGCAACAGATGCTTGGAATATTTTGCCAAGATATATTCTGCTTTTAATAGTTGCTTGTTCGTCTGTTAGTGTATTATCTTGCTCCTTCCATTTCAATGTGAAAGCTTTTGCAATTGAATTATAGTCAATTGCGAGGATGATATTAACATTCTGAATTGTAGAAATTAGTTGTAGCGCACTAATTGTATCAATAATTTTACTATCCGAACAGCGATCAAGATCATCAATAGTTATAATATATTTGGTCTTAACCCCCGACTCTGAAAATTTCGATGAGAGACACCGAGTAAATGTTGTGGCATCGCTGATAAACAAATAAGAAAGGTGATGCCGAATCGTCTGTCCCAATCCAATATGATCACTGAATTTTTTTCGTTTAATAACATCCCGAATTTTCTTTGCAATGGGGTTTTCGAAATAGGTCTTAATTAATGAAATAGCAGAAGTGAGAGCAGTACCAAATAGTGCCGCGGTCATTAAAGTAGATGCTGTAGTGAGTTTAAAATTATTTATAGTCAAATAAGCCACAATGAACGATATAGGGAGTAGAATGAGAAATTCTATTTTTAAATTATCTTTTGCTGATAGTAATCTTGACTTTAAATTCAATAACAGTTGCTGAAATATGTTTTTTGATTCGTATAACTCATCAATGATTTGATTAGCAATGGACGCTAGAACCGCATTGCTATGTTCTTCATGCCAGGCATTATAATTGATGAATTTTAGCTCTCTTTTTTCAAGAGTGTTTTTTTGTAGCATTGTCAGAACAGAGCTTTTTCCTATTCCCCAGTTGCCGAGTAATGCTAAATTAAGATTTCCTCTCTCACCCTTGGTCAGAATGTTTTCAATCAAGTCAACAATTTCAATGCGCCCAAGCATATCTATTGTTGCGGGGCGATCATCAAGTGGATTGATAAGCTTACGCCTGTTTTTGCTATCTGAAATACGTAGATTCAGATTTTCGGTACGAAATGCACCCATTTCTTCAAAAAAATACTTTCTATTATATGAAAAATCCCATATTTTAGGGGCAGCAGCCTTTGGGAGCGTGCAGTTAATGAGTGCTTTACTGAATGCATCTTCTGATGGAAGTTTTCGCAACAATACAACATCACTGATTTTTATATTGCTGAGAAAATGATACATATTAATAGTTACTGCAATATCTAACTTGTCTGAACGTTGGAATTTATTAATTTTATCTGTGACCATCGCATCATGTGAGCTAATTGTTACTGCTACTTCTTCTTTTGCACTACAATTTAGTGCTATTGTTAAGCTAACTGCGATAGAATGACTCTTGCATATTATTGCAACTTTTGAAGTACTTTTGTTATAAATGTTTTTAATAATCCAGCGAGCAATGTTATCTTGCATCTCTTGTTCATTGAGCAGATTTGGGTCAACACCGTTAATAGATATTACTTCCGTTTTGTTTAATACCCCGTCTGTAAATGCATCAGGCATAGAATATAAAAAAGTGATCTCACCTGCAATCTGTTGGGCCTCTGGATAGGCAACACTACTGATGATACATTTTTTTACCGCATTAAAAGATTGAGTGGTTAGTTCTTTTAGCAATTTCTTTTTGGTAGAGTATCCATCTAATACAATAACCAAATTCAAATTTAGTGATAGATTTTGAATACTATTGAGATTGGATGCGATTATGATAATAACACGGTCAGCTGAATCTATTTGCACAGGCTTTTTGGAGTCTAACACCCTGGATTCAATGTTAAGCATGCCGAATTGATATTGTAATTGAGCTGCAATAACCCTGAGGTCAACAACAATTAAAACCTGGCCATTTTGCATATACAACTGAGCGATTTCGCTGGCGACGAGTGATTTTCCAGAGCCTGGAGCCATGAGCAATAAGGCTTTACCAGACTGTGACAGACTTTGATTCGCTAGCTGGATTGCTTTCTGTTGGAACCCGCGCATTTTATTATACTCTTCCTTAACATTTTAATTGGCTGCGATAGAAGAAAAATGGCGTATAGTGATGTAAAATGGATTCAAAAAAACTCCATCGCTAACGCCTTCAGGTCTGTGCGCAGCATAAATACTCATATAGTTTTGCTATGATAACGTGTTCAAGTTACATTGCAAACTCAACATTTTCAAAAATTTATTTTTTATAAGGACCGGCCATGTCCAAAAATTTGCAATACACTTCATCGTTGCATAAAACATCTCTTTTTAACAACAATGACATACCACCCAAAAAGACATCTTGGCCATGTATTCCATCATTGTATGATAATTTGAGTAGATTTTGTCCTGATCAATATCGTGTAAGCTAAATGTTTTTTTCCCATTATTGGCCTCAAAGCTGATTAAATAGAATTTTTTTAAAAAACCCTCGACTTTATCAGTGTCCTCAAGACCAAGTTTTAGATACTCTTCATTAGCCAGCATTGTATACTTGAAACCAACGTACCTCTGGTCCGATAACTTCCACTTCCCATCCCCAAACTTTTCGTGATTCTATTAGAGAAAACAGGGATATTGCAAAGAAGTATGCTGAGGTAAAACAATCGGCGGCATCGCTCAACTGAAACGATGCTCATCACTATAGACCGCTCAAAGCGAACTTGATAGAGTATCACTTACGACTGGCACTGACTGTTAGGCACGATCTTCCGCATTATTTGTTGGTTGAGTACTCATGCAACTTCCTCCTCTCGCTCAGAGCAGACTTGATGGTCATCCAGCCTTTCTGCTTTGTGCCCGCAACATAAGTTCGGTCCGATAAATACAATCATCACAATGCCTTTGAAAAACAGACTGCCTCTTCTCGCCAATGTATGGGCCATAATTATCAATACGAAAATATCCATTTTTCTCGTAAAAATTGACGTTTTGGCGGTTACTATGTGTGGTTTCCAGATTAAACTTACGATATCCCATTTGTTTTGCAGAAGTTTCCAGAAAAGTAAGTAATGCGCTACCCACGCCTAGCATGCTTCGATCTGAAACATTCTTTTGAGCTCGGCGAGATGTTTCACTGAAATGGCTTGAAACCAGTAGTGAAAAGGATGCAGTAAATGAACTTGGATTCTTCGGTAATCAAAATACCGTTTGTAAACCGACAATGCCAAAGTGGCGACACACTGTTGAAAGATTAAACAATCACTTCAGAAACTGGAATTCTGACGAGTAGAATTTTCCAGAATTCAGGCGAATGGATTTTAATAAGGATTATAACAATGCGTACAACCCTCCACTCTGAATACCCGTTCCGGCGGTCACACGAAGGTGTGGCTGCCCCGACGGTATATTCGGGGATTACCCATGCATACAAGAAATCGAGCGTTTCGTCGTCATCATATGAAAAGGCTCAAAACTAAACGCGGCCGTTACAATAATACGGCTTACAGCTGGCCTGAAGGCGCGACTATCGTCAATATCGGTAAGGCTTATCATACGCCATGTCTCTGTTCATGCTGGATGTGTGGACATCAGCGTTTTCATCACGGAATGAACATGCAAGAAGTGAGAGCAAGAGCCAGGTATCAGGATTAAACAACTAAGCCCACCTCAATGGTGGGCTACCTCCCGGCAAACACCCTCTAATAAACCATCTTGTAAGCTCATCTCCCACCCACTACAAACCCGATAAGCACAATGAGGACCTCACAATGCAAAGTCGAGCCACCAGAGTCAAAATCACCAAACAACAAATTTACAGCTCCGTTGCCAGTTCAACGGCTATTGAAACGGGTGAAGCTGTGCAGAAAATTGAGCAAAATCTTAAGCAGTATCAAGCTAAAGCAAAAGCTATCGGTTTAGCTCGCTAATTTGGCAAAAAATCGTCAACAAGCTGTATCATCGACATATAGTTGTCAGTAATTTCGGCCTGAATAGCCTTTAAAACGCTTAATGCTCGTCAAAAGACTGTAACCCAGGATCTGCCTGAACTGATAACACATCAAATTCTGCTTCATCGATAATGCCCAGTCTATTCAACAATATGCTGTCCTATGAACCAGGCTGGTACATGCTCTTCAAAGAATTGAGACTATCTTTAGCTAATTCTCATCCTCTCTGGAATAAATTCACTACGTTGCTGGTGGCCTGCTCAATATGATTGACCCTGTTTTCCCACTGCTCTAATGCCCTTCTTTTCTCTACAAGATAATCGTAACAGTCATAGTGCTTCGAGCTGACATCCTGTAATGCATGGTTTTGAATACGGTCGCGTAACTCTTTCGAAACACCGATTTCGCCCATCAGCGTTTTGCAGGTCCGCCGCAAATCCCTCGCAACAAACACCGGATTGTCAGGAAAATGTTCACGATAATAGATGATTGCCTGCGCAAAGCTGTCAGTTCGTAGATGCTTACCTGCATCCAACCGCTGCGGGAAGATATACGGGCTATCATTAACGTTTTCCACCTTCAGCCTTTCCAGAATATCGACCGCTGAATCCGTTAACGGCACCAGATGGTCACGCTTGTTCTTTGATACATCAGCGACGATCAACAGCGTTTTCTCTTCCCAGTTCACGGCATCCCACCGACTGGAAGCCAGTTCATGCGGGCGCTGACCACAAGCGTAAACACATAAATTAAGCAGCAAGCTCACTGTGCTGCCGACGCTTGGCGTTTTGGGAAAATCACCCATCAGCTGTTGCAGCTCATTCAACTTTAGCCAGTTGGTTCCCGCTTTCTCTGCAGCCGACTGCTTAGGGATGACGCTCACCGGGTTCATCTCAAGCCCAAACATCACGTTATGCTGGTGGTTGGCCGGATCGTTGTCCGCTTTGAGCCCGTAGTTGAACGCTGCCATCAGATAAGAGCGCACACGGTTCGCTTCAACGCTCGCCCCGCGCTGAATGATGGCAGACAAAATCTGTTTGATATGTAACGGTGTGACTTCGTTAGCTTTCGTATCTTTGGCAATAAAGGAATAGGTTTCCTTTTCCAGACGGTACAGCACCTGCTGCCATGTCCGCTTTCCATCTTCCCGCATTTTGTTGGTGTAGCCCTGAATAAGCTGCTCGATGCTGCCCTTTAACTGTTCGGCACGCTTTTGCTTTTCCAGCGCAATTTCCTGTTCAGCCTTTTCGACCTTAGGGTTCTTCCCTTCCTTCAGCGTACCGGCATAACCTTTCGCAAGCTGACGAGCCTGAGCTAACGACATTTCAGGGTAACGACCCAGCTGAATGAAATGGCGCTTAGCATCCCAGTAGTAGCGATAGTAGAAAACCCGCTGCCCGGATGGCTCAACTTTAACGCCCAGACGCCCTGCTCCACGCTCACCACTCTTGTCCCAAACCTGATAAGCCGAATCGCGAGCTTTAAGGCCGCGTACCATTGAGTCCGTTAAATTGTCTGCCAAGAGAAAGTCCTTACGAGAATTTTACCGCTGTTTTCTGGGTGATGTAGCAGGTGACGTAAGGATGATACTGAAAGCAAATACACTGAACAACATGAAACGAAGAAACAAGCATAACCTAATGTTTTATATTAATTAAAAGACATAAATGGTTAAAGTTGGAAAATGATGAAACAAGCTATTCATATGACTCATAATCGCTTGGTCGCTGGTTCAAGCCCAGCAGGGGCCACCAAATTTAATCTCCTGAAATCAATAAGTTAATTAATAATCCACATTAACTTCTTTTTCAATTCTCCTGAGTGGCGACGTTTTTTCCGCAATATGCAAAAAATGATGCATTCAGGACTATGATGATTAGCCTCTTAATCGCCAAATGTTATTGATGTAGCCGCCACGCAGCCATTTTTTCCCGGCTGATTGACCAAACTCATTAACCTCAGCCAAATATAACAAATCTACTATCAACCGGATTAGTGGTAGTGAACGTCAGAAATGGGTAAATTTTCTGGCTATCCTGGTCGGATAAGTTTCCAAAAGACAGCAATAAATGCTGAGTAATTTATCAGAATCTCCAGCACCTGGTTTCAAAGACTCAATATAGACTTATAGGTCCAATGGCTTTTTCTGAGTTCCAGCGTTATGTTATATAATCGAAGTGTTTTTCGAGTGTCAAATATGCAGCGAGAACAAAAGCTTCAGATTGCAATTTAACATGGCTGAAAAAACCAAAAAGGTGCCAGATTCCTCGACCTCATAGTAATGTCACTGTAAAACGTTATTATGATTTTGATACCTATTAGATTCAATATTTTCACCCATGATAGTTGAAAAATCTCTAATCACATGCCCTGCACGTGCTTAAAACCCTCTTCATTTTTCATAAAAAAAATCGCTACTCTTTATCTGTACTATAAAAGAAAAAACCTCCTGTTATTCATTTCGAGAAAACGCCTGGCGACGTTATCAACACTAAAAAAATGTTATAAAATTATATTTCCTAGTTAAAAATCAATCAACGTTATTCGACTACCGATACGAGCGCTAAAAAATTCACGAGGTAAGTCAAGTAATACAAGCTTTCCAGGTCCACGATTTGAGATAGAGATCACTTGCAGCAAATATTAATTTCGCTTCCGCTGTCTTACGCACAAGGCAAACTGTTACAAGATACTGAATTCCATCCCATACTTTATCTCCCCTGCTCTCTTTCGCGAGGTAATGGATGAAGGGTTTTGACTTTAAAAACCACAATTAACACATAAAAGCACACATTACTTCCCCGTGGGTGGATAAGTACACTGGCAATTCTGCATCTTTTTAAAGGACCTCTTACACAGAATAAATTATGGATTTTTTATTATTTTCAATTCGATATTAATAATATAACTTACTACCAGTGGATAAAGCAGACCGCGAACACAATTATTTCCACATGACTACAGACAAGGAAGAGGACGATGCGAGAAATAACTCCAACAGAAGCAGGCAGCGTCAGCGGCGCTGCTCCCGCTACGGCCGATGAAGTTAACGCCTTTTTTGAAGGTATTGTCTGGGGAATTATAGATGGCCTGGCTACTGGTGTAACCGTGGGTGGCAGTGCAAGTCGAAGCGCTGTATTTGGCATTATTTCTCAGGGGATCGGTGCGCTGGCAGGTGGCATTATTGGTCCGATCGCAGGTGCATTTATAGGTGCAACTGAAGGTCGTGATGCAGTCGCGGCTTACGCGGCAGACTTCCGGGCGCAATATGCAGCATAACCAGCGACTCCACTAAATTTAAGATTTGTTCATTAGATTATTAATGTAACAATAATAAGCTCAAAGTTAATTAACAATACGTTAGCGAAAGGGAATATAAATATGCGTAATTTAACTCCGATGGAAACTGTGGCTGTTAGTGGCGGAACTTTAGTGGCGACACTGGGTGAAGCTGCAGAAGGTGCTGTCTGGGGACTTATTGAAGGTCTCGCGACGGGCGTTACTGTAGGTGGAAGTGCGAGTCGTAGTGCGGTTTTCGGTCCAATTGCTCAGGGTGTTGGCGCTATTCTGGGCGGTATTATTGGCCCGGTAGTCGGTGCAGTGATGGGCGCGCTGTGGGGCAGAGATGTTGTCGCGGCTTATGGTGCAGATTTCCGTCAGACCTACGGTACGTCCGGCACTATCGCAATTGCCTAAGCGTGCATAAAAAGCGTCAACGCCACGCTCTTATGAGCAACTGGCGGCTGGTTAACATACAGCATGACACGTAGGAATAACGACAAATCCATACCAAAGCCACCTTACAAGGTGGCTTTTTATTACTAAAACAAAATATGATAAGCGGTTCAATGATTTGTGTATGCAATTCTATAGAGCAATTCAGAGATATCATTGAGGAGGTATGTACGTTACTCGATGAATGTGAGAACAGCCGGTCAACGAACTTGATGACCATAGTTAAAATCCGCCTCATAACCAAAACTCGCTGGCGATCATCAACTGAGCCACGCTATTCTTTGCTAAGCCAATCCATTAGCGCACTTATCTTCTGCCACGTCCCGACAATGCTCTTACTAACCTGGCCGATTTTTCAGTCAGCGCATGCCAGACCGTAATCAC
>Ga0308167_1003007_pt1 | contig 14213 bp, 14 predicted proteins | sample PhyCR1_2_FD_202138 | JGI IMG/M metagenome (GOLD analysis project Ga0308167, IMG submission 202138) | Phyllosphere microbial communities from UC Gill Tract Community Farm, Albany, California, United States - DLSLRC.R1 | ecosystem: Host-associated > Plants > Phyllosphere > Unclassified | place... | reverse complement strand
CTGCCGTCCTCCTTCGCGCAGGCGGGGATCGGGACCACCATGTCGCGCGGGATGCTCACGGCCGTCGCGTTGGAGTGGTCGGCCGACACGTGCAGCAGGATGTTGACGTCGTTGAGGGTGGCGTCGCGCTTGCCGAACGCGCCCTCGTCCTGGTCCGCGTCGTTGTCGGTGCCGACGACGAGCACGTTGAAGCCGCCCGGGTAGGCGTCGACGGACGGCGGGGACGCGACGACCGGGGTCTTCCCCTTCGCGGCGGGCAGCGCGACGCCCGTGCCGAGGTCCGAGCGCACCTGGTAGGCCGCGATGGCCCCGACGGACGCCCCGCTCACGAGCACGACGGCGAGGGCTCCGGCGACGACCTTGCCGATCGTGCCGAGCGGACCCGTGGCCCGGAGGCGCCCGTGACGGGCGACGCCGCGGCCCGAGGTCTCGGCCGCGCGGCGGCCCGTACGGCTCTCGGTGCGGCTGGCGGTGCGGTCGCGGTCGTCGGTCACGCGGAGTCCTCTCGGTCGACGCGGGCACGACGCGGACCGGTGACGGTCGGCGGGGATCGTGCCTGCGCGATGGGCGGGCAGAACGGCATCGTAACGGGCTCGACCCGACGAAACGGTCCGTCGCCCAGAACGGGGGGCTCGTGGGGTTCAGGGGTAGCCGACGAACCAGAGCAGCACGACGGCGACGGGCTGCAGCGCGACGCCGGCCCCGAGCAGCACCCACCGGAGGCGCGGCACGGCCACGACCGCGGGGTGGCCGAGCAGCGGCGCGACGGGCAGCAGCAGCCTCGGCAGGCTCTGCTGCGGCAGGAAGACCGCGACGAGGTAGAGCAGATAGCTCGCGGCGTACGACACGACCTCGACGCCCATCGCCTGAGTCGAGCGACGGGTGAACGCCCAGGCCACGACGCCGAGCAGCACCCCGACGAGCACGATCCCCGCCACGCCGAGGAACGTGCCCGCCATCACGAACCAGGGCGTCAGCGGGGCGAAGTGCTGGCGACCGACGAAGCCGACCCACCACGAGAGCTCGGTGTCGAGGTAGGCGCCCGAGCGCCCGGTCACGTGGTCCGCGATCACGGGCCACGCGAGGCCCGCCGCCGAGATCAGCAGCCCGGCCACGACGACCGAGACGCGCTCGCGCCTCCTGAACCCCCGCCCCTCGCGTCGCAGCCGCACGACCGCGGTCACGGCGAGCGCCAGGGCGAGGGCCAGCACGCCGGGCCGGGTGAAGGCCGCGACGACGCCGAACGGGACCATCAGCAGGTACTGCCGGCGCACCAGGGCCAGCAGCGCCGCGAAGGTGAGCAGCAGCATCAGGCTCTCGGCGTAGGCGACCTGCAGCACGAACGAGAGCGGCCCGAAGCAGAAGAGGGCGACGGCCCAGAGGGCGCTCTGCGCGCCGACCGTCTCGAGGACGACACGGTGCAGCAGCACCGCGGCGCCGCCTCCTGCGACCACGGCCACGCCGAGGCCGATCGCGAAGAAGGCGTTCCCGGCGAGGTCGACGCCGAGCACGGACGCGACGCCGCGCACGAGCCCGGGGAACACCGGCAGGAACGCCCACGGGTTGGGCAGCACGTGGCCGTCGTCGTCGACGGGCAGCTCGGTCGGGTAGCCCTGCTGCGCGATGGTCCGGTAGTAGCTGGCGTCCCACGAGCCCGAGAAGGAGGCGAAGCTCGGGTCGGCGCGGTAGCTGGCGAACGCCCAGCCCTGCGAGGTCGCGAGTGAGAAGAGCCCGCCGAGCCAGGCGCTCGAGACGAGCCGCGAGAGGGCGTACAGCACGAGCACGACGACCACGGGAGGGGCGCCCTGCAGTCGGGTCACGAGTCGCAGGCGCACCCCGTCAGCCTAGGAGGCGCCTCCTCGATCCCGAGATCCGTCCTGTCGATCGTCGGGAACCTTTTGTCATGGGTCGACAGAAGTGACAGAGTTGACGTGCACGCCCTCGATCTTCCTCGCCGGCCTTCCGGCCACCACGAGATCCACCACGACAAAGGAGTTCGCCATGACCTCGTCACCCTCCGTCCAGCTCTACACGGTCAGGGACGCCATCTCGGCCGACCTGCAGGGCGCCGTCGCCCGCGTCGCCGAGATCGGCTTCACCAAGGTCGAGCCCTACGACTTCGTCGCCCGCGCCGACGAGCTCGAGAAGGCCTTCGCCGCCTCGGGCGTCACCGCCCCCTCCGCCCACGCGCCGGTCATCGACTCGACCGAGCCCGAGCGCGCCTTCGCCGCCGCCGCCCAGCTCGGCGTCGGCACGGTCATCGACCCCTTCATCCCCAGCGACCGCTGGCAGACCGCCGACGACGCCCGCGCGATCGCCGACCGCGTCAACGAGCTGCAGGTGCAGGCGGCCGCCACGGGACTGGCGTTCGGCTACCACAACCACCAGTGGGAGTTCGCGAACAAGGTCGACGGGCGCCCCGTCTACGAGTTCTTCCTCGAGCGCCTGAACGACGACGTCGTGCTCGAGATCGACACCTTCTGGTCGACCGTCGGCGGCATGGACACCCCCGCGCTGCTGCGGTCGCTGGGCGACCGCGTCCAGTTCCTGCACGTCAAGGACGGCCGCATCTCGGGCGACATCGCCACCGCGCTGCCGAGCAGCGAGAGCGCCCTGGAGGTGCCGGAGGCCCTCGCCGCCGCGTTCAAGAACCAGACGCCCGCCGGCCAGGGCGACGTGGACGTCGCCGCGGTGATCGCCGCGGCTCCGCACGCGCTGCGCGTCGTCGAGTTCGACGACTACAGCGGGGACGTCTTCGACGGCATCGCCGAGTCGCTCGCGTGGCTCGCGGAGAACGACAAGTGACCGGCGTCGAGACGGGCGCCTCCGGCAGCACCGGCCGCACGGGCCGCGTCGGCGTCGGCGTCATCGGCGCGGGCGTCATCAGCGGCACCTACCTCGAGAACATGACGAGGTTCCCCGACCTCGAGGTCCTCTTCGTCGCCGACCTGATCGCCGACCGCGCCCGGTCGCGCGCCGAGGAGTACGGCGTGCCCCGCCACGGCACCGTCGAGGAGCTCCTCGCGATCGACGAGATCGAGATCGTCGTCAACCTGACGATCCCGGCCGTGCACGCCGAGGTCGGCCGCCAGATCGTCGCCGCCGGCAAGAGCGTCTGGAGCGAGAAGCCGCTGGCCCTCGACCACACCTCGGGCAGCGACCTGCTGGCCGCGGCCGACGCGGCGGGCGTCCGTGTCGCCTGCGCACCCGACACCGTGCTGGGCGCCGGCATCCAGTCGGCGATGCGCGCGATCGCCCGCGGCGACATCGGCGAGCCGCTGACCGCGACGACGCTGTTCCACGTGCCGGGGCCCGACGCGTGGCACCCGGACCCCGAGTTCCTCTTCGCGAAGGGCGCGGGCCCGCTGTTCGACATGGGCCCGTACTACGTGACGACGCTCGTGCACGCGTTCGGCGCCGCGAGCTCGGTCAGCGCCGTCTCGTCGACGTCGCGCACCACGCGCTCGATCGGCAGCGGCCCCCGTGCCGGCACCGAGTTCCCCGTCGAGGTGCCGACGCACCACGCGGCGCTCATCTCGTTCGAGGGCGGGCAGTCGGCGCAGTCGACCTTCTCGTTCCAGAACGCGCTGCCCCGCATGGGCTTCGTCGAGATCAGCGGCACGGAGGGCACGATCGTGCTGCCCGACCCCAACACCTTCGAGGGCGACTCGACGATCTGGCGCTTCGGCCAGGACGAGCCGAGCACCCTCACGGCCGCGGGATCGACGTACGGCCGCGGCTCGGGCGTGCTCGACCTCGCCCGGGCGCTGCGCGGCGGCGACGCCGAGCGTGCGAGCGGCGCCGTCGCGTCGCACGTGCTCGACGTGCTGCTCGCCGTCAGCGAGGCCGCGGAGTCGCGCTCGGTCGTCGAGGTCGCCTCGACCGTCGCGAAGCCGCAGCCGCTCGCCGAGGCCTGGGACCCGTCCGAGGCCACGCTCTAGGTCGGCCCCGCCGGGACGACCCGGCCGCCTGCAGGAGGCGCGGTGCGAGCGAGGCTCGCGCCGCGCCTCCTGCGCGTCTGCGGCCGGGCAGCTGCGCCGCCCCTTGCTCGGACCGGACCCGCCTTCCGCGAGCGCCGCGGGTCTGCCTTCCGCAAATGCCGACCGTGCCCCCTGCAATAGCGGCTTTTCCCGTCACGATCGGGGCTGCCAGACGTCTGCGGTCGGCATTTGCGGCTCCCGCGCGCGCACGGGCAGGAAGCCGATCCGCGCGCGACGGGCCCGAGGGACTCCCGCCCGGCCCGAGCCTCAGCGCCGGTTCGCGACCAGCGCCGTCGCGTACGACGGGAACCACACGCCCGCCGCGGGCCCGCCGTTGCAGGTGCCGTCGCTCGCGCCGGGCGTTTTGACCCAGAGCAGCGCGTCGAGCCGGCTCGTGCCGGACGTCGCCACGCGGGGCGTCTGTCCGAGCCCCGCGCCGGGTGCGTTGCACCAGGTGCCCTTCCAGCCGCGTCCGTTCCGCCCGACGTCGATGACGTACCGAGCCCCGCCCGTCGCGGCGGAGACCGCGTCGGCGTAGGCCCGCTCCTGGTCGACCGGGTAGTAGTTCGCGACGTTCGTGAAGAAGCCGCGGGCCTGGCCGATCCCGGCCGCCTTCAGCCGCACGGCCATGTCGGCGGGCTTGACCCAGTTCGAGTTGCCCCCGTCGAGGTAGGCAGGCACGCCCGCCCGCGAGAAGGCGGCGACGGCGCTCGCGATCGTGGCGGTCCGGGTCGCGGTCAGGGCCGGGCACGAGCTGAGGTGCCCCAGCGAGTCGGGCTCGACCAGCACGACGGCTCGGTGCCCCGCGAGCGCGGTCGCGACCTTCTGGTTCCAGGCCAGGTAGGCGGCGTCGCTCGCCGCGCCTCCTGCGGAGTGCCCGCCGCAGTCGCGCCCGGGGATGTCGTACGTGACGAACACCGGCGTCGTCCCCTTCGCCTCGGCGGCGGCCAGGTTCCGCTGGATCACCTTCACCAGCATCGCATCGTCGTACCAGGAACCCAGCCAGATCGCGATCGGCTGCGCCGCGATCGTGCGCGCCGCGGCGGCATCGACGGTGCGCCCCTGGGCGGCGAGCTGGGTCGCGGCCGTGGCGGCGGGACCGTACTGCTCGACGTGCAGCCCGCCCTTGAAGACGGTCGCCGCCGACGCGGTGCGGATCGTCGAGGAGGTGGTCGTCGCGGTCGTGCGGAGAGCCGCGGCCTCCGCAGCCGAGCCGGGGGACGAGGAGGCGGGAGGTGCGACGACGAGACCGGCCGCGAGCGCGACGACGGCCCCGGCGACGACGCCCGCGCGGGCGAGGTCGATCACGGGAGGGTCCTTCGGGGTGAGGAGGTGGTGTGCGAGCAGGTGCGTGGAGGGTGCTGACGAGGAGGTGCCGGTCACGGCGGCCCGCTCGGCGAGCGCCGCGACTGGCTCAGTGCACCACGACGGCGCGGCGGCCCCTACCCCCCGTCCGGAGGCGCACGTCGCCCGTCTTCGGGGGTGGGGGTACGTCGCGCGTCCCCGCTGCGCAGGACCGGGGTGAGGGATCCTGCACGTCGGGTGGGCGCCTCCTCGACGCTCACGGTGCGCGCACTGTCCGCGCGTGGGCCCGGCGCGATGGGCGCACGGGGTGACGGCGAACACCCCGGAGTGGACGGAACACCCCCGAACGACGGGGTGCATGGTCCACTTCGGGGTGCGGCGGGCAGCGGCGAGCGGCGGCGGCGCGGCAGCGTGCGAATCAGAGGCGCGCGGCGGCGGCGCAGCAGCGTGCGGGTCAGCGGCGCGCGGCGGCGGCCTCGACGGCGGCGACCGCGGCGGCGACTCCCCCGCTCCAGGGGGCGCCGTGCCCGGGCAGCACCCACGTCGCCCCCGTGTCGACCAGGGCCCGCAGCGACGCGACGGCGCGCTCGGGCTCGTCGGTGAAGGGCGCCGGCTGCGGCCCCTCCGCGCCGGTGAGCACGTGCCTCGTCGTCAGCGCGTCGCCCACGAACAGGGCGTCGGCGAGCGGCACGTGCACGGCCACGCTGCCCTCCGAGTGGCCGGGCACGCTGATCACGCGCGGCGCGCCGGGCAGGTCGAGCACGTCGCCGTCGTGCACCTCGACGACCTCGCAGAGCCAGGCCGAGCGTGCGCCGCCCTTGCGGACGAAGTAGGTGAGGAACTGCAGCATCGCCCCGAGCTTCATCTGCTGCTTCAGGCCGGCCGGCTTGTCGCCGCCCTTCGCTCGGGAGGCGTCGGCCGCGTGGACGTACACCGGCACCCCGTGCTCGCGGCGCAGCCACTCGGCGAAGCCGACGTGGTCGGAGTCGCCGTGCGTCAGGACCACGCCGGCGACGTCGGCCGGCCCGAGGCCGAGCGAGGCGAGCTCGGCGAGCAGCTCGCGGCGGTGGCCGGGCAAGCCGGCGTCGACGGCGGTGACGCCCTCGGGAGTGACGACGAGGTAGGAGGCGACGATGTCGTTGCCGAGGCGGTGGACGTACTCGCTGATCTTCATGATGGCTACGATACATAGCCATCATGGCTACGGTCAATAGGTATGGTGGACGGATGCCGACTCCCGACCGCACCTCCTTGGAGGCCATCGTCACCGCCGCCCGCGACCTGCTCGAGACGGAGGGGCTGGCCGGCCTGACCATGCAGGCGGTGGCCGAACGGGTCGGAGTGCGCGCCCCCTCCTTGTACAAGCGGGTGCAGGGCCGGGATCAGCTGGTGCAGCTGGTGGCGGAGGCGACCCTCGAGGAGGTGGGCGTGCGGCTCGAGGAGAGCGCCGACCTGGGCGACCTGGTCGACCGGTTCCGGGCGTTCGGGCACGAGCGGCCGGCGGCGTTCCAGCTGGTGATGACGCCGGGGCCGGGCGTCCCGACCGCGCGGCCCGAGTTCGGTGCGGCGACGAGCCGGCCGATCCTGCGTCACGCGGGCGCCCTCGCGGGCGAGGACCGGGCCCTGGAGGCGGCGCGCACGGTGACCGCCTGGGCCGCCGGCTTCGTGAGCATGGAGCTCGCCGGTGGCTTCGGCCTCGGCGGCGACGTCGACGCCGCCTGGCGGTTCGGGGCGGAGCGGATCGTGGCGGCGGTGTCGACCGAGGAGTGACGGCGGGCCTGCCGTCCCCGTTCGACAGCTCGCCTGGCCGCCTGCCTGCCTGCCGGCTCGGCTGCCTGCCCGGCCGCCGGCCTGCCTGCCCGGCCGCCGCGGCCGCCTACGGCGTCGGCGGGTAGTCGCGCCGCTCGGGGATCACGCCGCGGACTCCCCCGCGGGGCGCAGGCACGTCGCCCGTCCACCGGGGGATGACGTGCACGTGGAGGTGCATGACCGTCTGGCCGGCCGCCTCCCCGACGTTGACGCCGAGGGTGTACCCGTCGGGCGCGAGCTCACCGTCCAGCTGCAGCCGCACCTCCTCGACCAGGGCCGTGAGGGCGGCGTGCTCGTCGACCGTCGCGTCGAACCAGGTCGCGACCTCGCGTCGCGGCACGACGAGCGTGTGGCCCGGCGAGACGGGGTTCGCGTCGCGCACCGCGAAGGCCAGCTCGTTCGCGGCGACGTGCTGGTCGGCGGGGATGCGCGTGAACGGCGACGACATGTCCACACCCTAGGGGCGCGCTCTTGTGGTGCCGAGGGTGCGCGGCCAGGATGAGCGCGACCCGCTCGCGGCTGCCGTGCGCGGAGCTGCGGCTGCGGCTGCGGCTGTGCGAGCAGCGGGCGACGGGTCCACGACGAGAGGAACACATCATGGCGTCAGGCGGAGAAGGACTCAGCAAGGAGGAGCGCGCGGCCGTGAAGGAACGCGCGGCCGAGCTGCGCGCCGAGGCGAAGCGGCAGAAGTCCGCCGACAAGGCGGCGGCCGAGCTGCAGGCGGTCCTCGACGCGCACGCCGCGATGCCCGAGGAGGAACGGACCGTCGCCGAGGCACTGCACGCGCTGGTGCTCGAGCACGCTCCGATGCTCGCCCCCAAGACCTGGTACGGGTTCCCCTCGTACGCCGACGCGGACGGCAAGATCGTCGTGTTCTTCCAGCCCGGCTCGAAGTTCGGCGGGCGCTACTCGACGATGGGCTTCCAGGACGCGGCCCAGCTCGACGACGGCGACATGTGGCCGACGTCGTACGCGCTGTCGAGCGTCGACGAGACGACGAGCCCCGTCATCGCGGCGCTGCTGCGGAAGGCGACCGGGCAGGCCGCGTAGCCGCGCCGCTGCAGCCCCACCCGCGCCTCCTTCACCACCCGCGCCTGCCTCGTGCGAAGCTGACCGCATGGACCTCGTCGTGTCGCGTGCGCTCACCGTGCCCGCGGCCGAGCTCGTCTGGCGGTTCTCGCGCTCGTCGGGCCCGGGAGGCCAGCACGTGAACACGTCGGACAGCCGGGTGCAGCTCTCGTGGGACGTCGCCTCCTCGGCCGCCGTCAACGACGACCAGCGGGCCCTGCTGCTCACCCGCCTCGGCGGCCGGCTCGTCGACGGCGTGCTCACGGTCACGTCGTCCGAGCAGCGGTCGCAGCTGCGCAACCGCGAGACCGCACTGGCGAAGCTCGCCGACGTGATCGCGGCCGGCCTCGCCCCCGACGCGGCGCCTCGACGTCCGACCCGGCGCACCCGCGGCTCGGACCGCCGCCGGCTCACCGCGAAGAACGAGCGCTCGGCCACGAAGCAGCAGCGCCGCCGCCCGACAGACGACTAGCGCGTCGCGACGCCTGCCGTGCGGCCGTGCTGGCCGCGGTGGCGGAGGGCGTGGGATTCGAACCCACGAGACATCTCTGCCCACTTGTTTTCAAGACAAGCTCCATCGGCCGCTCGGACAGCCCTCCCGGCACACCCGCCGGAGCCGGTGCGACCGCGCCGAGTCTAGCCGAGGCACTCCCTCCGCCCACGAAACGGCGAGAAGTGCTCTCGGGCAGCCGCTCAAGAGCACTTCTCGTCGGCTCACACCCTTCCGAGCGGGCAGCGGCAACTCAGAGCTGCGCGAGCGCCTCCGCGAGACCGTCGTCGAGGTCGGTGCGGGTGCGCTCGTTGGCGACCTCGTGCACGTCGTCGGGAGCCTGGCCCATCGAGACGCCGCGGCCCTCGGCAGCGGCCCAGTGCAGCATCGCGATGTCGTTGCGGCCGTCGCCCACGGCGAGCACGCGCTCGCGCGGGATGCCGAGCTCGGCACGCACGCGCTCGAGAGCAGTCGCCTTCGTGACGCCGTCGGGCGCGATGTCGAGCCAGGCCGTCCAGCCGACGTTGTAGTTCACCTTCTGCAGGCCCATCCGCTCGACCACCTCGAGGAAGTCGTCGGTGTCGTGCGACGGCGACACCACGACGACGCGGGTCGCCGCGATCTCGAAGAGCTGCTCGAACTCGACCTTCTCGGCGCCGCCCGTGTGCTCCACCTGGGGGAACGAGCCGCAGTAGCGCATGACGCCGTGCCTGTCCTCGACGGCGTACGCCGCCTCGTTGAGGCCCTCGCGGATGGTGGTCAGCACGTCGGTCGGGTCGAACTCCTCGACGTGGAACTGCGAGTAGCCGGTCGGCGCCGACTCGTCGCGACCCAGCGTGATCGCCCCGTTGGCGCAGACCACGTACTCGGACACGAGGCCGAGGCGGTCCATCACGGGCAACGTCATCGACACGGACCGCCCGGTCGCGATCATCACCGCGTGCCCCTGGGAGGCGAGGCGGGTGATCTCGCCGGCCACCGCCTCCGAGATGGTGCCCCCTTCTTGCATGATCGTGCCGTCGACGTCGAGCGCCACGAGCCAGCGCTCGTCGGCCGACACGGCCGCCGCCACGGCGGACCGCCGGCGGGTGTCGTCGTCCCAGCTCGAGCTCTCGCCGGTCGTCATGTCGTCGGCGCTCACGCGACCGGCTCGATGACCTCGAGGCCGCCGAGCCACGGACGCAGCGCCTCGGGCACGACGACCGAGCCGTCGGCCTGCTGGTGCGTCTCGAGGATCGCCACCAGCCAACGCGTGGTCGCCAGCGTGCCGTTCAGCGTCGCGACGGGCGCCGTCTTGCCGCTCTCGGTGCGGTAGCGGGTGTCGAGGCGACGAGCCTGGAACGTGGTGCAGTTCGAGGTGCTGCTGAGCTCGCGGTAGGTGCCCTGCGTCGGCACCCACGCCTCGATGTCGAACTTGCGCGCGGCGCTCGATCCGAGGTCGCCCGCCGCCACGTCGATCACGCGGTAGTTGAGGCCGAGCGCCTGCATCATCGACTCCTGCAGGGCGACGAGCGCGTCGTGCTCCTGCTCGGCCTGGTCGGGGTGCACGTAGCTGAACATCTCGAGCTTGTTGAACTGGTGCACGCGGAGGATGCCGCGGTTGTCCTTGCCGGCGGCGCCCGCCTCGCGGCGGTAGCAGGTCGACCAGCCGGCGTAGCGGATGGGCCCGGCCGTCACGTCGAGGATCTCGTCGGAGTGGTACCCCGCGAGGGCCACCTCGCTCGTGCCCGTCAGGTAGAGGTCGTCGGCGGGCAGGTGGTAGACCTCGTCGGAGTGCGAGCCCAGGAACCCGGTGCCCGCCATGATCTCGGGCCGCACCAGCGTCGGCGTGATCAGCGGCGTGAAGTCGTTCTCGATCGCCTTGTCGAGCGCCATGTTCATCAGCGCGAGCTCGAGGCGGGCGCCGATGCCGCGGAGGAAGTAGAAGCGCGAGCCCGACACCTTCGTGCCGCGCTTGATGTCGATCGCGCCGAGCTTCTCGCCGAGGTCGGCGTGGTCGAGGGGCTCGAAGTCGAAGGAGGGGCGGGTGCCGACCTCGCGGAGCGTCGCGAAGTTCTCCTCACCGCCGGCGGGCACGCCGTCGACGACGACGTTGCCGAGCGAACGGACGGCCTTGTCGAAGGCGGTGTCGGCCTCGGTCGACGCGACCTGCGCCTCCTTGACCCTTGCGGCCAGCTGCTGGGCCTGCGCGACGAGACCGGCCTTCTCCTCTTTCGGGGCCTTGGCGACGGTCTTGCCGAACGCGTTCTGCTCGGCCCGCAGCTCCTCGAACGAGGCGATGGCCGAGCGGCGGGCGGCGTCGGCGGCGACCGCGTCGTCGACCAGCGACTCCGACTCACCTCGGGCACGCTGGCTCGTCTTGATCACGTCGGGGGCATCGCGCAGCAGCTGGGGATCGATCACGGGTCCATCTTATGGACGCCCCCTGACGCTCGGCGCTCTCCCCGGGCGCAGGTGCGGGCCGCGCATCCTTCCCCAGGCGGTGCAGGAGGCACGCCCCGCCTCGTGCCCGCCCGTTACGGTGGGCGGATGACGACCTCCCCCGCCGCCTCGCCCGCCGAGTCCCCCTCGGCGCCCGACGCCGCGACGGCCCAGAAGACGGCAGCCGTCGTCTACAACCCCATCAAGGTCGACATCGCGAAGGTCCGCGCGGCCGTGCTGCGGCACGAGGCCGAGGCCGGCTGGGGCCCGACCCGCTTCTACGAGACCAGCGTCGAGGATCCCGGCGGCGGCATCACCGCGACGGCCGTGGCCGAGGGCGCCGACGTCGTCATCGCGGCCGGCGGCGACGGCACGGTCCGCGCCGTGGCCGAGGCGCTCCGGGGCTCGCACGCCGCCATCGCCCTGCTGCCGAGCGGCACGGGCAACCTGCTGGCCCGCAACCTGGACCTCGACCTCGACCACCTCGACGGCTCCGTCGCCACCGCTTTCTCCGGCCGTGACCGCGCGATCGACCTCGGGCTCGTCGACGTCGAGCGCGAGAACGGCGAGCGGGAGCGCTTCGCGTTCGTCGTCATGGCCGGCATCGGCCTCGACGCCAAGATGCTCGCCAACACCAACCCGAAGCTCAAGGCCCGTGTCGGCTGGCTCGCCTACGTCGACGCCATCGCGCGCTCGCTCCGCGACGACAACAGCATGGTCATCCGCTACGACCTCGACGGCCAGGGCCGCAAGACGATGCGTGCCCACACCGTGCTCGTCGGCAACTGCGGGCTGCTGCCCGGCAACATCATGCTCCTGCCCGACGCCGCGGTCGACGACGGCGTCTTCGACATCGTCGCCCTGCGCCCCGACGGCTTCTTCGGCTGGGTGCAGATCTGGGTCAAGATCGTGTGGGAGAACGGAGTGCTGCGTCGCAGCTCCGTCGGACGCAAGATCATGGCGCACAGCCGCGAGGTGCGCACGGTCCGCTACTCGAAGGGGCGCGAGATCGTCGTGCGCCTCGACGAGCCGCAGGACTTCGAGATGGACGGCGACTCGGTCGGCAAGGCCGTCGCCATCAAGACGTGGGTCGACCCCGGGGCGCTGACGGTGCGCGTCCCGGCCTGACGACCCGCACCTCCGTCGCTCCCCACCGTCAGGCACGACGGAGAGGCGCGCTCGCGCCGAGGAGGCGCGGCTCAAGCTCCCGAGACCAGCCCGCGGAGCCAGTCGCGCGCGTCGACGAACGCGTCGTCGTCGTAGCGCGGCACGACGACGACCGGGCGGGCGTCGGCCCGGGGGTACGACCCGAGGAACATCACGTTCGGGCTGAACCGCTTGAGGCCGAGCAGCGCGTCGGCGACGCGCTCGTCGAGCACGTGCCCCTCGAGGTCGATCACGAAGCGGTACCGGCCGAGGGCGTCGCCGATCGGCCGCGACTGGATCAGGCTGAGGTTGATGCCGCGGGTCGCGAACTGCTCGAGCATGTCGACGAGGGCGCCCGCGCCGTCCTCGGGCAGCTCGACGATGATGCTCGTCTTGTCGGCGCCCGTCGCGGGAGGCACCGGCACGGTGCGGCTGACGAGCACGAAGCGGGTCACGGCGTTGCGGTTGTCGCCGATCTCGCGGGCGAGCACCTCGACGTCGTGGTGCTCGGTGATCGTCGGCGGGGCCACGGCGGCGTCGGCCCGGCCTGCGCCGGCCGGGGTCGACAACAGGTCGGCCGCCGCGGCGACGTTCGAGGTCGCCGGCAGGTGACCGTGCCCGGGCAGGTTCGCCTCGAGCCAGAGGTGGGTCTGCGCGTAGGCGACCGGGTGCGCGTTGACGACCCGCACCTCCTCGAGGCGGGTGCCCGGACGCGCGACGAGCACGAAGTCGACCGCGACCAGGTACTCGCCGACGATGCGGAGGCCGGGCACGGTGGCCAGGGCGTCCTGCGTGGCCGAGACGCCGCCCTCGACGCTGTTCTCGATCGCGATCATCGCGGCGGCGCTGCGGCCGGACACGACGTCGGCGAGCGCCTCGCCCACGTTGTTGACGCTGCGCCACTCGGCGCCCGCGGCCTCGGGCACCTGCTTGAGGGCCGCCTCCGTGAAGGTGCCGGCCGGGCCGAGGTAGCTGTAGGTCGACGAGGAGGCGGGGGTCGGCATGACGGAGAGCCTACTGATGGCCGAGGGCCCGCTGACGACCGAGGGCCTGCTGATGTCCGAGGGCCCGCTGACGACCGAGGGCCTGCTGATGTCCGAGAGCCTGCTCGTGTCCGAGAGCCTGCTCGTGTCCGAGAGCCTGCTGAGCGCCGTGGCCGGGCAGCGACGGCTGTCGTCGGCTGGTGCCAGGATGAGCGCATGACCGATCGCGCAGGCACCCCCGCACTCGACAGCGACCTCATCGACACCGGTGAGCTCGTGGACGCCTACTACTCGCTCGTCCCCGACGTGTCGGTGCCCGAGCAGAAGGTCGTCTTCGGCACCTCGGGCCACCGCGGCTCGTCGCTCGACACCGCCTTCAACGAGACGCACATCGCGGCGATCACGCAGGCGATCGTCGAGTACCGCGCCGACCAGGGCATCACCGGTCCCCTCTTCATCGGGCGCGACACCCACATGCTCAGCGCCCCCGCCGAGCGCACGGCGATCGAGGTGCTCGTCGGCAACGGCGTGCACGTGCTCGCGGACGCCGACGGCGGCTACGTGCCGACGCCCGCGCTGAGCCACGCGATCCTCGTGCACAACGCCGACCCGGCCAACACCGAGAAGGCCGACGGCATCGTCGTCACTCCCAGCCACAACCCGCCGCGCGACGGCGGCTTCAAGTACAACCCCCCGCACGGCGGTCCGGCCGACAGCGACGCCACGTCGTGGATCGCGAACCGCGCGAACGAGATCATCGCCGCGGGCAACGTCGACGTCGTCAAGGCCGACGGCAGCGCCGGGCGCCACGACTTCCTGCGCGGCTACGTGGGCGACCTGATCAACGTCATCGACATCGACGCCATCAAGGCGGCCGGCGTCAAGATCGGCGCCGACCCGCTGGGCGGCGCGAGCGTCGAGTACTGGGGCGCCATCCGCGACGTCTACGGCCTCGACCTGACGGTCACGAACCCCGGCGTCGACCCGACCTGGCGCTTCATGACGCTCGAC
>Ga0308167_1003001_pt1 | contig 14227 bp, 9 predicted proteins | sample PhyCR1_2_FD_202138 | JGI IMG/M metagenome (GOLD analysis project Ga0308167, IMG submission 202138) | Phyllosphere microbial communities from UC Gill Tract Community Farm, Albany, California, United States - DLSLRC.R1 | ecosystem: Host-associated > Plants > Phyllosphere > Unclassified | place... | reverse complement strand
GCTGCGATCCGGAGGATCCGGTCCCGCTGGAGGAACCAGCCGACGACCAGGAGCGGAATCACGATGACGAGCGACGCGATCGTGTACGTGCCGACGGGGTAGTCGATGGCCATGAGCACCACGACCGACGCGAGGAACGCGAGCGTCAGCCACGAGGTCACCGGGGCGCCCGGCAGCCGGAAGGACGGCTCCTTCGCGAGCCCCTGCTTCGCCCACTGCCGCAGGCGCATCTGGCAGAGGATGATCGTGCCCCACGCCGTGATGATGCCGAGGCTGGCGATGTTCAGCGCGATCTCGAAGGCCTGGTCCGGCACCAGGTAGTTGAGCGCGACGCCCAGGACGGTGAAGGCCGCCGTGAGCAGGATGCCCGCGTACGGGACGCCGCCGCGCGACATCTTCGTCGTCCACTTCGGTGCGGAGCCGTTCATGCCCATCGAGTGCAGCGCCCGGCCGGTCGAGTAGAGACCGGCGTTGAGGGACGACAGCGCGGCGGTGAGCACGACGAAGTTCATGATCGACCCGACGACCACCCCGACCTGGGGGTTCCCGAGCGACGAGAAGAACGTCACGAACGGGCTCTCACCCTCCTTGTACGACGTGTACGGCAGCAGCAGCGAGAGCAGCACGACCGACCCGACGTAGAAGACCGCGATGCGGAACACGACCGAGTTGATGGCGCGGGGGATGACCTTCTCGGGGTTCTGCGTCTCGCCGGACGCGGTACCGACGAGCTCGATGGCCGCGTAGGCGAACACGACGCCCTGGATGACGAGGACCGCGGGCAGCACGCCGTTCGGGAACAGCCCGTCGTTGTCCGCCCAGATCGAGAACCCGGTCCGCACGGCCTCGCCGCCGGTCTCCACCGGGAACGCGAAGACGAGCCACACGATCGCGACGACGAGGAACGCCACGAGTGCGGCGACCTTGATGAGCGCGAACCAGAACTCGAGCTCGCCGAAGACCTTCACGGCGACCATGTTCGCTGCCAGGACCACCACGAGCGCGATGAGCGCCAGGAGCCACTGCGGAGCCGCGGTGAACGCCTTCCAGTACTGCAGGTAGAGCGCGACGGCCGTGGTGTCCACGATCGAGGTCATCGCCCAGTTGAGGAAGTACATCCACCCCGCGGCGTAGGCGAACTTCTCGCCGTAGAACTCGCGGGCGTAGGAGATGAACGAGCCCGACGACGGGCGGTGGAGCACCAGTTCACCGAGCGCTCGCAGGATGAAGAACGCGAAGACGCCCGCGACCAGGTACGTGACCGCGAGCGCGGGGCCCGCCGTGTTGAGGCGTCCGCCCGCTCCGAGGAAGAGGCCGGTGCCGATGGCGCCACCGATGGCGATCATCTGCAGCTGCCGGGGCTTCAGCCCGTGCTGGTAGCCCTCTTGCTCGTGCGAGAAGTCGTTCGCGGGCGCACGGTCCACGCCCGTGTCGTTCTGCGCTGTCATGCGCGCCACGCTACATGCGCCGGGGAACCAGGGCGGCACACAATCCTCCGAACGACCTGGATTGTAACGAGACGGTCACGATCGCGATCCCCGTGCCCATGGGCGACACGCCATGGGTGGGGTACAGTTCCGGCCCGGATTCCGGCGGACGTCGATTCGGTTCGGGGGACAGGAACTCGCTAGCGTTGAACGTCCCCACAGACCCGGCACGGGCGGGGACACGACGACCAGAACGCGTCCACGGCGAGCAGTACGAGCCGTGTCCGTACGGTCGGCCGGACCGGGACCGCCCCGAGCGTGGTCCCTGCGTGCGTGATCGCTCGCCCTGCGCCTGGCGCGGGCTCGATGTGGCTGCGCAGCGCGCAGGTCCCGGACGACCCGTTCGCAACCACAACGCGACCGGTGTGCGCCCGAGCGCCGCGGTCGCGCGAGGAGTCCCGTTGACCATCGCTCCACCCGACCCGCAGGCTGCCCGGCCAGCGACCGACGACGTCGCGCCCGCCGTGCACGTCCGCGACCTCTACAAGGTGTTCGGCCGCCGACCGGGCGAAGCCGTCCGACGTCTCGCCGCCGGCGCCACCCGCGACGAGGTGCGTGACCTCGGCTCCGCGGCCGTCATCGGCGCCTCGTTCGATGTCCGCCCCGGCGAGATCTTCGTCGTCATGGGTCTGTCCGGATCCGGCAAGTCGACCCTCATCCGCATGCTCAACGGCCTGCTCGAGCCCACCTCGGGCACCGTCGAGGTCGGTGGACGCCGCATCACGGGGGCCGGCGCGAAGGAGGTCCGCGACATCCGACGCACGAGCGTGTCGATGGTCTTCCAGCACTTCGCGCTCCTGCCGCACCGGACCGTGCTCGAGAACGTCGCCTACGGGCTCGAGGTCAACGGCGTCGACAAGACGACCCGGCTCGCGAAGGCCCGCGAGGTCATCGGGCTCGTCGGACTCGACGTCTGGGCGGATGCGAAGCCCGACGAGCTGTCCGGCGGCATGCAGCAGCGCGTGGGCATCGCCCGGGCCCTGGCGGCGGAGACCGACGTCCTGCTCATGGACGAGGCGTTCAGCGCCCTGGACCCGCTCATCCGCCGCGAGATGCAGGAACAGCTCGTCGACCTGCAGCAGCGGCTCGGCAAGACGATCGTCTTCATCACCCACGACCTCAACGAGGCGATGTTCCTCGGGGACCGCATCGCGGTCATGCGCGACGGCCGGATCGTGCAGATCGGGTCGCCGGAGGACATCCTCACCGACCCGGCCAACGACTACGTCGCCCAGTTCGTGCAGGACGTCGACCGCGCCCGGGTGCTCACCGCCGCCAGCGTCATGGAGCCGGCGCGTGCCGTCGTCCCGCTCACCGTCGGCCCGCGCGGGGCGCTGCGCACCATGCGCGACCTGCAGACCGCCGCCGTCTTCGTCACGGGCCGGGGCCGGAAGCTCGAGGGCTGGGTCCGGGACCGCCACGTCATGCGCCAGGTGAAGGCGGGCGACACGAACCTCGACGCGATCGTCAACACCGAGTACGCCGAGGTCGGCCCGGACACCGCGCTCACCGACCTGTTCGAGCTCGCCGTCGAGTCGCCGCTGCCCATCGCGGTCGTCGACGACGAGCGCCGTCTGCTCGGCGTCGTACCGCGCGTGACGCTGCTCGCCGCCCTCGGCAACGTGCCGACGACCACCAGCCCGATCCCGGTCACGGAGCCCGTCACCCGGATCGCCGCCGACATCGAGGCCACCCTCGCCGCGACCGGCGAGGTCCCCGTGCAGGTCGACGGCCCCGCCGACCGGAGCGTCGCCGACCGGAGCGTCGCCGACCGGAGCGTCGCCGACCGGAGCGTCGCCGCGACGGAAGGAGACCACCAGTGATCACCCCCGGCACGAACTCGTTCGGCGACTTCCACCTCCCGCTCGGCGCCTGGGTCGCCGCGGTCGTCGACTGGATCACCACGTACCTCTCCGGCTTCTTCGACGTCGTCCGCTACGTGTTCACGTGGATGGACGCCTGGATGGAGTACTTCCTGTCGACCCCGCCGTTCTGGGTGGTCGTCGTCGTCCTGGTCGCCCTCGCGTGGGCGGCGAAGGGCTGGAAGCTCGCGGTCGGCGCCGCCGTCGGCCTGCTGTTCATCGTGAGCGTCGGACAGTGGACCAACGCGATGCAGACGCTCGCGCTCGTGATCGTCGCCGCGGGCCTCGCGGTCGTGTTCAGCATCCCGCTCGGGGTCTGGGCGGCGCGCTCCGACACGGCGAGCCGGATCATCCGCCCGGTCCTCGACTTCATGCAGACGACGCCCGCGTTCGTCTACCTCATCCCGGCGCTCCTGCTCTTCCGCGTCGGCGTGGTCCCCGGCATCGTCGCGACCATCGTGTTCGCGATGGCACCCGGCGTCCGGCTCACCGAGCTCGGCATCCGCGGCGTCCCGAGCGAGGTCGTCGAGGCCGGCGCCGCGTTCGGCTCCAGTCCGTGGCGCATCCTCCGCCAGATCCAGCTGCCCCTCGCGAAGGCCAGCATCATGGCCGGCGTCAACCAGGTCATCATGCTGTCGCTCTCGATGGTCGTCATCGCCGGCATGGTCGGCGCGGGTGGACTCGGCGAGCAGATCGTCGCGTCCCTCAACCGCATCGACGTCGGCCTCGGCGCCGAAGCCGGGCTCTCCGTCGTGGTCCTCGCGATCCTGCTGGACCGCCTCACCGCCGCCCTCGGCGCGGACGGGAGCCGCGTCCAGCTGCTCTGGAAGCGGCAGCGGAAGCGGGGGCGGGCCGCCCCGGACGCCGCATCCGCCGAGACCACCACCACCCGGCCGGTCAGCGACCGCCAGACCGTCGACGCGTGAGGAAGGACCACACCGTGCAACGAAACCGCGTCACGCGCACCATCACCGCGGCCGCCCTCGCCGCCGCCACCGCACTGGGCCTGACGGCCTGCATGCCGCCCGGCTACTACGGCGCCAGCGGGACCCTCGACAACGGCGACCAGAAGTCGATGCACATCGTCGTCTTCAACGGCTGGGACGAGGACACCGCGGCCAGCTACCTGTGGAAGTACGTGCTGGAGGAGAAGGGCTACGACGTCCAGCTCACCAACTCCGACGTCGCGCCGGCGTACACGGGTCTCGCCAACGGCGACTACGACGTCGTGTTCGACACCTGGCTGCCGAACACCCACAAGGAGTACATGGACACGTACGGCGAGGACCTGACGGACCTGGGCGCGTGGAACGAGCAGGCATCGCTGGAGCTCGCCGTCCCCGAGTACTCCGAGATCGACTCCATCGACGAGCTCCGGGCGAAGGCATCGGACTTCGGCAACAAGATCGTCGGCATCGAGCCCGCTGCGGGGGAGACCAAGGTCGTCAGCGATCAGGTGATCCCGGAGTACGGGCTCGACGGCATGGACTTCGTCACCAGCTCCACCCCGGCGATGCTCGCCGACCTCAAGGCGGCGATCGCGAAGCAGGAGGACGTCGTCGTGACGCTCTGGCGTCCGCACTGGGCCTACGACGCGTTCCCGATCAAGGACCTCGAGGACCCGAAGGGGGCGCTCGGCGACAACGAGGAGATCCACACGATCGCCAAGCAGTCGATCGCTGACGACTTCCCGACCGCGACGAAGTGGATGCGCGACTTCGAGATGGACTCGGACACGCTGTACTCGCTCGAGAACGCGCTCGTGAACAGCGGCGCGAAGACGAGCGAGTACCCGGCGATCACCGAGCAGTGGGCGTCGGAGCACCGCGATTACGTGGACTCGCTCACGTCCGCGGACTGATCGGCCGTCACACCCGCAGGGCCCGGTGCGCGTCGCGCGCACCGGGCCCTTCCCGTGTGCGGTGACCGATTCCTGGACGACGTCCGTCGTCCACCGGTTGCATGGAGGGATGGACATCCTCCTCCGACTCCTCGTCGCGATCGGGTTCGCCCTGCTCATCACCGCAGCGGCCGCGCTGGTGACCCACCTCGTCTTCCGCTCCCTCGGCAGACGCGAGCGCTGGGCCGCCGTGCTCTCGCGGCGCACGAAGCACCCGTTCCGGAGCATGCTGCTCGTCGCGCTGCTCTGGACCGCCTTCGCCACGAGCGTGCCCGACACCGACGCCCACCCCTGGCGCGACGAGGTCACGCACGTCTTCCTCATCGCGACCATCGCGGTCGGGTGCTGGTTGGCGTGCGAGGTCGCCATCTTCCTCGAGAGCCTGGGCCTGCACCGCTACCGGATCGACGTGCCCGACAACCGGCAGGCCCGACGCATCCGCACGCAGGTGCTCGTCATCCGCCGGCTCACCGTCGCGGTCCTCGTGATCATCGCCCTCGGCGCGATCCTCCTCACCTTCCCCGGAGTCGAGGCGGCGGGTGCGAGCGTCCTCGCCTCGGCTGGGCTGCTCTCCGTGATCGCGGGTCTCGCCGCGCAGTCGACGCTCGGCAACGTCTTCGCCGGCATGCAGCTCGCCTTCTCCGGCTCCATCCGCGTCGACGACGTCGTCGTGGTCGAGCAGCAGTGGGGACGGATCGAGGAGATCACGCTCACCTACGTCGTCGTGCACCTCTGGGACGACCGACGGTTCGTGCTGCCGTCGACCTACTTCACGTCGACGCCGTTCGAGAACTGGACGCGGACGAACAGCGAACTCCTCGGTGCCGTCGAGTTCGACCTGGACTGGCGCGTCCGGCCGGGTGACATGCGCGCCGAGCTCGAGCGGATCCTCACCCGCACCGAGCTCTGGGACGGGCGCGTGCAGGTCCTGCAGGTGACCGACGCCGTCCAGGGGTACGTGCACGTCCGCGTGCTCGTGACCGCGCACGACGCGCCGTCCCTGTTCGACCTGCGGTGCTACGTCCGCGAGGAGCTCGTGGCCTGGATCCAGCGCACACACCCGGACGCGCAGCCGGTGCAGCGCGTCCTCATGGTGGACGACGTCGCGGCTCCCACCCGTCGGGCGGCGTCCACTGCGTCGTCGTCCGCGCTCTTCGGCGCCGACCAGGACGACCGCGCGGCGATGTTCACCGGCCCGATCCGCACCTCGGGCATCCGACCGGACGAGGTGCCCCCGGCCCGGTGACCCAGACGGAACCAGGTTCCGGACACAGCACCGCGAAAAAGCGTGGTTCAGTGTCCGGGACCTGGTTCCGGTGGAGCGCCGCGACGCGTACGCACGGACGGACGGGAGGCGCGGTGCCAGCCGGCACTCCTCCCTCGCAGGCTCGGTCGGCGCGCCCCGCGTGACGCTGGCGCGTCACCGCTGAGCGGGGCGCGCCCGTCGTCGGCTCCGGACCTACGGCTGCCGCGCCTTCACGGCGCGGTCGTCCTCGACCACCGTGCCGATCGCCACGATCGTCGTCGCGAGCCACGCCACCCAGGTGAGGGCGAGGCGCCAGTCGCGCGGACCCTGCCGCGTCGTCTGCAGCACGCTGTAGCCGCTGATGATCGAACTCCACACCGCACCGCTGAACATGAACTTCCGCACGGGTTCCTCCTGTCGTCGTCCCCGGCCACCGTACCGGCCGCTACATTGGAGCGCCGCCGGTCGCCCTGCCGGCGCGCTCGTGGAGGAGTCGTCGTGCGTCAAGCCCTGATCGGGGGAGTCCTGCTCGCCGCAGGCGCCCTGGCCGTCGCGGTCGGATGGCTGCCGCTGCACGACCTCGGGGAGCTCGCCGCCCGCGTGCTGCCCGTCCTCGCGTTCGTCCTCGGGCTGACCGTCGTCGCCGAGCTCGCCGCCGACGCGGGCGTGTTCGACCGCCTGGCCGACCTGGCCGCACGGGTGGGCGGCGGACGCACGCTCGGACTCTGGGCCGCGGTCGTCGTGCTCGCCGTGGCGTGCACCGTCTTCCTGTCGATCGACACCACCGCGGTGCTCCTCACCCCGATCGTCATCACGCTCGCACGCCGGGTCGGGCTGCCTGCCATGCCGTTCGCGCTCACCACCGTCTGGCTCGCGAACACGGCGTCGCTCCTGCTACCGGTGTCGAACCTGACGAACCTGCTCGCGGTCGACCGCATCGGGCTCGACGGGCCGATCCCGTTCGCCGGCCTCATGGTCTGGGCGGCGCTCGCGGGGGTGGTCGTGCCGTGCGGCGTGCTGCTCGTGGTGTTCCGCGGACGGCTGTTCGGCCGGTACACCCCGGTCCCGGCCCGTCCGCCGGCGGACCCGGTCTTCTTCTGGGCGGCGGCAGCCGTGCTCGTCGCGCTCGTCGTGGCGTTGACCGCGGGCGCTCCCGTCTGGGTCGCCGCGCTCCTGGCGGCCGCGGTGCTCGTGGTCGTCGCGGCCTTCCGGGCCCCGTCGGAGCTCCGCCCGGCCCGGGTGCCGTGGTCGACGCTGCTCTTCGCGTCCGGCCTGTTCGTCGTCGTGGAGACGCTGCACACGACGGGGATCACGGACCCGGTGGTGCGCGCGCTCGAGGGCGGCACCGGGACGGGTCCGCTCCTGCTCCTCGGTGGTGCGGGAGCGGTGGCGGCGAACGCGATCGACAACCTGCCCGCCTACCTCGTCCTCGAACCCGCGGCGGGACACGAGGCGCTCCGGTACGCCGCGCTCCTGGTCGGTGTGAACGCCGGGTGCCTCGTCACACCGTGGGCGTCCCTGGCGACGCTGCTGTGGCACGCCCGACTCCGGGCGGAGGGCGTGGAGCTGTCGTGGGGGCGCTACGTGGCGCTCGGCTGCGTGGTCGCCCCGCTCACGGTCATCGCCGGCGTGCTCGCACTGCGGATCTGAGCGGCACCGCCGACGCCGCTACAGCCAGTCCTTGGCGCGGAACACGCGGAAGAGCACGAGCGAGGACACCACGACGAGCCCGAGCGCGAGGAACAGCCCGCTCCAGTGCCCGGCCCCGGGGAACTCGACGTTCATGCCGAACGCCCCGGTGATCGCGGTCGGGATCGCGATGATCGCCGCCCAGCTGGTGACCTTCTTCATGACGTCGTTCTGGTGTACCGACGCCAGGTTGAGGTTCGTGTCCAGCACGCTCGACACCGCGTCGCGGAGCTGGTCGACCGAGTCCGCGATCGACACGAGGTGGTCCTCGACGTCACGGAAGTAGGGGCGGATGCCGTCCACCACGGTGTCGGCGTCGCCGTGCAGGAGCGAGCCGACGCTGTCCCGGGTCGGCACGACCAGGCGCCGGAGCGCGCCCAGCGCCTTCCGGAGTTCGAAGGAGCGCCGCTGGATCTGCTTCTCGCGTGCGGTGCCGTGCTGGAACAGGTCGTCCTCGAGCGCGTCGATGTCCTGCTCGATCGCCTCGATGGTGTCCGTCGCGTGGTCGACCACGGTGTCCAGCAGTGCCCAGACCAACCAGGCCACGCCGTGGTCGGCGATGTCGGCGTTGGCGTCCAGGCGGCGGTCGACGGCGGCCAGGTCCACGTCGGGGCCGTGCACGGTGACCAGGGCGTGCTCGGTCACGAACGCCTTGACCTCGTGGGTGACGACCTCACCGTCGTCGTTGCGGCCGTGGACGTCGTAGACCACCAGGAACAGGCTGTCGCGGTACCGGTCGAGCTTCGGCCGCTGCCCGCGCTCGAGGGCGTCCTCGACGGCGAGTGCGTGGATGCCGAGCTCCTCCTCGACCTCGGCGAGGTCGGCCGGCGTCGGATCCGTCCGGTCGACCCACACGACCGCTCCGTCGGCGACGAGGTCCGAGACCCGGTCCAGGGGGAAGTCGCGCTCGGCGGGGGAACCGTCCCGCCACGCCCGTGTCGTGACCATGTCCGCCACCCTAGCCACCCCCGCACACGGCGACGGCCGACCCGCTCGGAGCGGGTCGGCCGTCGGTGCGGGTGACGGACGGGTCAGTAGGCGGAGACGAGCTTCCCGTCCTCGACCTTCAGGTACTCGTACACGTCGAAGGTGTCCTCCTGGTGGCCGGAGTCGCCGAGGAACGACGTGTAGTCGTACCCGATGACGCCGTCCTTGGTGCTCTCGACGATGATCCCGCCGGAGCCGCTGGCCTCGACCTGCAGCTCGGGCATCGTCTTCACCTCGTACTTCACGGCGCCGTCCGCGTCGTAGGGCCCGTACCAGGGGCAGCCGCTCAGTGCGCTGACCTCGGTCTTCGCGGCGCACGAGTCGATGAGGTCGGTGACGAACTGCGTCGCGTCCTCCTCGAGCGCCTTCGTGGCCTTCGGCTGGAAGTCGACGTACGGCGTCGTCGAGGAGCCCACCGTGACCTTCTTCGTGCCGCCGGTGAAGTACTTCGTCCCGCCGACCTCGATCTCGTAGGTGCCGGGGTAGGCCAGCGAGGTGTAGCGGCCGTCGGTGATCTCGCCGACCTCCTTGCCGCCGACCGTCACCTTCGCACCCTCGAGCACGTCGGACGCGTAGAGCGACACCGTCTCGGCGAGCGGTTCCGTGACACGCCAGTCGTCCTTCACCAGGAAGCTCGTGCCGGTCTTGCGCAGCTCGACCTGGCCGGAGCGGTTCTTGCCGCCCTGCTGGTAGGTCACGGTCGCGAGGGCACGGTCGCCGCTCGTCGAGACCCGGCCGACGCGGACGTCGGTGGGGCGGTCGTCGGCGCTGCGCAGGACCGCGGCGTCGAGCATGGCGGCGTCCGCGGGGACCTCGCTCAGGCGCTCGGCCTTCGCGGCGTCGCCCTGCTGGATGGCCTCGACGTACGCGGCCACCGTCGGTGCGGGCCCCCACACGTTCGAGCGGAGCACACCCGTCGTGACGGCGCCGGCGACGACCAGGACGACGACCACACCACCGGCGACGAGGGAGCGGACGAGGATCTTCTTCGCGCGGGGGGACATCGGCGCGGGAGCCGGAGCACCGCCGCCGACGAACGGCTGCGACTGCTGCTGCCAGGCTCCCGCGGGCTGCTGACCCCAGGCGTCCGCGGTCTGCGGCGGGGTCCCCGCGGCGTCCTGCTGCCAGGCGGCGGCCGCCGGGTCGGTCGGCGCACCGGGCGCTCCGACGGCGGGCTCGAACGGCCCTGCGGTGCCGGCCGGCGCGACGGGCGGGACGGCGCCGGTCGGTGCGGCGGGCGGGACGGCACCGGTCGGTGCGGCGGCGGCTGCGGCGGTCCCGGGGGCTCCCGTGGCCGTGCCGGGCTGTGCGCCGGGGACTGCGGGAGCCGTCGGAGCCGGACCCGACCACGCGGCAGCGGGCACCGGGCGCGGGTCGGTGCCCACCAGGCGTGACGTCACGAGCAGGGCCCGCCCGCCGAGCCGCGGGAGCAGCGCCGGCGCGACGAAGCGCGCGACGACCTCGATCGCGGCGCCCCAGAGCGCGAAGACGACGGGCGTCCACGGCGCGACCCCGATCGAGCCGTTCCCGCCGATCGTGCTCGACCCGCTCACGGAGAACGAGACGACCATCGTGCCGAGGACGAAGACCACGATGCCCGCGACGAACCAGACCGCCGGCGTGACGACCCAGTCGAGCGCGGTCCGGACCCGGTCGTTGCGGCGGACAGCCAGTGCGAGGCCCGCGAGGAACGCGGTGACGAGCACGAGCAGCACGACGAGCCACGGCAGCGCCCCGGCTCCGCCGAAGACGGACGCGCTGCTGCTCCCGCTGCCGAAGCCGGACGCCCCGACGGCACCGAAGAACCCGATCGCCGTGAAGGCGACGGCCGCGTTGCCGATGAGCAGCGGCAGCGCGGCACCCCACTCGGGCTGTGCCACCAGGGCGATCACGATGAAGGCGAGCACGAGCACCACCACGAGCACACCGAGCTGCGACGCCGCGATGCGCGCCGTCCCGAGGACCCGGCCGACGAGCACGCTCCGCGGCGCGAGTGCCGTCGGGCGGGCGAGCAGTGCGGTCGCGGTGCCGATGAGGAGGGACCCGAGGACGCTCCCGACACCGACCGCGTGCACCGGGTCGATCGTGACGCCCGACACCTGCGGGAAGCGGATCGCCAGGACCAGGGCGCTCAGGGTCGTCAGCGCGGTGAGCACGACGCCGCTCACGACGCTCGTGACGAGGAGCTGCGGAGCCCGGAGCGATCGCGACCGGAGCTTGCGCAGCAGCACGACCGCGATCACGACCTGCGCGGCGAGCACGAGGGCGGGCACCACGCCGACGGAACCGGAGCCCGACCCGAGGAGCAGGACGGTGCCGCTCCCGTGCAGGCGTCCGAGGTTCGCGAGCGCGACGAGCTGCGCCGGGGCGCCGAGCAGCACGCTGACGCCGGACAGCAGGCTCTCCACGTCGGGCGCGGCCGTGCCGAGGTCGGATCCGGAGCCCGAGCCGAGGCCGGAGCCGCCGGAGGACCCCGACGACCCGGCCGCTGCGACGGCGACGGTGAGCAGGAGCGAGATCGCGGCGACGACGTAGGCGGCGATCCAGCCGGCCACCGGGGCCAGGGCGGCCGCGAGCCAGTCCCGTCCGGTGATGGAGCCGAGCAGGCGCCCGAAGGCGTCGGGCTGCTGCCCGGTGGCGGGGACCTGGTGGGGGACCGCGCCGGGCTGCTGCGGGACGGAGCCGGGCTGCGCCGACCACTGCGGCGCGCCTCCTGGCTGCTGCTGTCCGCCGGGGCCCTGCGGCGGGACGGGCGGGACGGGTGGTTGGTCGCTCACGAGCGCGGGGTTCCTCTCCTGGCGGGAGGTCGGCGCCAGCCCTCTGGCGCCCCGGTGTCCCCCCGACACAGCATGCAGCATATCGAACCCGTTGAACCGCCGTGAATGTGCTGTCGGCGCGCTGGTAACTTCGGCACTGCACCCGGCGTCGTGCCGGGTGGAACGGAAGGCCCCACCACTCCCATGGCAGCACCCCGAACCGACCGCGCCCGGTACTCCTTCGTCGTCGCCTCGAACCGCCTCCCCGTCGACCGGGTCGTCGACGACCAGGGCAACGAGGGCTGGCGGCACTCGCCCGGCGGACTCGTGACCGCGCTCGAACCCGTCATGCGCGCCAACGACGGTGCCTGGGTCGGGTGGGTCGGCCAGCCGGACGTCGAGGTCGAGCCGTTCGACAACGAGGGCATCCACATCGTCCCCGTGCCGCTCAGCGAGGACGACGTCGAGGAGTACTACGAGGGCTTCAGCAACGACACCCTCTGGCCGCTCTACCACGACGTCATCGAGCACCCGAGCTACCACCGCGACTGGTGGAACGCGTACAAGCGGGTGAACGAGCGCTTCGCGGAGCAGATCGCCGACATCGTCGAGCAGGACGGCATCGTCTGGGTGCAGGACTACCAGCTCCAGCTCGTCCCCGCGCTGCTGCGCGCCAAGCGCCCCGACCTGACCATCGGGTTCTTCAACCACATCCCGTTCCCGCCGGTGGGCATCTACGCGCAGCTGCCGTGGCGCGCCCAGATCCTCGACGGGCTGCTCGGCGCCGACGTGATCGGCTTCCAGCGGCACGACGACGCGAGCGACTTCCTGCGCGCCGTCCGCCACATCAAGGGCTACACGACCAAGGGATCGACGATCGACGTCCCCGTCGACGACCCCGACGCCCCGCGCAGCCGCAAGGGCATCACCGTCCGGCACGTCGAGGCCCGCCACTTCCCGATCTCGATCGACGCCGAGAGCTTCGAGGAGATCGCGCACCGACCCGAGGTCCAGGCCCGCGCGAAGGAGATCCGCGAGAGCCTCGGCAACCCGACGACGGTCCTGCTCGGGGTCGACCGCCTCGACTACACCAAGGGCATCCGGCACCGGATCAAGGCGTTCGGTGAGCTCATCGAGGACGGCCGCATCGCGGTCGAGGACGCCACGCTCATCCAGGTCGCCAGCCCCAGCCGTGAGCGGGTCGACACGTACGCCGCGCTCCGCGACGAGATCGAGCTGACGGTCGGGCGCATCAACGGCGACCTCGGCGTGATCGGACACCAGCCGATCTCCTACCTGCACCACGGGTACCCGCGCGAGGAGATGGTCGCGCTCTACCTGGCGGCGGACATCATGCTCGTCACCGCGCTCCGGGACGGCATGAACCTCGTCGCGAAGGAGTACGTCGCGACCCGCTTCGACAACGACGGCGTCCTCATCCTCTCCGAGTTCGCCGGCGCCGCGGACGAGCTCAAGCAGGCCGTCATCGTCAACCCGCACGACATCGGCGCGCTCAAGGACTCGATCCAGCGCGCCGTCGAGATGCCCCGCCGCGAGCGCTCGACGCGCATGCGCGCACTCCGCAAGCGTGTCCGGGACAACGACGTCGCCCGGTGGTCGCGGTCCTTCCTGGAGGCACTCGACCGGCACGCGCCGCGCCGTGCGCAGCTGGACCCCGCGGCCGCGGACCCGGGTGACGAGCACGTCGAGGAGCTGCAGGACACCACCTCGATCTTCGACCAGGACGCGCAGACCGCGCGTGCCGCCGAGGACACCCGGGAGGCCCGTGGTGCGTGAGCCGACCACCGACCAGACGGCGCTCGACGCGGCCCTCGGGACGCTCGCGGCTGCGCCGCGACTGCTCGTCGCACTCGACTTCGACGGGACGCTCGCGCCCTTCGCCGACGACCCCGCGAAGGTCGGCGCGCTGCCGGGGTCCTGGGCCGCGGTCCTGACCCTGCAGCGTGCACGGGACACCGAGGTCGTGCTCGTCTCCGGTCGTCCGCTCGACGGCCTGGCTGCGGTCACGCACGCGCCGGACGGCATGGCGCTCGTCGGCTCGCACGGCGTGGAGTGGCGTGTGGACGGACACGACGAGGACGCCCTCACCGAGGACGAGTCGGTGCGCGTGCAGCGTCTCGGCGCGGCGCTCGACGAGGTCGCGTCGCGGTATCCGGGGGTCCGCGTCGAGCACAAGCCCGCGGGGCTCGGGATCCACACGCGCGGGGTCGACGCCGAGACGGCCGCGGCGGCGGACGCCGAGGCGAGCCGGGTCGCGCACGAGGTCGACGACGCCGTGC
>Ga0308167_1002993_pt1 | contig 14293 bp, 9 predicted proteins | sample PhyCR1_2_FD_202138 | JGI IMG/M metagenome (GOLD analysis project Ga0308167, IMG submission 202138) | Phyllosphere microbial communities from UC Gill Tract Community Farm, Albany, California, United States - DLSLRC.R1 | ecosystem: Host-associated > Plants > Phyllosphere > Unclassified | place... | reverse complement strand
TGGAATATCCGTGATAACAACCGCTTACCCGGTGCGCTTTTATTTTTGCACCGCAATCAGGCACTGCGACGGTGCGTTAAACGCCAATCGGCAGCGCAGCGCCCTCAAGATAACGATGACACAGCCGCACGGTATGGCTGGCCCATTGGTGACCCAGGCTGCGCGCCATCTCAGTTTCACGGTGGGAAGCCACCCAGGCGGTAAGCTGGATGCGCCGCTGGATCAGCATGGCCGGGATCATCGCTAGTTCCTGATCGCTGATATGCGCGACCTGTTCATATCCCTTTAACCAGTTTTCTACCCACTGCGGCGCACTCGGATGATGTTCAACAAAACTGATCGCGGCGGCAAGGTCGTGTAAGTACCAGCCCATGCCGCAATCATCAAAATCGATCACCCGGGTTTCGCCTTTATGTACCAGCAGGTTTGTCAGACGCAGGTCGGCATGAATCAGCCCATAGCGCGCGGGTGACTGGCCAAAGTCCATCATCTGGCGGCGCACATGTTCCAGTGTTTCTTCCACTACCGCGTGCTCGGCGGCGGGTAAGCCTGCTACGTCACGCCAGTCTCCCCAATGGCCGGACGGAGAAACCATCGTATGGTGATCCCAGATAATGCGGCGAAATCCCTGCGGCTTTTGCCATTGCCGACTGTGCTGGTGCAGACGGGCAGTGATGGCACCTAACTGGCGAAACGCTGCCGGATCGACGCTGTCGGTCAGCATATCGCCCTCTATCCAGTGGAACAGCACCGCATAGCGTTCGCCACCGTCGGGCAGCGGCAGGATCTGAATGCGTTCACCTTGCCGATCTTCTACAGCGACGGGCACCATAATGTCTGCCGCCTGAAGTGCGTCCAGCCAGAGCAGTTCACTTTCAATATCCTGCTTCGCGTGATAATCGCCGCGGTGAATCCGTAACGCATAGCGGCCCTGCGGCGTGCTGACAGAAAGCGTGGCGTTTTCCGAGCGGCACAGCAGCCTGACCTCTGCCTGCGAACAGGCGGGATAGTTTATTAATGCCCGGTGGGCAAGCTGAAGGATGGTGTCGTTACTCAGCGTGTCATACTGTTTAATGCTCATGTCCGGCTCCCAGGTTTCTGCGTGTGGAGTCAGCATGGCGCTGAACCCTGCCTGCACGCTTGACCTGAAAGCAGAGGAAAATTGACTTTGGCAGGCACCTGACGGCCTGGCCTGGGGCAAGTTGACCTTAAATCACGGCGTTCTGTTTTCTGCGGTCAAGTTTTTCCCTCCTCACTGTGTCCATCATCTACCCGACAGCTTTTGTGCAGCCTATTTTCCATTAACACAGACGGGGAACGCAGTGATGAAAGAGAAACTGAAACCCACCCTGGGCACCCTGCGACTCTGGGGCATCGCCGTGGGGCTGGTGATATCGGGTGAGTATTTCGGCTGGAGCTATGGCTGGGGCGCAGCAGGCACCCTGGGCTTTCTGGTTACGACGTTTTTTGTTGCCGTCATGTATACCTGCTTTATCTTCAGCTTTACCGAACTGACAACGGCCATTCCTCAGGCAGGTGGCCCGTTTGCCTACAGCCGCCGGGCGTTCGGTGACACCGGCGGGCTGATTGCCGGTATCGCCACGCTGATCGAGTTTGTGTTTGCTCCTCCCGCTATTGCGATGGCGATCGGTGCCTATCTCAATGTGCAGTTTCCGGAGATCAATCCAAAGCTTATCGCCGTGTGCGCCTATCTGGTGTTTATGGGGCTGAATATCGTCGGCGTCAGCATCGCTGCCACCTTTGAGTTACTGGTCACGCTGCTTGCCGTGATTGAGCTGCTGGTCTTTATGGGCGTTGTGGCACCCGGCTTTAGTCTGGCGAATTTTGTCGCCCACGGCTGGGCTGGGCAAGAAACCTTCTCTGGGGCTTCTGTGTCCGGCATGTTTGCCGCGATTCCCTTTGCCATTTGGTTCTTTCTGGCGATTGAAGGCGTTGCGATGGCGGCAGAAGAGGCAAAAGACCCGCGCCGCACTATTCCTCGCGCCTATATCAGCGGCATTTTAACGCTGGTGGTTTTAGCGATTGGCGTGATGGTGTTTGCGGGCGGTGCAGGCGACTGGCGTACATTATCGGGCATCAACGATCCGCTGCCGCAGGCGATGAAAATGCTGGTCGGTAATGATTCGCGCTGGATGCACATGCTGGTCTGGATTGGCTTATTCGGTCTGATTGCCAGTTTTCACGGCATCATCATGGGCTATTCGCGCCAGTTCTTTGCGCTGGCCCGTGAAGGCTATCTGCCGCCCGCTCTGGCGAAGCTGTCGCGGTTTAACACACCGCACCGTGCGATTCTGGCCGGTGGCGTGGTAGGGATTCTGGCCATTTTTTCTGACGGTATCAGCTTTCAGGGGATGAGCCTGACCGCCGCCATGATCACCATGTCGGTGTTTGGTGCGATTGTGATGTACATCATGAGCATGCTGAGCCTGTTTAAGCTGCGTCGCACGGCCCCTGGGCTGGAACGCAGCTACCGCGCGCCGGGTTATCCGGTTATCCCCGCGATTGCCCTGTGCGGCTCGCTGATCTGCCTGGCGGCGATGTTGTGGTTTAACCCAGAGATTGGCGCGCTGTTCCTGGCCTTTATGGTCGTGGGTTACCTCTATTTTCTGACCACCCACTCCCGGCGCGGCACGATCGCGCAAACCTCTGTCGCGACGGAGATCGACTAACGCAGACAGGCGCTGCCGCGCACTGATGTGCGCCAGCGTCTGCATTGAACCTGAGGAGCAATGATGACGGTACGTTCAACCATTATGGATACCAACAGCTTTCGTGCAGAGAACGCGGAAGCGCTGGCCCCGGCGATTCGCCAGTTAACCGATAAACGCAGTAAGGTGCTGGGCGAGTCGTATCGGCTGTTTTATCGTAATCCTGTGCATCTGGTACGGGGACAGGGTCAGTATCTCTGGGACCAGGCGGGTAACCAGTACCTGGATATGTACAACAACGTCGCCAGCATCGGCCACTGCCATCCGGCGGTTGTGGAGGCCGTGCATCAGCAGATGATGCGGCTGAATACGCACACGCGCTATCTGCATGAGTCTATCCTGGAATATAGCGAACGAATTCTGGCAACGATGCCGACGGCCATCGATCGGGCTATGTACATGTGTACGGGTTCCGAGGCGAACGATCTGGCAATACGCATGGCGCACGCCTGGAGCGGCGGCACGGGCATTATCGTTTCGAAAGAGGCCTATCACGGTACCAGTGCGCTGACGTCCGGCGTATCACCGGCACTGGGCAGCGGTCAGCCGCTGTCATCGCATACCCGACTGGTGGCATCGCCCGATTTTTATCGCATTCAGCCTGCCGATCAGGGGGCCTGGTTTGCCCACGAAATTCAGAAACAGATCGATGATATGGCCGCGCACGGTATCAAGTTTGCGGGGTTCCTGGCCGATTCGATTTTCTCTTCTGATGGGGTATTACCCGGCGAACCTGGCTTTTTAAAGCAGGCGATTGAAGTGGTTCATCAAAACGGCGGGATTTTTATTGCCGATGAGGTTCAACCCGGTTTTGCCCGCACGGGGGAAGCATTCTGGGGATTTGCGCGCCACGGCGTGGTGCCCGACGTGGTAACGACGGGCAAGCCGATGGGTAACGGTATTCCCGTATCCGGTTTGATGGCGAAAGCGCCGGTTATGGCGGCCTTCAGTGATTCGCTGCCGTATTTCAATACGTTTGGCGGCAATCCGGTTTCGATGGCGGCGGCGCATGCGGTGATGGATGTGATTGAGCAGGAGGCACTTCAGGCACACAGCCTGAAAACCGGGCAAGCCTTGTTATCGGCCTTGCAGTCGCTTCAGGATAGTTATGCCTGCATAGGCGACGTGCGCGGCGCAGGCCTGTTTATCGGCTTTGAGCTGGTCACGGACAGAGAAACTAAGCAGCCAGACAAAAGGCTGGCGCTCGATCTGGTTGAGGCGCTGCGCGAGGAATGTGTGCTGACGTCTGTCGCCGGGCCTTACGGCAACGTGCTGAAGATCAGACCGCCGCTCTGTTTCCAGACGGGCGATATCGACTGGGTGGTCAGTGCCATGGATCGCTGCCTGAGAAAACTGCAGGGATAAACCGTCGCCGGGCACAGGATGACAGTGTTATTAACTGCCCGGCGTATGGACCGGCTGGCGGTGTGGCGGTGATTAATGCGCGAAGAAAGCCCGACGCATGCCGGGCTCAGTCAGGTCAGCAAAACGGAATATTGTGTTAAATATTGAGGCTTTTAGTCTTATTTTAATTTAACTTAAAGGATTTATGATGAGGTTAATTTAACAGGTGTGTATCTTGTTACGGGTTGAATATTATAATTTTTTGTACTCAGCGTTTGCTAAGGTTTTTTAATCAGGCCCTGGGAAAAGGCCTGAGATCGTTTAATCTGATTAATGTAAACTTCCTGCTTACGACGCGTGCTTGCGTTCTGATTCAATTTGCTTACGCCATGCGCGATTGTGCAAGCAGTAGGCAATCATGCGATAAAAAATCATGCTGTTAAGACATCTTAAACTCAATGCAATTAAAATGGTTCCAATGATTGAGGCTACCAAATGAGTGGTTTTTATCTCTGCACCGAGTAACGTGCCAAATGTGGTATATATAAAAAATAGCACGACTAACACGGTAGTGCTAAAGGCTAAGTAAACATAGCTTTTAAGTGCCCAGTAATGCCCTCTTGCTATCAGAATCATTAAAGGGTTTATGATGATGCAATATATAAAATCTGTGATTATTGTTCCTGTCAAAAAAGCATGTTCTGACCAGTTCATCCAATTTGAAATGCCATGCCAGAGAGATATTTGAGGAAGAGAAAAACTTATCAATGTGAGCATGACACTTGCTATTAGTGGAAGGCCCATAGTATGCCATCCAATCGGCACGTCCATCTCATCTGTCATATCTTCTTTAACTTCTTCTAACTTATTAACATCACCATTTTTTATTTTATTACCAATGGTAAGGCTGACGTTTAATGTCTTTTTTAACTGGCGTAGCATTTTTATACCTGTAAAGAGAAATGCTGGGGTATTAAAAAATATTGCTTAGAATTAATCGATTGTAGCATTTAAACAGCCATTATCATTCCCTGTACTAAAGGCATTTTTTTACTTAAATATTATGGTTTATAAAAAAATAAAGTTGCTTTTTTTATAACTTCCTCTTTAAGTCTATAATAAAAAACTAATGGGCGATTTTTCATTTTTTGAGATTGCTTGTGCTTTTTCTCTGAATTTCAAGCTGTTTTCGCCATATGCGATTGTGCAAATAGAAAGCGTTGCTTTTATAAAACATTAGGCTATTTATGCATTTAAATGCAATAAGCATAAAGATAACGCCCAGGCAGGATGATAGAAAAGTTAAAGTCGAGGTGTTTTCACCAAACATGAGCGCCCATAGTGAATGACCAAGATATAAGAGTGCGACTGCGCTGGTGAAATACATAAGAGAGATATAAACTTTAAGCGCCGTGTAATTACCTCTCGCTATCAATGATAAAGATGGAAACATAATTAGACAATAAGGTAGTCCCGTGAGAATAATTCCTCCTAGTAAAGCATAATCAGGCCACCCCATAAAGGAAAATACAGCCTCCCAAATTAACGCCTGAGGCATTGCAAAACTAAGCAGAGTAAGAATGAAACTCACCACTAAAGGTAAACCCATAGTATGAAAACCTATGGGCTTTTCCATTAATTCTTTCATATCGTCTTTAATGTGTTCGAGCTCATCAAGATCGTTTGTTACCATTCTTTTAGTTGTACTTTTGCTAAGTTCTAAATTTTTTTTCAGTTGTATCAGCATAATATACACAATTAATTTGTAGAAAAAGATTGAATCATCCCAATCAAATATTTCCCAGATTGGGAAATAGTCTGGGGGTTTTTTATTGTGCCGGTAAGGGCACTGCCAACGAATGCTGAAGAGTTGACGAATGCTGAAGAAAGTTCCCGTTGCAAAGATTTTTGCAATGCTTCTGCAGGGTAACGCTTAGGATATATACCCGCTTTCATTACAGCTTTTATGCCTGCATTAGAGATGCCGGGATTTTGCGAGCGTATTATTTCCTCAGTAATGCGCCGGCGTTCAGACCTGCTTAGTGATTTAAGCCAGTTAATTAAATTTCCTGAAGACGTGGTTGCTTTCATTAACTTATACGTTTCTATGGTACTTTTTAATCCTGCACCCGCTCCGGCAAGAGAAATAATATCAAGTGCAGTAATCGTTGCCGTATACCATTCCTGAGAGTCAAACCATGTCAACGTTTCTTCTTTATCATTTGCAATTAAAAAAAGCCTTGCTGCACCTACGAAGCATTGCAAACCCGTGGCTACTCCGCCTGCTGTAATAACACCGGCAACAATACCAGATGCGCCTGCCGTGATGGGCACCGCTGCCGCTGCTCCTAATGCTAAGACAACTGTAGCAACGGCCGCACCGCATGAAAATGCCGTCGACGTAATTTCAGTTGCAAGCGAGGGCTTACTTAACGTATCTGTTAAGGTCTTCGCCGCCGTTTGCGGAATGACGGTTGGGACCTTAGTAATCACCACATGACTCACACTACTTTGGTTTGGCGAAGCGTAGCGGCGAGAAGGGCGAACAAGCCATTGTTCGCGGCCATCGGAATAGATGATGCCCACCTGACTAAAATCGCGCGTGCAATCCAGACGATTGGCCAGGGCGGTGAAATCAATGTCATCTGCGGACACCAGGCCCATCCGTCGGCCAAGGCCGTAATCCGGAAGGTTATTTGAATAGGATTCTGATAAGGCCATTAGCTCACTCCTTGCTGATGATGACCGGGTTATGAAGCGTCAAGGGTAAAGCGCAGCGGAAACGAATTAATTAGGAATAGTCTTAATGATCCATTAGAGCCATCAATGTGTCGATGTCGCCATCCATGCCAGTCATCCCTATGTAAGAAGTTTGTGGCTTATCAAGTGATTAACCCTGCTTTACATTTCATGACAATGCAACCTTTTCATGCCGCGACTTATGCGCTGTCAGCCAGGTTATATCCGTTTTATCAACAAAACGTGTAGCACCAAAGCGACATAATTTGTTGCTTTAATGTGGCGTAAAGGTTTAAAACTATCGTGCAGGAATTAATCAAATGCTTGAGTTTTTTTAACCTCTCCTTTTACATTTATTTGGGATAAATAAAATCATGAAAAACAGGGTACTTGTTGCTTTTGCTCTCCTTGCGCTGAGTGGCTGTAGCACGATGTCTTCTAATGACGCCATTCCTCCCCTTCAGACTGAGACAGCAAAAATGCTGGGTCTGAGTTCTTCTGATGAGCTGACCGTAACCAACGTGTCCGCGACAAAACCAGATACGCTGGGATCTCAAATGCTGTCTTATCGTGCAACCACAGATAAAGGCCGCATTTTTGACTGTCAGTCTCAGATGATCCCCGGCATCCTGGGCCAGGAACCGGTCGTCACCGTGCCAAAATGTACGCCAGTTAAAGTACATAACTAAAAACCGGTTCCCTGCCTGTATTTCAGGCAGGGAATCTCCGTTTACCGGTTCGCCTTTCGCAATAAATCAAAGAAACACCCATCCCGTAATTTCCTGTCTTCAGCGCGCGTTTCTTTCAACGGTTTTACCCATTTTAGCGGCACAAATCCGATCTGAATATTCACGTTGCAATCGCTCAGCATCAGCAGCGTGAGATGTTTTCCCCTTCCCGAGCCGTCTTGCTGCCGCAAAGCACAGACGTTGCGTGAGTGACCAGGCATCCGTTTTGAGATCAACCCTGTTGATCCTGACTCAGCGCCTTCGTTAAGCCGCCTGCACGAAATCATCATCTTGTTTAACTTTTCTAATGCTTTTATGTCACTCTCTTCCTGATTGTCATCTCACAAGCAGGGCGCTCACCTGCCAGAAACTTATGTGACAGGGCATGATAAATTCGCCATCGCCGTTAGTAGCGCCGTCGCGTGTTTTATTTGTAGCAATAAATCTACTCTATGCTTCAGTAGGCATTGGGTGTTTGAAGGCGTCCTGACGACATTGCCGGGCCGGTTTTTGATGGGAAACTAATGCATTTGGGGATGAGCGATCAGATCGGGGTTTTGCCTTCATAAAAAATTAACAAAAACCCCGTCATCAGGTGAGCATACGTTTAATAATCCTGCCTGATAATCCCTCACCTGAAATAATTCAGTCGCTCCCGTGATGAAAAGAAGAGAGGGTTCATGAACTTCCGATTCACCATGCTGGCGGCCAACAGACGGTTATTGCCTAACGTCTGGGATGCCGTGGCTTTTCCCCTGATTATCTGCCTGATTGCGATGGTGGCGGTGGGCTTTCATCAAACGCTGATGCCGATAGACAGTTTAAAAACGCAGGCGATCTCGCTCGATCCTTCTAATCTGCCAGAATATGCCATGCGCACCACCTTGCGCATGCTGGTGGCGATGCTGGCTTCACTGGTCTTCAGCCTGATTTACGGCACGCTGGCCGCCAAAAGCCGTCGTGCTGAAAAAGTGTTGGTGCCTATTCTGGATATCCTGCAGTCCGTGCCGGTGCTGGGCTATATCTCCTTCACTGTCACCTTCTTTATTGCGCTCTTTCCGGGGCAGGTGCTGGGCGTTGAGCTGGCGGCCATCTTTGCCCTGTTCACCAGTCAGGCCTGGAATATGACCTTTAGCTTTTATCAGTCGCTACGCACGGTGCCAGCCGACCTGGTTGAAGTGTCGCGCGGCTTCCATCTGACCGGATGGCAGCGTTTCTGGAAGCTGGATGCGCCTTTTGCTGTGCCAGGGCTGGTCTGGAACATGATGATGTCGATGTCAGGCGGCTGGTTCTTTATTGTCGCCTCTGAAGCGATCACTGTGGGCAATAACACCTTTACCTTGCCCGGCGTGGGTGGCTACCTGGCGCAGGCTATTCTGCATAAAGACATTCACGCGGTGGGCTGGGTATTACTGACCATGGTGATTGTGATTCTGGCTTATGACCAGCTGCTGTTCAGGCCGCTGGTCGCCTGGGCGGATAAATTCCGTATGGAAAACACGCGTTCAGGCAATGCACCCACATCATGGGTGCGTGACCTGATGCGCAGGACGCGTCTGATTCACCAAATCTTTACGCCATTACGGCTGCTGCTGTCAGCGCTGGCGCGTATCTCGTGGCGCTGGCCAGCAAGGGGACCGGTACGTGCTGAGAGCCGTACGCAACGCGCCTCGCGGTGGGGTGACATGGTCTGGGGCGCCTTTGTGATCTTACTGACCCTGTATGTGGTTTACCGGGTCATCACTTATGTTCAACTCGGCGTCACGCTCGATGAGGTGAAACACGTCTTTACGCTGGGGCTGATTACCTTATTACGTGTGACGATACTGATCCTGATTTCGTCGCTGGTATGGGTACCGCTGGGCGTCATGATCGGCCTGCGGCCTGCCCTGGCGGGGAAAATCCAGCCGGTCGCCCAGTTCCTTGCGGCTTTCCCGGCAAACCTGATGTTTCCCGTTTTCGTGATTATGATTGTGCATTTCCATCTTAATCCGGACATCTGGCTGTCACCGCTCATCGTGCTGGGCACCCAGTGGTACATTCTGTTCAACGTCGTGGCGGGGACCACGGCGTTTCCCAACGACTATAAAGAGGCCGCAGCGAACTTTCATATCCGCGGCTGGCAATGGTGGCGTCAGGTGATGTTACCCGGCATTTTTCCTTACTACATTACAGGGGCGATTACCGCCTCCGGAGGCGCGTGGAATGCCAGCATCGTGTCTGAATTTGTGCAGTGGGGAAATACTCAGGTCACGGCGCACGGTTTAGGTGCTTATATTGCACAAACAACCGCCGCCGGCGACTTTCCCAAAATCATTCTGGGGATCGCGGTGATGTCGCTGTTTGTCACCCTGTTCAACCGTCTGCTGTGGCGACCACTGTACGTGTACGCCGAATCAAAATTCCGTGCTAATTAAGGGACACCTGATGTTAAACAACCCATCCACACTGAACGCAGACGTGTCGAACAGAAAACCAGAAGGGCGCAAAGCGGTCCTGTCGGTAAAAGGCATTAAGCACGGTTACGATAAAACGCATGGCGAAGTGCTGATCCTCGATGACGTCAATCTCACCCTGCAGGAAGGGGAGATTGTCGCTCTGCTGGGCCGCTCCGGTTCAGGAAAATCGACACTGCTGCGCATCATTTCTGGCCTGATTACGCCGGGTTCCGGTTCAGTCGAGTATCTGGGCAAGCCGCTCAACGGGCCAGCCAAAGGCGTCGCAATGGTGTTTCAGACCTTTGCGCTGTTTCCCTGGTTGACGGTGCTGCAAAACGTGGAAGCTGGCCTTGAGGCGCTGGGCGTGGAAAAAGCGGAACGCAGGAAACGCGCGCTGGCGGCCATCGACCTGATCGGTCTGGACGGTTTTGAAAACGCCTATCCGCGCGAGCTGTCCGGCGGGATGCGCCAGCGTGTCGGCTTTGCGCGCGCGCTGGTGGTCGATCCTACTTTGTTGTTGATGGATGAGCCTTTCTCTGCGCTGGACGTATTAACCGCCGAAACGTTACGTACCGATTTACTCGATTTGTGGAACGAAGGCCAGATGCCGATGAAGTCGGTGCTTATCGTCACCCACAACATCGAAGAAGCTGTTTTTATGTGTGACCGTATTCTGGTGCTGTCGTCTAACCCCGGACGTGTGGTCGCGGAAATCAAGGTTCCTTTTGGTCATCCCCGCAATCGCCTGGACCCCGCGTTCCGTCGTCTGGTCGATGATGTGTACACCCAGATGACGGCCAGACCAACCAGCGATAACGTGAAAAAGAGCCTCAGGCTGGGCACTCGTCTGCCTCACGTATCGACTAACCTGATGGCCGGCCTGATTGAAACCCTCGCGGCCGCACCTTATCACGGTCGTGCAGACATGCCAGATGTTGCCCGTTCGCTGCATCTGGAGGTGGATGAGCTGTTCCCGATAGCCGAGGTGCTGCAGTCGCTGGGCTTTGCCGACGTGCGGGAAGGGGACATTTTTCTGACACCGCCCGCCCGGGTTTTTGCTGAGTCGGATACGCAGCAGCGCAAAATCATGTTTGCCGATCATCTGCTGCGTTATGTACCGCTGGCGGCCTTGATTAAAACCGTACTGGATGAGCGCCCGGGCCATCGTGCACCGCGTGTGCGCTTTGAGCAGGAGCTGGAAGACTCGCTGGCTGACAGCGCCGCCAAAGAGACCCTGGACAGCGTGATCAACTGGGGCCGCTATGCGGAGATCTTCTCTTATAATGATCAGACCGAATTCTTCAGTCTGGAAGACGTTGAGTTCTGATCCCGTTCGTTCAGTGAAACGTGGCTATTCACGGCTGACACCATCCCGATTTTCAGCGCGGGATGGTGCCTGAAAAGTTCTCAAGGTTAATATCCTTCCTGAAAGATGAATAAACGCATTTTAAACTGATCTTATCGCGCAGACATAAATAGTCTATCACTGAGTTTAATAATCATAATTAATTACCTGCACGCTAAAAACCAGTCTTTTAGCTGGCCGATTGCTATATTATTTCTGTTATTGCTTTTCAATTAAATGATTATTAAACAGCATTTAATTCCATTAATATTTATTTTTTCCTCTCCCTGCTAATTAAGTGTTGGTAATATATTATTTATTAATATTTCGTGATTTATTTAATATTTGTGAGTTAGGGCGATATTTAAATGATTATGATTAGGTCCTTTTTTAACTACAGGAGTAAGACTATTTTGATGCCCTAATGAAATGAAGGTTTAGACATGAAAGATGACAAGATTTTAATATTGCGTACCTGTGCTAATAATATGGCCGATCACGGCGGAATCATCTGGCCCTTGAGCGGTATCGTGGAGTGTAAATACTGGAAGCCTGTTAAAGGCTTTGAGAACGGGCTGACGGGACTGGCCTGGGGAAAAGGATCGGATTCCCCGTTAAGCCTGCATGCCGATGCCCGGTGGGTTGTCGCTGAAGTCCCTGTCGATGAATGTATCGCGACAGAAACCCATGGCTGGGTTAAATTTCCCCGTGCTGAGGTTCTTCACGTCGGAACGAAAACCAGTGCAATGCAATTTATCCTGCACCATCACGCTGATTATATTGCCAGTACGGAAACGCAGGCCGGATCGGTTATTCCTGATGTCGCTTCAGAAATAAAGGCAGGGGAGCGATCGCTGCCCGTAGTCGATGACATTGATGCAACCATCGAATCAGGCAGCACTCAGCCGACGCAAACAATTGAAATCGGAACCTATGGCAGTACGCTCAGCGGCACGCATCAGAGTCAGCTGATCGCCGGGTATGGCAGTACCGAGACGGCGGGCGATAACAGCACATTAATTGCCGGTTATGGCAGCACCGGTACGGCGGGGGCAGACAGCGCATTAGTCGCAGGCTACGGCAGCACCCAGACCGCCGGGGAAGAGAGCAGTCAGATGGCGGGTTACGGCAGTACGCAGACCGGCCTGAAAGGCAGCGATCTCACCGCCGGTTACGGCAGCACCGGCACGGCGGGGGACGACAGCTCGCTGATCGCCGGTTACGGCAGTACCCAGACGGCAGGGGAAGACAGCTCGCTGACGGCGGGTTACGGCAGCACCCAGACCGCGCAGAAGGGCAGCGATCTCACCGCCGGTTACGGCAGTACCGGTACGGCGGGGTCCGACAGTTCATTGATTGCGGGCTACGGAAGTACCCAGACGGCCGGGGAAGAGAGCAGCCAGACGGCGGGTTACGGCAGCACGCAGACCGCGCAGAAGGGCAGCGATCTCACCGCCGGTTACGGCAGCACCGGTACGGCGGGGGATGACAGCTCATTGATCGCCGGTTACGGCAGTACCCAGACGGCGGGCGAAGACAGCTCGCTGACGGCGGGTTACGGCAGTACGCAGACCGCGCAGAAGGGCAGCGATCTCACCGCCGGTTACGGCAGTACCGGTACGGCGGGGTCCGACAGCTCATTAATCGCGGGCTATGGCAGTACCCAGACGGCCGGGGAAGAGAGCAGCCAGACGGCGGGTTACGGCAGTACGCAGACCGCGCAGAAGGGCAGCGATCTCACCGCCGGTTACGGCAGCACCGGCACGGCGGGGGCCGACAGTTCATTAATCGCGGGCTACGGCAGTACCCAGACGGCGGGCGAAGACAGCTCGCTGACGGCGGGTTACGGCAGCACCCAGACCGCGCAGAAGGGCAGCGATCTCACCGCCGGTTATGGCAGTACCTCGACCGCAGGCTATGAAAGTTCATTGATCGCGGGCTATGGCAGTACCCAGACTGCGGGTTACAGCAGCACGCTGACGGCGGGTTACGGCAGTACGCAGACCGCGCAGAAAGAAAGCGATCTCATCACCGGTTATGGCAGTACGTCTACAGCCGGGTCAGACAGTTCATTGATTGCAGGCTATGGCAGTACCCAGACCGCCAGCTACAACAGTGTGTTGACGGCGGGCTACGGCAGTACCCAGACGGCACGAGAAGGCAGCGACCTTACCGCCGGTTATGGCAGTACCGGCACGGCGGGGTCAGACAGTTCAATCATTGCGGGCTACGGCAGCACCCAGACAGCCAGCTATAACAGCAGCCTGACGGCGGGATACGGCAGTACGCAGACGGCGCGTGAGCAGAGTGTGCTGACGACGGGCTACGGCAGCACCTCTACGGCAGGTGCCGACAGCTCGCTGATTGCAGGTTATGGCAGCACCCAGACCGCCGGGTACAACAGTATCCTGACAGCCGGTTACGGCAGTACCCAGACGGCGCGAGAAGGCAGCGACCTTACCGCCGGTTATGGCAGTACCGGCACGGCGGGGTCAGACAGTTCAATCATTGCAGGCTACGGCAGTACTCAGACAGCCAGCTATAACAGCAGCCTGACAGCGGGGTACGGCAGTACGCAGACGGCGCGTGAGCAGAGTGTGCTGACGACGGGCTACGGCAGTACTTCTACGGCAGGTGCCGACAGCTCGCTGATTGCAGGCTATGGCAGCACCCAGACCGCCGGGTACAACAGTATCCTGACAGCCGGTTACGGCAGTACCCAGACGGCGCAGGAGGGCAGCGATCTCACCGCCGGTTACGGCAGCACCTCAACCGCCGGGTCCGACAGCTCGCTGATTGCGGGATACGGCAGTACCCAGACCGCCAGCTACAACAGTGTGTTGACGGCGGGCTATGGCAGTACCCAGACGGCGCGAGAAGGCAGTGACCTCACCGCGGGTTATGGCAGTACCTCTACGGCGGGTGCCGACAGTTCAATCATTGCAGGCTACGGCAGCACCCAGACCGCCA
>Ga0308167_1002991_pt1 | contig 14316 bp, 13 predicted proteins | sample PhyCR1_2_FD_202138 | JGI IMG/M metagenome (GOLD analysis project Ga0308167, IMG submission 202138) | Phyllosphere microbial communities from UC Gill Tract Community Farm, Albany, California, United States - DLSLRC.R1 | ecosystem: Host-associated > Plants > Phyllosphere > Unclassified | place... | reverse complement strand
TTCGGGGCATGTCGTCCCCGTCGTCTCCCGGACCCTGGTGGTCCCGTCTCGCGTTGTCACCGCGGGCAGCCGTGGTGCTGGCGGCGGTCGTGGTGGTGGTCGCCGTCGTGGTGGTCCTCGTCGGGGCTCTAGTGTCGGGTGGTGGCGAGGGTGCCGGGGGAACGGGTGGGGTCGTCGTCCGTGGTGCGCCGACGGCCGGTGCGGGGCAGGCTTCGGTCCGGCCGTCGCCGTCAGCCTCTGCTGGTGCTGGTGCTGGTGCTGGCGCCGGTTTCGGGGCTTCGTCTGCTCCGGGCGTCGGCGCGGCCACGGGTGCGGGGCGCGTCGTGGTGCACGTGCTCGGGGCGGTGCGGCGGAGCGGTGTGGTCGAGTTGCCGGCATCGAGCCGGGTCGGTGACGCGCTCGAACGTGCCGGTGGGGCCACCGACGACGCCGATCTCGACCGCCTGAACCTGGCCCGGGTGCTGACGGACGGCGAGCGGTTGTACGTGCCGCGTGTCGGGCAGCAGGATGTGCCCGAGGCGCTCGGACCGATGGCAGACGGTGCTGCCGCCGGGCCGACTGCCGCCGCCGGGGCCGGGAGCGGCGGTGGCTCGGCGGGCACCGGGGACGAGGAGTCCGCCGTCGTCGACCTGAACACCGCCGACCAGACCGCGCTCGAGACCCTGCCCGGCATCGGACCCGGGCTGGCCGGGCGGATCATCGCCTGGCGGGACGAGCACGGCCGGTTCACCGCGGTGGAGGACCTGCTCGACGTCAGCGGCATCGGCGACGTGCGGTTCGCAGAGCTCCGCGATCGTGTGCGGGTCTGAGGGCGACCGTGCAGCTCGCTCCGAGTGCGATCGACCTGCGGGTCGCGGTGCCGGTGGCCGTCGCCTGGATCACGACCGCCCTGCTCGTCGGCGTGCCCGACGTGGCACCCGTGGTCGGTGGGGCCGCAGCGCTCCTGACCGGCGTCAGCGGCAGCGTGCTCCGGTGGCGTCGGGGTCCCGGGGTGGTGCCGGCCGTCGTCGGGCTGCTGCTCGTCGCGGGGGCCCTGACGACGCTGCTCGCGGTGTCGGTCTCCGTGGGGGATTACCGGCGGGCCCCGGAACCGCTCCGTGCGCTCGTCGCCGGCCCGGGGGCGGGGCACGTGGGCGTCGAGGCCGTGCTGACCCGCGACCTCGTGCCGGGGGACCGCTCCGTCACCGCGACACTGGTGCGTACGGACGACCTCGACGGGCTCCGGGTGCCGGTCCGGCTCGTCCCCGACCAGCACGGCGACGCACCTGGCGCTGTGCTGGCGGCCGGTGCCCGGGTCACCGTGACCGCCACCCTGCAGCCGGACGAACCCGGTTCCGCGACCGCCTTCGTGGCGTTCCTGCGCGGGACGCCGTCGTCGGTGCCGCCCGACGGGCTGCTCGGCGCCACCGACACCGCGCGGCAGGCCTTCGTACGGGCCACGGCCGACCTGCCGCAGCCCGGAGCGGCGCTGCTGCGCGGGCTCGCGATCGGGGACCGCTCCGGCCTCGACCCGACGACCGAGGCGGCGATGGAGACCTCGGCGCTGACGCACCTGACGGCGGTGTCCGGGGCGAACTGCGCGGTGGTGGTCGGGCTCGTCGTGGTCCTCGGTCGAGCCTGTGGTCTGCCGAGAGGCCCCCGGGCCGCGGCAGCCGTCGGCGTGCTCCTGGTGTTCGTCGTGCTCGTACGGCCCGACCCGTCGATCGTCCGGGCCACGGTGATGGCGATCGTGGTGCTCGTCGTGCACCTGGCCGGTCGACCGGTGCGGGGTGTCCCGCTCATCGCCCTCGCCGCGGTCGGCATGCTCGTGGTCGACCCGTGGTTCGCGCGGTCGTTCGCGTTCGCCCTGTCCGTGCTCGCCACGAGCGGGATCGTGGTGCTCGGCCCGCCGCTCACCGAGCTCCTGGCACGTCGTGTGTGGCCGCCGGTCGCCGCCGCACTCGCGATCCCGGTCGCCGCGCAGGTGGCCTGCTGGCCGGTGACGATCCCGCTGTCGGCGGCGCTCCCGACCTACGCGGTGCCCGCGAACCTACTGGCGGAGCCGTTCGCGCCGGTCGTCACGGTGATCGGGCTCGCCGCGTGTGGCCTCGCTCCGGTGTGGCCGGTCGGTGCGCAGGGACTCGCGGCCGTCGCGTGGGTCCCTGCCGCCGCAGTCGGGGGCATCGCGCACGGTGCGGCGGCCCTGCCCTACGCCTCGGTACCCTGGCCGGCCGGGGTGCTCGGTGTGGCCGCCGCGGTGCTGGTGTGCGGCTGCATCGCGGTGGCCGTGCTGGTCCGGGGGCCGCTCGGCTCCCGGTTGCTGCTCGCAGCAGGGGTGGTGGTCGTGGTCGGTGTCGCAGCCGTCACTGTCCCGGTGCTCGTCGTCCGGGGCTCGGTGCCGGGCGACTGGTCGGTCGCCGCGTGTGACGTCGGGCAGGGGGACGCCGTGCTGCTCCGTGGCGACGACGCCGTCGCGCTGGTGGACACCGGCGACGACGAAGAACGGCTCCGGGCGTGCCTGGAGCTGCTCGGGGTCACCCGGATCGACCTGCTCGTCCTGACGCACTTCGACCGCGACCACGTCGGCGCGGTGCCCGCCGTGGCCGGCGCCGTGGAGACCGCCCTGGTCGGACCCGTGGGCCGTGCGTCGGACGAGCGGGTGGTCGACGACCTCCGGCGTGCCGGTGTCGACGTCCGGACGGCGGACGACCGCGTGTCCGGCACCCTCGGCCCGCTCGCCTGGCGCGTGGTCTGGCCGCCGGGCGGTGACCGTGCCGCCGGCAACGACGCGAGCATCGTGCTGGTCACGGGGCCGGCGGACGGAGACTCCTGTCCGGCGTGCCTGACCGGGGTCTTCCTCGGCGACCTGGGGGAGTCGTCGCAACGTCGGCTGCGCAACGCCGGTGGTCTGCCGGCAGGGCCGATCGACGTGGTGAAGGTGGCGCACCACGGCTCCGCGGACCAGGACCCGCAGCTCTACCGAGGGCTCGCCGCGCGGGTCGGACTCATCGGGGTCGGTGCGGACAACACCTACGGGCATCCGACGCCGTCCGCGCTCGGCATGCTCGAGGCTGCTGACACGCTGCCGCTCCGCACCGACGAACGCGGGACCGTGGTGCTCGCCCGCTCCGGCAGCGACGAGGTGCGGGTGTGGACGGAGCGCTCGTCGTCGGCGGCCGCCCGTAGGATCGTCGGTGCACCACTCGACCCGGCACCGTCCGGGCCGGCACCACCGGAAGGACCACATGGCCGCCAAGAAGCCCGCGCGCGCCGCAGCGAAGATCGACCAGGTGCCCTGGTCGGGGATCCGTCCGGCGCCCGTCGTGCTCATCACCGGGCCCGAAGCGTTCCTCGCCGACCGCGCCCGCGGTGTGCTGAAGGACCTGCTGCAGGGCGAGGACCCCGCGCTCGAGGTGCACGACCTCGAAGCCGACCAGTACGCCCCCGGGCTCCTCGCGACCCTCGCCAGCCCGTCGCTGTTCGGCGAGCCGCGACTCGTGCAGGTCACGAACGTCGAGAAGTGCACCGACGCCTTCATCACCGAGACGATCTCGTACCTGCAGGCCCCCGCCGACGACGTCACCCTGGTGCTCCGGCACGGGGGTGGTGTGCGCGGCAAGAAGCTCCTCGACACGATCCGCAGCGGTGTCGGCGGCGGGGTCGAGGTGCTGTGCGACGAACTCAAGCGCGAGACCGACCGCATCGACTTCGTGAACGCCGAGTTCCGCGCCGCACGACGCCGGATCGCACCCTCCGCCGTCCGGACCCTGGTGACCGCGTTCGCCGACGACCTCGCCGAACTCGCCGCCGCGTGCCGACAGCTCCTGGCGGACGAGGCCGAGGAGATCACCGACAAGGTCGTCGACAAGTACTACGGCGGTCGCGTCGAGACGAACGCTTTCAAGGTCGCCGACATCGCCCTCGCGGGTCGGTCGGCACCGGCGATCGTCGAGCTGCGGCACGCCCTGGCCACCGGCGAGGCACCCGTGCCGATCGTCGCCGCGTTCGCGAGCAAGATCCGCACGATGGCGAAGGTCAGCGCCTTCCGGGGTCCGAGCGGGCAGGCGGCCTCGGCGCTCGGCATGGCGCCGTGGCAGGTGCAGCGTGCGCAGCGTGACGTCGCCGGCTGGAGCGAGTCCGGGCTGGCGAACGCGATCATCAGCATCGCCGAGGCGGACACCGCGGTGAAGGGTGGCTCGCGCGACGCGCACTACGCGCTCGAGGTCATGGTCCGCACCATCGCCCGACGCGGCGAGCCCCGCTGAGGCGAGTCGGGCCTCCCGGCCTTCTCGCGCGCCGGTCGGCCGGCGCTTCGTGAGCAGAAATGGTCGGGTGTTCCATCACGACCCGACCCTTTCTGCTCACGAAGCGAACCAAACGCACCCCACGCCGCACGCACCGCCCACGCCGCACGCACCCCGCACGCACGAAGGCCCCGCACCAACGGTGCGGGGCCTTCGGACCAGAAGGGTCAGGACGTCAGAGCGACGAGACCTTCTTCGCGATGGCCGACTTGCGGTTCGCGGCCTGGTTCTTGTGGATGACACCCTTGCTCACGGCCTTGTCGAGCTTCTTCGACGCGAGGGCCAGGGCGGCAACGGCCTTGTCCTTGTCACCGGCGGCGACGGCGTCGTTGGCACGACGGATGTGCGTCTTGAGCTCCGACTTGTACGCCTTGTTGCGCTCGGTGGCCTTGAGGTTGGTCTTGATGCGCTTGATCTGCGACTTGATGTTCGCCATGAATTGCTCCTGCTCGTCTCGTACGGGTGGGCGCGACCGCAGGGTAGAGGGGCCCTTGGTCGCATCGCGTTCCACCCGTGGGCGGGGAACGCGGAAGCCAGCCACCAACACTACCAGGCAAGCGGGCTGCCACCAAAGCACGAAACACCGCCGGATCGGCGGAAGCCCGCGGCCGACCGCGCCGAAACCCCACGGCAACACGCACCGGATACCGTGACGGACATGCCCTCCCTCGCACCGCGCATCGACACCGTGCCCGCCTCCGGCATCCGGAGGGTCTTCGAGCAGGCGGCCCTGCTGCAGTCGAGCGGCACGGACGTCACGATGCTCGTGATCGGCGAGCCGGACGTCCCGGTGGCGCCGCACATCGGCGAGGCGGCCCGTCGCGCCTGGACCGAGGACCGCACCGGGTACACGCCGAACGGCGGGATCGCGCCGCTCCGCGAAGCCGTCCGCGACAAGCTCCGCCGTGAGAACCGGATCGAGGCCGACCTCGAGCAGATCTGGATGACGATCGGTGCGACCCAGGCGCTCTTCCAGGCGATGACGCTGACCCTGAGCCCGGGCGACGAGGTGCTCGTGCCGGACCCCGGCTACACGACCTTCACGATGAACGCCCACATCATCGGGGCGACCCCCGTGCCGTACCGGCTGGAGCCGCAGCACGGGTTCGAACCCGATCTGCAGGCCCTCGAGGCGAGCGTCACCGAACGCACGCGGGTGCTCATCGTCAACTCGCCGTCGAACCCGCTCGGCTCGGTCTTCGGCGAGGAGACCCTGCGTGCGCTCCTGGCCTTCGCGAAGCGGCACGACCTCTGGGTGATCAGCGACGAGGTCTACGAGTACTTCACCTACGGCACCCGGCACGTCAGCCTGGCGGCGCTCGACGAGGACGACCGTGTGTTCTCGGCGTTCTCGCTGAGCAAGACGTACGCGATGACCGGTGTCCGCGTGGGCTACCTCGTCACGCCGAAGGGACTCGGCGCGACGATGCGGACCACGCAGGAGGCCATGATCAGCTGCGTCGCCGAACCCGACCAGTACGCGGCCCTCGCGGCGATCGTGGGGGACCACTCCGCGGTGCGCGACGCTCGGGAGCACTACCGCGCGAACCTCGAGGTCGCGAAGGAGACGCTCGACGCCGCCGGCATCCGGTACCTCGACCCGCGCGGGGCGTTCTACCTGTGGATCGACATGTCGCACGCGTCCGACGGGGACATCGCCGAGTGGGCGCTGGGGTTCCTGCAGCGTGAGCGGGTCGCCGTCGCGCCGGGCAGCGCCTTCGGACGCACCGGCGAGGGGTGGATCCGCGTGTGCCTCGCAGCCACCGCGGACGACCTCCGGCGCGGCCTCGGTGCCCTGCCGGCTCCGGCGCACGCGACCGTCTGACCGGCGGCCGACGCCCGCCTCGTCGACCGCATCACCGCTTCGGAGGCGCACCCCGCGTCCGTCACGCACGTGGCGGACGCGCGCCGTGCCTCCAGGGCGGGTGAAGCGTGGGAGACTGTTGCGACCGTCCGACCCACCTGAGGAACCGTGAGCCCACAAGCATCCGCTCCGCTGGAGCCCGCAGCGACCCCGGCCGACGCGATCCGCAACTTCTGCATCATCGCGCACATCGACCACGGCAAGTCGACGCTGGCCGACCGCATGCTGTCGATCACCGGCATCGTCGAGGACCGCGCGATGCGTGCGCAGTACCTCGACCGCATGGACATCGAGCGCGAGCGCGGCATCACGATCAAGTCGCAGGCCGTGCGCATGCCGTGGGAACTCGACGGTGAGACCTTCGCGCTGAACATGATCGACACCCCCGGGCACGTCGACTTCTCGTACGAGGTCTCGCGCTCCCTGGCCGCGTGCGAGGGCGCGATCCTGCTCGTCGACGCCGCCCAGGGCATCGAGGCGCAGACGCTCGCGAACCTGTACCTGGCGCTCGAGAACGACCTCGAGATCATCCCCGTCCTCAACAAGATCGACCTCCCGGCGGCCGAACCGGACAAGTACGCGGCCGAGCTCGCGCAGCTCATCGGTGGCAAGCCCGAGGACGTCCTCCGGGTGTCCGGCAAGACCGGCGTCGGGGTGCCGGAGCTCCTCGACCTGGTCGTCCGTCGCGTGCCGGCCCCCGTCGGCGACGCCGAGGCAGCGCCCCGCGCGATGATCTTCGACTCGGTCTACGACAGCTACCGCGGCGTCGTCACCTACGTCCGCATGATCGACGGCACCATCTCGCCCCGCGAGAAGGTCCAGATGATGTCGACGAAGTCGACGCACGAGATCCTGGAGATCGGGGTCTCGAGCCCGGAGCCGAAGCCCACGAAGGGGCTGTCCGTCGGCGAGGTCGGCTACCTGATCACCGGTGTGAAGGACGTCCGCCAGTCCAAGGTCGGCGACACCGTCACGAGCGCACAGAAGCCCGCGACCCAGGCGCTGCCCGGCTACACGGACCCGAAGCCGATGGTGTTCTCGGGCCTGTACCCGATCGACGGCAGCGACTACCCGGTGCTCCGCGAAGCGCTCGACAAGCTCAAGCTCTCCGACGCCGCACTGGTCTACGAGCCGGAGACCTCGGTGGCGCTCGGGTTCGGGTTCCGCTGCGGGTTCCTCGGGCTGCTGCACCTCGAGATCATCACCGAGCGGCTGTCCCGCGAGTTCGGTCTCGACCTCATCACCACGGCCCCGAGCGTGATCTACGAGGTCACGACCGAGGACAACGCCGTGACCGAGGTCACGAACCCCTCGGAGTTCCCGACCGGGCGCATCGTCGAGGTCCGCGAGCCGATGGTCCGCGCCGCGATCCTGGCCCCGAAGGACTACGTCGGCGCGATCATGGAACTGTGCCAGCAGCGCCGCGGCTCCCTGCTCGGCATGGAGTACCTCGGCGAGGACCGCGTCGAGATCCGCTACGAGATGCCCCTCGGCGAGATCGTCTTCGACTTCTTCGACCAGCTGAAGAGCAAGACCCAGGGCTACGCGTCGCTCGACTACGAGCCCACCGGCGACCAGGCCGCCGACCTCGTCAAGGTCGACATCCTGCTGCAGGGCGACCAGGTCGACGCCTTCAGTGCGATCGTGCACCGCGACAAGGCGTACGCCTACGGCACGCTCATGACCGAGCGGCTGCGCAAGCTCATCCCGCGCCAGCAGTTCGAGGTGCCGATCCAGGCCGCCATCGGCGCCCGCATCATCGCCCGCGAGAGCATCCGCGCGATGCGCAAGGACGTCCTGGCGAAGTGCTACGGCGGTGACATCACCCGCAAGCGCAAGCTCCTCGAGAAGCAGAAGGAGGGCAAGAAGCGCATGAAGACCATCGGTCGGGTCGAGGTCCCGCAGGAAGCCTTCATCGCGGCGCTCTCCGGCGACGTCGAAGAGAAGAAGAAGTAGCGCCGGGCGCGTAGCGCGTAGCGCGTTTCGCGCTGAGCGACAGCTCACGCACTGCGACCGCCGAGATCTGTCGGTGAGCGCGAAAGCTCGGCGCGGGTCAGCCGGTCCGGCGGGCGCGCGCCCGCAGGGCGGCCAGGCAGAGGGCCGGGAGGCTCGCAGCGGCCAGTCCCGCCAGTGCGGTCCGCAGGATGGCCCAGTGGGCAGCCGCGTCGAAGTCGGTCTGCTCGCCGGAGGCCACCCCGGCGACCACGGCGCCGACGACCATCGCGAGCGTCACGACCGCGAGGACCAGCGGCAGCCGACGGCCGCGCTGACGTCGCGCCGCCGACACGAGTGCGGCACCGAACAGCAGCACCCCCGTGCCGGCGCAGCTCGCCCCGACGGCGGCGATGACGTTCGCGGTGTCGAAGCCGTTCCACGCCTCGGGAGCGAGCGCGACGGTGGCGTACCGGGCGGGTGACGCCGCGGCCGACGTGGTCACGTCCACCAGCACCCGGGCGGTCGCCGCCACGCCGAACGCGACGAGCGCGAGCGCGGCGAGGACGGCGGTCCGGCGGTCGACGGACCGCGGACGGACGGGGGTGGGGCGGGGCACCTGCTGACGATAGCCCCGGGGCGGGCGGTTGTCGGGCCTCCAGTTCGGGGTGCACGGCGGGCGCGCCGATCCGACGGAGGTGAGCGTGGATCGGTTCGATCCGGGGCGGCCTGCCCAAGTAACATGGCGGCATGAGCATCCGCGGGAGCTACCGGACCGCCCTGACGTACGGCGCGGTGGGGGCGACCCAGGCGTCGGACCTCATGACCTACCCGCCGGACGGCTTCACGCCGGCCGAGTCGCGCGCGCGGATCGGACACGGCGACCAGCGGTTCGAGACCGCCGTCGTGCAGGCGCTCACGTGGCAGATCCAGGAGCGCAGCGGTGTCCGCGTGCGCGTCGAGGAGCAGCCCGACGACGACGAGGTCCGGTACAACCCGGTCACCTTCGACGACGACGGTGTGCCGATCGCCCCGGCGTCCATCGGGACGCCCCGGGTCGAGAAGTTCGCACCCGACGGCACCCCGCTGCTGACGGCGGGCACCAGCGCGACGCTGACGATCCACGCGTTCGGGCAGACCGTGCTGGCACCGGTGCGCGTCGTGTCGATCATCGACGAGCACGACCGCAAGGGGTTCGCCTACGGCACGCTCGAGGGGCACCCGCTCTCCGGCGAGGAGTCGTTCGTCGTCGAGCGCACCCCGGACGGCTCGGTGTGGCTGCAGGTCCGGCAGTTCTCGCAGCCGGCGAGCCGGAAGTGGCGCTTCGTCGCGCCGTTCGTGCGGCGGCAGCAGAAGGTCATGGCGGAGAAGTACCTGGCGGCGCTGCGGGGGGACTAGGCGTCTGGTCGCGGTCTCGCGGTCTCGCGGTCTCGCGGTCTCGCGGTCGCGCCCACGGTCTCGCGACCCCGCTCGCTCCTGCTCCTCAGCGGAGCGGCGGGAGTGCGGCGATCGCGTCCTCGATGAGGGCGGCGTCCTGCTGGCAGTCGCGTGCGACGGTCACGGCGTTCGTGTGCCGCAGCGCGTCCACGTCGTAGACACCCGTCGCCACGGCCAGGAAGGGGATGCCCGCGGCGTCCGCGGCCTCACCGTCGCGCGGGGTGTCGCCGACGATGACCGCCCGGGTGCCGACCAGCTCGGCGGCGGCGCGCAGGGTGACCCCGGCCCGCTCGACCTCGGTGTCGCCGAAGTACGAGTGCTCCCAGTCGAAGACGTCGGCGTCGAACCCGGCGCCGGTGAGCTTCACCCGGGCGCGGTACTCGGAGTTGCCGGTGAGCAGGCCGTTGCGCCACCCGAGTTCGGCGAAGCGGGTCAGGAGCGCCTTCGCCCCGGGGACGGGGCTGCGGTGGTCGCCGGAGGCGTGCCGTTCGGCGGTCAGGTCGTGCAGGTGCCGGCTGACCGTGGGGATCAGGGTGTCCTCGAACGCGTGGGCGTGCACGTGCTCGGCGATGAGCCCGGCGTCGGTCCGGCCGTGCTGGTGCCCGACCCGCAGGGTGAGGTCGCGGCCCACCGCCCGCTCGAGGGCGAGGTGGTAGAGGTTGCCCGGGGACGACGCGTTCATCACGAGGGTGCCGTCGATGTCCCACAGGACCGTGGTGGGGACGGGATGGTGCTCCATGGCTCCATCATGACGGAGAATGGAGCCCATGCCGAGTGCTCTCCCGATCGCCGATCCAGCACCAGCGGACGGCCTGATCACCCCGTGGGCGGCGGCGGGCTCCGCTGCCGGGCCGGGGGCTGGTCCCACCGCCGGTGACGTGCCCTTCGGCGTGTACGTGCACGTGCCGTTCTGCCGCGTGCGCTGCGGCTACTGCGACTTCAACACCTACACGGCGTCGGAACTCCGCGGCGTCCGTCGCGACGACTACGCCGGGCACGCCGTGCGCGAGATCGAGTGGGCCGCGACCGTGCTCGACCGTTCCGGTGTGCCGCGGCGGCCGGTGTCGACCGTCTTCTTCGGCGGCGGCACCCCGACCATGCTGCCGGCATCCGACCTGGCGATGATCCTCCGTGCGATCGACGACACCTGGGGCATCCTGCCCGGGGCGGAGGTCACCACCGAGGCGAACCCGGACTCCGTCGACGCGGCGTCGCTCGAGACGCTGCGGGCCGGCGGCTTCAACCGGATCAGCTACGGCATGCAGTCCGCCGTGCCGCACGTGCTCGCCACGCTCGACCGCACGCACGACCCGCTCCGGGTCCCCGTCGTCGTCGACCTCGCGAAGCAGCAGGGGCTCGACGTCTCGCTCGACCTCATCTACTCGACGCCGGGGGAGTCCCTCGCCGACTGGCGGACCTCGCTCGACGCCGCGATCGCCTGCGAGCCCGACCACGTGTCGGCGTACTCGCTCATCGTCGAGGACGGCACCGCGATGGGCCGCATGGTCGCCCGCGGCGAGCTCCCAGCCCCCGACGACGACCTGGCCGCCGACATGTACGAGCTCGCCGACCAGGTGCTCGGCGACGCCGGCTACTCCTGGTACGAGGTGTCGAACTGGGCGCGCGGCGACGCGCACGCGAGTCGCCACAACCTGTCCTACTGGAAGGGCCACGACTGGTGGGGCGTCGGCCCCGGCGCACACTCCGCCGTCGCCGGCACGCGCTGGTGGAACGTCAAGCACCCGGCCGCGTACGCGAACCGGGTGCTGTCGGGGGAGTCGCCGGCCGCCGGCCGCGAGACCATCGACGACGAGACGCGGTACGTCGAGCGCCTGCTGCTGGCGGCGCGGGTCCGCGGGGAGCTCGCGACGAGCGAGATCCGCCAGGAGGCCCGTGGCCGGGTCGCCGGCCTCATCGCACGCGGACTCGTGGACGGGTCGGCCGCGGTGCGGGGACGGATCGACCTGACCCTGCAGGGTCGCCTGCTCGCCGACGCGGTGGTGCGGGAGCTGCTCGACTGAGGGGCCGGCGCACTGCCCGCTGCGCGGTGCCTGCCGCTTACTGCTTGATGAACTCGATCGAGAGCGGGTAGCGGTAGAACTGGCCCTGGTTCGCGGCGATCGCGGCCATGATGCTGAAGATCAGCGACACGATGCCCGCTGCCAGCACGATCAGGACCCCGACGCCGAACACCGACGTGAGCGAACCGACCACGTAGGCGATGCCCATCGTGATGTGGAAGTTCAGCGCGACGCGGGTGTGCTCGCGGACGAAGCCGCCGCGGTCGCGGAGGACCAGGTAGGCGACCAACGGTGCGATGAAGTTGAAGAAGATGCCGCCGATGTGCGTCAGCGTGGCCCACAGGCGCTGGTCCTCCGGGCTCATCGGCCGGGGCGGGGTGTATCCGGCGGGGTACTGCGGTCCGCCGGGGTACTGCGGTCCGCCGGGCTGCTGGGGGCCACCGGGGCCGTGGCCGTACTGGCCGCCGGGCTGCTCGGGTCCGGGGCCGTCGGGCTGCTGTCCGTAGGTCATGGCGGAAGCGTATCGGCCGACCGCCCGGAAGTCCCGGGCCGTCAGCGGTCGGGCGTAGGATCAGCAGTCGACACGTCCGAGTGCCAGGTCGATCGGGAAAGGAGGCGCTCGTGGTCAGTGAACGCAGCCTCGAGGTCCTCAAGGCCATCGTGCGCGACTACGTGGCGTCGCGTGAACCCGTCGGGTCGAAGACCATCGTCGAGCGGCACGCCTTCGGGGTCAGCGCCGCGACGATCCGCAACGACATGGCCCTGCTCGAGGACGAGCAGCTGATCGCCGCGCCGCACACCTCGTCCGGCCGGGTGCCGACCGACAAGGGGTACCGCGTCTTCGTGGACCACCTGGCGGGTGCCCGTCCGCTCTCCAGCGCGCAGCGCCACGCCATCGAGACCTTCCTCGGCGCCCCGAACGACCTCGACGAGGTCCTCGGGCGCACCGTCCGGCTGCTCAGCCAGCTCACCAACCAGGTCGCCCTGGTGCAGTACCCCTCGATGGTGCGCGCCCGGGTGCAGCACGTCGAGCTCGTCCGGCTCGGTGACGCCCGGTTGATGGTGGTGCTCATCACCGACACCGCCCGCGTCGAACAGCGCGTGGTCGAGACCGACGTCCCGCTCGACGAAGACTCGCTGGGTGAACTCCGCACCGTGGTGAACGGCGCGACGGTGGGGCTCCTGCTGCAGGACGTCCCGACCGCGCTCCGAGCCGTGCCGCAGCAGCTCCGCCCCGACGCCCAGACGCTCGGCGGGGTCGTCGTCGCCACGCTCATCGAGCAGGTCGCGGCGAACCGGCAGGACCGCCTGCTGATGGCCGGTGCGGCCAACCTGGCGAAGAGCGAGCAGGACTTCTCCGGCGGGCTCTTCCCGGTGCTCGAAGCGATCGAGGAACAAGTCACCCTGCTCCGGTTGTTCGGGGAGATGCAGGTGGACGACATCGCGGTGGCGGCCAGCATCGGCGTCGAGAACGCCGAGTACGGGCTCGACGCCACGAGCATCGTCGCCGGCGGCTACCTGGCCGGTGGCGAGGTGGCCCGCCTGGGCGTCCTCGGACCGACCCGCATGGACTACGGCACGAACATGGCGGCCGTCCGCGCCGTCGCCCGCTACCTGTCCAAGCTCCTGGGCGAACACTGACCAACCGACCGAACCCAACCGACTGAGGGATACGTGGCAGACCACTACGACGTCCTCGGCGTCCAGCGAGACGCCTCCGATGCCGACATCAAGAAGGCCTACCGCCGCCTGGCGCGTGAGCTCCACCCGGACGTGAACCCGGCACCCGACGCCGCCGAGCGCTTCAAGGACGTGACGCACGCGTACGACGTGCTGAGCGACCCCGAGCAGCGGCGCCGGTACGACGCCGGCCCGCAGGCCGACAGCCCCTTCGGTGGTGGCGCCGGCGGCTTCAGCGACATCTTCGACGCCTTCTTCGGCGGCGGCGGTGGCGGCGGCCGTGGATCGGGCCCGCGCAGCCGTGCCGAGCGCGGCCAGGACGCCCTGCTCCGCATCGAGGTCGACCTCGACGAGGTCGTCTTCGGCACCCACAAGGACGTCGAGGTCGACACGGCGGTGCTGTGCGAGACCTGCCACGGCTCCTGCTGCGCACCGGGCACCAGCCCGCGCACGTGCGACATCTGCGGCGGCTCCGGGCACATCCAGCGCCAGGTCCGTTCGCTCCTGGGCAACGTGGTGACGAGCGCCCCGTGCGGCACGTGCCGCGGGTACGGCACCGTCATCCCGAGCCCCTGCCCGACCTGCCAGGGTCAGGGCCGCGTCCGCGCGCGTCGCACCGTGCCGGTGGACGTCCCCGCCGGCGTCGACTCCGGACTCCGCCTGCAGATGCCCGGCCAGGGCGAGGTCGGTCCGGCCGGCGGCCCGTCCGGCGACCTGTACCTCGAGATCCGCGTGCGCCACGACGACGTCTTCAGCCGTGACGGCGACGACCTGCTCGCGACGCTCGAGGTCGGCATGACCGACGCCGTCCTCGGCACGACCACCACGATCGACGGCCTCGACGGTCCGGTCGAGCTCGAGATCCGTCCCGGTGTGCAGAGTGCCGACGTGCTCGTCATCAAGGACCGCGGCATCACGAAGCTGCGCGGGAACGGCCGCGGTGACCTGCGGGTCGGCGTGCAGGTCGTCACGCCGACCAAGCTGTCCCACAAGGAACGGCAGCTGGTCGAGCAGCTCGCGAAGTCGCACAAGACCACCGCCCCGCAGCTCGCCCGGTTCCAGCAGGGCATGTTCGGCAAGCTCCGCGACCGGTTCTTCA
>Ga0308167_1002989_pt1 | contig 14330 bp, 10 predicted proteins | sample PhyCR1_2_FD_202138 | JGI IMG/M metagenome (GOLD analysis project Ga0308167, IMG submission 202138) | Phyllosphere microbial communities from UC Gill Tract Community Farm, Albany, California, United States - DLSLRC.R1 | ecosystem: Host-associated > Plants > Phyllosphere > Unclassified | place... | reverse complement strand
TAATAGCCCGCATGATGCTAATAAAACCTGCTTCCCAGGGAGTATCTTCATCAAACCAGCCCATTAGGTCTTTCGGAATTGTCACAGTGCCCCCCGCTTGCCAGGCCGGGCTTTCCACCGGGCGATTAGCCCACGTTGCATCGAGTGCAACTCGGTTTCAGTAAAAATATTGATAGCGGCATGTCGTGCGAGATAGTTTTCCATCACTAACCCGAAGAGATAGGGACTTTTGCCAGAGAAACCCTCTTCATCTACGGTGAGGCTACAGTTCACACCACGCCCGTAGACCAGTAATCCCTCTTCTGAGAGCCGGCGTATGACAGGGCGAGTCTGGCATCCTACGAGGCTATCTATTTGCGTGACGGCATCAAGATCTGCTGCAGTGGTAAACAGCCGCAGCATATTTCGTAATGACTCACCGCCCTGAGCGTGTGCCATATCAGAGAGAGGAAGATAATTGAAACTTAGCTGGCGGATAAGTCGCCATGCAGATTCGCCACTATTAAAAGGGGGCCGTGGGGCACTCGGCGAGCTGACAAAACGCGCACCCTCAATAGGTACCGAATCTGACATGGTGAGATCAAGGCTACCCGAGCTTGACAGGAGACGTGGTAAATCGCGATTAGTAACCATCGCGTCAACCAGAAGGTAGCGAATATGTTCGCTATAGGGAGCCTCTTGTTGATCGACCAGTGAGACAAATATTTCGGTGCTGACATAAGGCGTCCTGGTATCATATTTGCGTGAGGTTTTTTCCTGACCGCGCGCTTCCCGTTTTACGGAAAAATAACGACCAAAATTGCCGGTATCTCTGTGCCGTGTCTGATACAGCGGATTAAATACCCGTTCTTCACTGGTTTCCGCCTGCAATCCCACAACCTGATTGACTGAAAAAACCTCATAATCAAGCGGGCGGCTACGATCGGGAACAACATGAAAATTGTTCAGAGCCCGGTTAACTTCGATGCGGTCAACGCGTTTTGGAAACAAATTAATAACAGGTGTGCAAAATAGTAGAAAGCGCGACGCGTCAATGTGCGGAATAAGATCCTGGGGAAGTCGGTTCAGGAGGATGATGAGTTCAACCTCATTTGAATGATTTTCCGCGAGAGCCGAAGAAAGCTGAGTAAGAGAAAAAAAGTAAAACCGCTCACTGCAAGCGATATATTCCTGAATCAAAATATGGCCATGAAACATGTTCCACTGCAATGGCAAAAGACTCTGATCCGGTGCCAGTCCTTCGAACTTTAAAGGCTGCTGACTAATGATGTGATGTTTTGGCTTATCTTTTTCGTTACTGCGTACCACTGTAGCAATATGGTTGCCATGAAGGAGTTCAAATGTATGAGAAACAATGCGTTCATCGCCCTGAATATAAAAAGGTAATTCATTCAGGCCTTTTAGCTGCGAAAAAACCAGGTCGCCCTGAAGTTTTAGTTTAATACGTAATGCACCCTTCAACTGATGATGACGGATACGGTAATGTTCCAGATTGGGAAGGTCGGGTGGTATTGACGTGAGTCGGGCTTCTGCGATCTCCAGTGGCCAGAGGGTTACTTTCTGATTATTTCTGAACTCACAGCGGCTCATCTCACCGGGTAATATGCGGCTAAAGAAGGCGCTCTGCCTTGGAATATCATACCCTTGAGTCAGATCGCCTTCACTGAAATTTGGGATCAGCTGTATAACGCCCATAGAGGGAATGGGAGAGTTGTAATTGGGATAGACGATATCGAGCAAACGCTGGGTGAAGTTCGGGAACTCGGCATCGAGTTTTATCTGAGTCCTGGCCGATAAAAAACTAAAAGCTTCAATTAATCGCTCAACGTAGGGATCGGCTATCTCAATACCGTTCATACCCAGACGGCCAGCTATCTTAGGATGTCGATCGGCGAATTCCTGCGCCATTTCTCTGATAAAGATCAGTTCCCGATTATAGTAATCCAGAAAGTTGTGTTCCACTTGGCACCTTAAGTTATGCAAATCAATTCAGCGAGAAAAAGCTAAGTAAAGAAAGTGTTCGTCGACATGAATCATATATGCTGTACGATTACCGCCATAACTTTCGTATCCCTGGCAGAGTGATTCTAAAAGTAAAATCCTTCTTGTACGATGCCCACATCCATCTTTTAGTACTATTTAGGAATAGTGATCGGGCTTTTTTCTTAAAGTGACAAAATATTTCGATTGTCTGTTTTATTCCAGCCTGACGTAATTATAATTAGCAAAAAGTGGCGTGACATTAACAACTTTGCAATCAGCTCCTCCTGCTAACAACAAAAGATAGTGGTGAGTGTGATTTGAATTTTGAGTGTATTAATTAAAACGAGATGGTCAGATCGTGGCGATATCCAGAAAGAATTTATTCGGAAAATTAAATACCAGCCTATTTAAAAGTGTTGAGAGTGCAACAACACTATGTAAGTTACGTGGCAACCATTACGTTGAGTTAGTGCACTGGCTCAATCAGCTTTATCAACAGCAGGATAGCGATTTTTGGCATGTGATGCGGCATTTTGAAATTGATGCGGAGGGTCTTGAGCGCGATTTTTCCCATGCTTTGACGCGACTGCCTGCCGGTGCCAGCGCTATCGCTGATTTTTCGTATCATATTGAGCTGGCTATTGAGCGTGCATGGGTTATTGCCAGCCTGGAATATCATGATAAAGCTATCCGCAGTGGTCATTTATTAATTGCATTGCTAACAACAATGGAACTGCGTCGTGCGTTTTTTGCTATTTCAACTTTATTTGAAAAAATTCCTCTGGAACATTTGAGCAAAGATTTAGGTTACATCGTTCGTGACTCGGCAGAACAAAATGATCTTATCGGCGGGGCTGCGGTAACAGATGAGGCGGGCGTTCCCGGCGAAGCGAGTTACGCATTAAGCAGTGCCACACAAAGTGGGGGACTGTCGCAATACTCTACCGATCTCACTGCCCTTGCTCGTGAAGGAAAACTCGATCCCGTGCTGGGCCGCGATAACGAGATCAACACCATGGTAGATATTCTGCTGCGTCGCCGCCAGAATAATCCGCTGTTGACCGGTGAAGCTGGCGTAGGTAAAACTGCGGTCGTTGAAGGACTGGCGCTGGCAATTGCATCGGGTGAAGTGCCGCCCTCACTGCAAAAAGTACGTCTGTTAACACTTGATGTGGTCGCACTTTCAGCGGGTGCAAGTATGAAAGGCGAATTTGAAGCGCGGCTTAAGTCCGTACTGGATGAGGCCGTTACATCAGCTGAACCGGTCATTCTGTTTATAGATGAGATTCATACGCTGGTAGGTGCTGGCGGCAATGCGGGCACCGGCGATGCAGCTAACCTTATGAAACCTATGCTGGCTCGCGGTCAGCTGCGCACGATAGGTGCCACAACCTGGAGCGAATTCAAGCGCTACATTGAAAAAGATCCGGCGCTAACCCGTCGCTTTCAGGTATTACAGGTAGAAGAACCTTCTGAAGAACTGGCGATTGCCATGGTGCGCGGTCTGCTTCCGGTGCTTGAAAAACATCATAGTGTCTGGATTATGGATGAAGCTGTGCGGGCTGCTGTTCGTCTGTCTCATCGCTATATTCCAGCTCGTCAACTGCCTGATAAAGCAATAAGTCTGCTGGATACCGCTTGTGCAAGAGTCGCCGTTGCTCAGCATACACCGCCCGCAGAGTTGCAAATGCTCAAATTTCGTCAGCTGTCTGCTCAGGCTGAACTATCACAACTGGAAAAAGCGATTGGGTTTGGAAAAGGAAGTGATAAGCAACGCGTTCCTGTGCAGACCACAATTTCTGAGTGTGCAGAAGAAGCCGGAATCCTCGATCGTCAGTGGGTGCAGGAATGCGGTCTGGTCGCTGAGATTATTGATATGCGGCACAAACTCCAGACTGCCACGCTGGAAAAGGCTGAAACAGCGACTTTACAGGAGCGGTTAAACGAACTTGAAGGAACGCTAAGTGAACTTCGCGGTGAGCAGCCATTGGTGCAGGCGGAGGTTAATGCTGCAGTTATCGCGTCTATTGTCGCTAACTGGACAGGGATTCCGGTTGGGCAAGTGCTAAAAGATGACGTCAGCGCGGTGATGGAGCTACCGCAACGCCTGGCTGAACGCGTTATTGGTCAGGAATATGCGCTCTCTTGTCTGAGCCAGAATATTCAAACTGCTCGTGCCGGGCTTGCGGATCCGCAGAAACCCTATGGCGTTTTTATGTTGGTCGGGCCGTCAGGAGTAGGGAAAACGGAGACGGCACTGGCAATTGCCAGCCAGCTTTATGGTGGCGAACAGAACCTTATTACCATCAACATGAGCGAATATCAGGAAGCTCACACGGTTTCTTCACTCAAAGGCTCGCCACCCGGTTATGTAGGCTATGGTGAGGGCGGAGTATTAACAGAGGCCGTGCGACGTAAGCCTTATAGCGTAATTTTGCTGGATGAGGTGGAAAAAGCCCATCCAGATGTCCATGAGCTTTTTTTCCAGGTCTTTGATAAAGGCTCAATGGAAGATGGTGAAGGTCGTCATATCGATTTCCGAAATACTATTATTTTACTTACCAGTAACACAGGCAGTGAAATCATCAGTAACACTTGCGCCGATCCGGAAACAATGCCGGATGAAGAAAGTTTACTGACAGTATTACAGCCAGCTTTGCTGAAGGTCTTTCCTGCGGCATTTCTGGGAAGGGTAACAGTCATACCTTATTTGCCACTGGCACCTGAATCGCTGCAATTTATTGTGAAAATACATTTAAATCGGATTGCTGCACGAGCAAGTGCTAATTATGACATTAAATTAAGCTTTAGCGATGAATTGATTGAGTTCATCGTGGAACAATGCCCGGTTGCGGAGACTGGCGCGAGGATGTTAATCCGGTTTATTGAGAAAAATGTTCTTCCTAAACTGGGCGTCGCCGTAATGAATCTTGCCAAAAATAGCATTGAAGAAGCCGGAGATACAAATATGTTGATGACCTTATCAAATGAAAAGGTTATTGATATTTTAACAAGCAAGGGAAATCAGGAGGGAGGTTAGTTAGTTAGGGATTTAAGAATTGACGTAAGCGTTAAAAATGTAGGATATATCAAAAACTTATTATGGAAACTAAGAGGTTTATATTAATGCGTAATTTAAAATTATCATTTTGTGCTATGGCGCTGACTATTGCTTCAGGTTCAGCACTGGCTGCAGGCGAAGTCACTCAGGGTACCGTAACTTTTAATGGTGAGCTGATCACTGAAACTTGTAGCATCGCCACTGATTCTGTCAATATTCAGGTTACCCTGCCCACTGTATCAACTCAGACTTTAAGTGCTGCTGCGGCAACAGCTGGCTCAAAAGGTTTTGATATCAACGTTGAGAGATGCCCGACTGGCATTACCAGTGTTGCTGCACACTTTGAAGCTATTGGCAGCAGTGGTGTGGACAGCGCCACGGGTAACCTGACTAACCAGTTTGTTGCGGCAGGTGATGACGCCAAAGCGGGCAATGTGGAAGTGCGCCTGTACAACTCTGACGAGCAGCATCTGAAGTTGGGTGAAACGGGTGCAGCAGCAACCGTTACCGGTGGTAAAGCGACTATGCGTTATTACGGTGGCTACTATGCAACAGCCGCTACCACCCCAGGTAAAGTTATGGCGCAGGCTGCTTATACGCTTGCTTACCCATAAACGATAATTTTTTATCTGAACAGGGGCGAGCAATCGCCCCCTTTAGAACCCCTTTTTTACTGTTAACGAAAATAAAAGGTATACGTAAAGGGTTGTGACATGAAATATAAAAGTATATTTAATTTAAAGTTAGCAACCGCCATTCTTTCTCTGTTTTTTATGACGCAGACTGTTTTTGCCGGAATGACTATTTCAGGAACTCGCATTGTTTTTTCTGAAGGTGAGCGAGAGCACACCGTACGAACAAATAACCGAAGCAATTCACCGTTGCTGGTGCAAGTGTGGGTTGATGATGGTAATACCAGCGCAGATATCAATAGCTTTAAGGTTCCGTTCACTGTTACGCCGCCAGTGTATCGTGTTGATCCCGGCAAAGGTCAGAGTGTCAGGCTTATTTACAATGGTATGGATCTGCCGCAGGATCGTGAATCTGTTTTCTGGTTTAATATGCTAGAGATTCCACCTGTAAATGATTCTGTGGCGAATAAAGATCGCCTTGAACTGGCTTTCAGAACGCGGATTAAGATATTTTATCGCCCAGTTGCATTGAAAAAGAGTGGTGTGCAGGAGGTAGATAGCCTCAAATGGGAACTTATCAGCCCGGCAAGAGGAATTAAGGTGACAAATCCAACGGCATATCATATATCCTTTGATTCAGCTTATATTGTTTCGGGAAGTACGAAGTCAGCCTTGAAAGCTGACATGGTTCCGCCTTTCAGTAGTAAAGAGTTTTTATTGGATGCAAAAGCATCCCAGCCTTTACGGGCAGACAGTGTGAATGTACGTCTGATTAACGACTACGGCAGCATTGTAGAATATAGTCTGGAACGCGCTGGTGGAAATAACCTTTTAATTAAAAGAAATAAATAATAAAAAATAAGCGACTGGTTTTTTCTGATTAAATTCGTAAAGTACATGTTGTCATCGGGAGCAGGGAAATGAAACCGAAACAGAACAAACAGGAACGACGCATCATATTGGAGTCAAAAATTGCTTTTGCAGTTCGTCATGTCTTGATGATTTCTCTGGGTGTAAGTTTCTCCTTGTTTGCTTATGGCGCTGACACTTTACCTGCCAACACCCTACCGCTTAATCGTGCGAGGGATGTGAAGTTTAATAGCGATTTTATTCATGGAATGAATGTTGATGTTTCCCGTTTTTATAAGGAAAACCCGGCACCTGTGGGTGAGTATCTCGTAGAGGTTTCAGTCAACGGCGAACGCCGCGGGACACATAGAGTTGTTTTTAAGGCAGTACCAGGAAGTAGCAGCGCACAACCCTGTTTTACTGAAGCTGAGCTCGACAGTCTGGGCATCAAGCACTCGGTCAGCTCGCTATTGATGAGTTCGCAGCCGAAAAAAGATGATAAAGCCGCTGTACAGTGTAAAACCATCGATAAATGGATTGTCGGTGCTCAGACAAATTATGTGGCTGGAGACTTCTTTCTTGAATTAACGGTGCCTCAGGCCAACCTTGTGCAATATCCACGCGGCTACACCGACCCTAATACCTGGGATTCCGGCGCCACTGCGGGGTTACTGGACTATAACGGCAACGTCTATGTACAGCAGAATTCCAGCTACATCAGCGGTAAGGGCGAGCACAGCGCCAGCGGTAACCTTGGGCTATTGGCTGGATTAAATTTTTATGACTGGCGTTTGCGCAAGCGTCTTAACACCAACTGGAACAAGGGTGATTCACCACATGTTCAGTCATTATTAACTTACATCCAGCGGGATGTTCCTGTACTGAAAAGCCAGTTAACGCTGGGTGACAGCACGACCACCGGTAACCTGTTCGACAGCCTGACCGTGCGTGGTATTCAATTACAGTCTGATGACCGCATGTTGCCGGAAGGCTTGCGTTACTATACTCCGCTTGTCAGAGGGATTGCTGAAACGAATGCGCGAGTACAGGTTACGCAGCGTGGTCGGGTACTTTATGAGACAACTGTCCCACCGGGTCCGTTCGAACTCAGCGATATTGGGGGGATGGGCTATGGCGGTGATTTACAGGTAACGATTAACGAGGCGGACGGACGCCAGCGTACACAAATTGTTCCTTTCTCTGCGCCGCCGATGTTGCTGCACAGTGGCGTCTCACGTTTTGGTGTCACGGTTGGCAAGCTTCAGGACGATGCGTTGCGTGAAGAGCCCAGCCTGGCCCAGGCTTTTTATCAATATGGCCTGGGAAATATGTATACGCTTTATGGCGGCAGCCAGTTCTCGGAGAACTATAAGGCAGTTGGAGTTGGTAATGCCTTCAATACGCCATTTGGGGGTGTCTCAATGGACGTGACACGTGCAAGAAGCGAATTGGGAAAGGGTAAATCCTCGTCCGGTAACAGCTACAACATAGGTTTCAGCAAATATCTGGAAGCAACCGGAACGGATGTTACCCTGGCTGCCTGGCGCTACTCTTCGGAAGGTTTTTATAGCCTTCGCGATGCTGCACTGGGACGCGATGGCGCGAAAAACGACGACTACATGGTGGATTATCGAACCCGGCAGCGTTTTACCGTTAACCTGGGTCAGCCTCTCTGGAATGGGGGGCGAATTAGCCTGTCCGGCAGCTTTTATAACTACTGGAACGATCGCTCATCGAACAGTCAGTACATGCTCACTTATAGTAAAGCAGCGCGTTACTTCTACTGGTCGGTATCTGCTTCCCGTTCTTATAACAATGCAGGGCGTGATGTAAATAATATCGCTTTCTCAATTAATGTTCCTTTGGGGCGTAACAGTAGTGCGCTTGAAAAACCGCTTTTTACCTCGATCTATTCCACTGTCTCTCACGACAACAACGGCGGCAGTACGTTGCAGGCTAATGCAATCGGTAATCAGGGTGAACAGAATGAGTTGAGCTATGGCGTGGGTACATTGGTAAACAGAACCCGGGATGCAGGTGACCGTAGCGCCGTGACCGGAAACGTTAATTACAACTCATCAGCAGGCCAATTTGGCTCTACAGCATCACTCGGTAATAAGTCCAGTCAGTTGTCGCTATCAGCTAATGGCAGCCTCGTTGCACATAGTGGTGGCATTACGGTTGGTCCAAGACTCGGAGACTATCCATTTGCGCTTGTAGAGGCACCTGGTGCTGAAGGTGCAAGAATGCTGAATGGTTACGGTTCAGAAATTGATGCTAATGGCTTCGCCATTGTGCCGTCACTGACACCTTATCGGGAAAATACAGTCGCGCTCAATACTCGCGGTCTTCCTCAAACCGTCGATGTACTTGAAAACGAAAGCACTGTGATTCCTCGCATGGGCGCAATGGTTAAAGTTAATGTCAAAACCCTGGTGGGCGATCCGATTACGTTAACCATTAAAGATACAAAAGGTAATCCGTTGCCGATTGGCATGGATGTTTATGACGAGCGAAATAATAGTCTCAGTATCATTGGTCAGGCTGGTACGGCGTTCATCCGTGGATGGCAGGCAGGAAAATATAATCTTTATGTGAAAAACTCTACTGGTCAGCGTCTTTGTACTATTTATTCAAATAACAGCATTGCCCAGCAGATGAAAAATGCACGGGGAAAAATTACTCAGGCCGGGGTTGTATGTCACTAATCATATTTAAACTCATTAAAGGTACGTTTCATCAACCCAAATTGCTGATAACTTCTTTCAGCTTATTATTTGTCACGGGTGTATGGGCGTGTACCACTGATTGCTCCATCACGGTTAATTTTACCGGCGTATACACTGATGAAACCTGTAATGTAGTTATAAATAACACCAGTGCTAATGAAGCAGTGACTCTGCCCCAGGTGTCGATTACAACGTTGCAAAAAAACGGCAGCGAGGCAGGTAGTGTGCCATTTGCTCTCTCTCTTAAAGATTGTCCTGCAAGCCGGACTATTACAGCATTTTTTAACAGTAGCGCGAGTGCCGCTGATACGACAACTGGCAATTTAATTAATACCAGTGGCGAAAATTATAGCAGCAATGTTCAGATAAGATTAAGGAAAGAGGATGGCTCTCAGGTCTATATCGATGATAATACATCCGGACAGGATTACGTCATTCCACCCTCAGCTGAACAGGTAACGCACAGGTTTACAGCAAATTATTATGCAAAGGGGGATACAGCCGTTACAGCAGGTCAGGTCAGGGCAATAGCAGGTGTCGAACTTCTGTATAAATAAAAGGGGGTGGAGCTACCTAAGTATCAGGTGTTAATCACAGGCGAACTAGGGTTTATTCATAATTGTCATTAAAGAGTATTAATTATTATGAGCAAGAGCAATTCTCAAAAGTTTATTGCACGTAATCGTGCGCCGCGTGTTCAAATAGAATACGACGTGGAGATTTATGGCAGCGAAAAGAAAATCGAACTGCCTTTTGTAATGGGTGTGCTGGCCGATCTTTCAGGTAAAACCCTGGAGCCTTTGCCTCCAGTGACTGACAGAAAGTTTCTGAGCATTGATATTGATAACTTTGATGAACGCATGAAAGCAATGCGTCCCCGAGTGGCGTTCGCGGTACCGAACACATTAACGGGCGAAGGTCAGTTAATGGTTGATATGACTTTTGAGAGCATGGACGATTTTTCTCCGGATGCCATTGCGCGCAAAGTAGATTCCCTTGCGCAGTTACTTGAGGCGCGTACTCAACTGGCGAACCTCCAGACTTACATGGATGGTAAGGCTGGCGCAGAAAGTCTGGTGATGAAAGTCCTGAACGATAAGTCGCTGCTAAATACGCTGGCTTCGTCACCGAAGCCAAAACAGGCTGAAGAAGCCGTGCTCCAAAAGTGATTTAGAGAGATAACTATGGCTATTCAAGCAGATGTATCAAAACAGGCTGGCATAAAGACCGCCACGCAGAGTGATTTCAATTCATTATTAACACGTGAATTTAAGCCTAAGTCTCAGCAAGCAAAAACAGCCGTTCAGGCAGCTGTGAAGACGCTGGCAGAACAGGCACTACTCACGTCAGTAACCCTGGCAGACGATGCCTATAAGAATATTGCAGCAATTATTGCCGAAATTGATCTTAAACTTTCTGAGCAGATTAATTTGATTCTGCATCATGAAGAGTTCCAGAGTCTGGAAAGTGCATGGCGCGGCTTACATTATCTGGTTTATAACACGGAGACCGATGAGAAGCTGAAACTGCGTTTTATGGATATTTCGAAAGATGATCTTCGCCGTAACATGAAACGTTACAAAGGCATCGCCTGGGATCAGAGTCCGTTATTCAAACAGATTTATGAAGAAGAGTATGGCCAGCTGGGTGGTGAGCCTTTTGGCTGCCTGGTCGCTGATTACCATTTTGATCACAGTCCACCGGATGTAGATTTACTCTCATCAATCGGTAAAGTGGCCGCTTCTGCTCATATGCCAATCATCACGGGTGCTGCACCTTCGGTGATGCAGATGGAATCATGGCAGGAACTGGCAAATCCACGTGATCTGACGAAAATCTTTACTCAAAATCTGGAGTATGCTGCATGGAACTCGCTGCGCCAGTCTGAGGATTCTCGTTATATTGGCCTGGCGATGCCGCGTTTTCTTGCGCGCCTGCCTTATGGTATTCATAGTAATCCCGTGGATAACTTCAATTTTGAAGAAACTACTGACGGGGCTGATCATAGTAAATTTGTGTGGGCCAATGCGGCTTATGCTATGGCTGTAAATATCAACCGTTCATTTAAACATTATGGCTGGTGCACCATGATCCGCGGTGTTGAAAGCGGTGGTGTAGTAGAAAATCTGCCATGTCATACTTTCCCGACTGATGACGGTGGAGTGGATATGAAGTGCCCAACGGAGATCGCTATTTCTGATCGCCGCGAAGCTGAACTGGCAAAAAATGGTTTTATTCCGTTGGTGCATCGTAAGAATACCGATTATGCCGCATTTATTGGCGCCCAATCGCTGCAAAAACCCACTGAATATTATGATCCAGATGCTACGGCAAATGCCAATTTGTCAGCACGCTTACCTTATCTTTTCGCCTGCTCTCGTTTTGCGCATTATCTGAAGTGTATCGTCCGCGATAAAATTGGCTCTTTTAAAGAACGCGAAGATATGCAGCGCTGGCTGAATGATTGGGTAATGAATTATGTGGATGGTGACCCCGCTAACTCTTCTCAGGAGACTAAAGCACGTCGTCCACTGGCCGCTGCAGAAGTGGTGGTCGAAGATGTTGAAGGTAATCCAGGTTATTACCAGGCGAAATTCTTTTTACGCCCGCACTTCCAGTTAGAAGGACTGACCGTATCTTTACGTATGGTTGCCAAACTACCGTCTTTGAAAGGTGTTGCCTGATTAGGTCATTATAAATACTGGCCTGATCGAGGTGATTGAATAAAAGAATAAACTTTATTCTTTTTTTGGGTGCAACTCCCTACGGGGTAAGTGTGTACTAAAGCACGTTGAGAATGTCCCCCCCAAGGACAGGATGTTTTCGGCGAATCATTGTCGTTACAAAACATGTAACGTAATTCAGTAAGAGCTGATAAGGGAGAATTATGGCTCAGGATATGTTTATTAAAATTGATGGTATCGAAGGTGAATCTCTGGATGCCACGCATAAGAATGAAATTGAAGTGCTTTCATGGAACTGGGCGAGTGCTCAGCATGCTAATATGCACAGCGGCTCTGGCGGCGGCTCAGGTAAAGCGACCGTTGAAGATTTCTGCTTTGAGCATTATATCGATAAAGCCAGTACCAATCTGCTGAGCTATTGCTTGTCAGGTAAGCACATCAAAGATATTCAGTTTGTAGTGCGTAAAGCGGGCGGTGATCCACTGGAATACCTGACCATCAAATTTACTGATGTTATCATTACCCGTGTTGAAAGCGCTGGCTCCAATGCTGATGAATCCCGTCCACGTGAGAAAGTGACTTTTGCCTTCACCAAACTCACTCAGGATTACGTCATGCAAAATGCGGATGGCGCTAAATCTGGCGTTATTTCTACAAGCTATGATGTTAAAGCTAACCTGCGCAGCTAATCCTGCCCGCTAGTGATAAGTTTTGCCGCTTCGGCGGCAAAACTTTTACCTGATTATTGGTAATGACATTGTATTTTAAAAATAGACAGTATGGGTTGGATTATGTTTTTCAGACCAGGGGTAAAACAGACTGCTTCGAAGGTGCCATTAATATTGGCCGTCATATTGCTGACCATGTTTCTGATCTCCTGTAGCAGTAAAAAAGAGAGGCAGCCTGAACAGGGCGAGATAAAAATAAATTTGATCGCAGATAAAGATATAAACCCCAATGAAGATGGACATCCCGCTCCGCTTAACCTATTTATTTATAATGTTCGCGAAGTGGATGTGTTCAGTAATGCCGATTTTTTTGAAATTATTGAAGGTACCAGTAAAGCTTTGCAGTCGGCTTCCTCAGAAATATATGAGGCCATATTAAAGCCGGGGGAAAAGAGAACGATATTTTTGAAAACAGAAAACGACGTCCAGACGTTGGGTATCGTTGGGGCATATCGCAATCTCAATGATTCAGTCTGGTTAATAACCTGGGATCTACCGAAAACGCCCAGATCCTGGTGGGGTAGGATATTTAGTGACGACGGAATTGAGCTAAATGTCAATTTCAAGAAAACAGCCATGATAATTAAAAAAATGGATTAAACCATGAGAACGAATAAGGTCGTATGGAGTGAAGGGCTGTTTCTTCGGCCTCAACTTTTTCAACAGCAAGAACGTTACTTTGAGTATTACGCACATAAGCGAGCAGCAACGCTAAGCCCGTTTTTTTGGGGATTTTCACAGTATGAAATTGACCGCGAAGCGCTTACATACGGCAAACTGGTGCTACGTAGCGCCCGGGGCGTGTTGCCTGACGGTACACCCTTTGATGTGCCCGATCACGCAGAGCTACCGGAGCCGCTGACGATATTACCTGAGCATCTGAACAAGATGATCTATCTGGCGGTCCCTCTGCGCCTCGATAACAGCGATGAAACGATTTTTGACCAGCACGATGCCAGTTCGTTAGCGCGTTTTCGTGCACAGGAAGCCGAACTCTGTGATACCAATTCGATTCGACAAGGGCCTAAACCGGTACAACTCGCTATGCTTCGGCTAAAACTGGTTGCCCAGGCTGAAATGACGGAGTCATGGATTGGCTTGCCGCTTACACGAGTAAAGGCGATCCAGCCAGATGGAAGTGTGATTTTACATGTAGATGATTACATTCCACCTGTAACCGGCTACGCCGCCAATCCGTTACTTAAGGAGTGGCTGACGCATCTTAATGGCCTGGTCAAAATAAGGGCTGAAATGCTGGCTGATCGCCTTTCCACTTCTGATGGTAAAGCCAGTGCCAGTGCTGAAGTCGTGGATTATTTACTGCTGCAAATTTTCAATAAATATGAACCTATTCTCGATCACTTACGGCACATTCCCGAATTGCCGCCCATCGTAATGTATGAAGAACTGGCAAAGCTGGCAGGTGAGTTGTCGACGTTTATCAGAACTAAAACCCGACGTCCAAAGACCGCACCGGGATATGACCATGCCAGGCTTTATCCTTCAATCAGACCGCTGGTTGACGATGTAAATGATTTGATGAACCAAATTCTGGTTCGTGCAGGGCAGCTTATCGACTTACGAGCCAAAGGCAACGGTGTCTGGTCTGCTTCGGTACTGCCTGGCGAGTTGAGTTCTTTCTCAAATATTGTGCTGGCCGTCAA
>Ga0308167_1002982_pt1 | contig 14369 bp, 10 predicted proteins | sample PhyCR1_2_FD_202138 | JGI IMG/M metagenome (GOLD analysis project Ga0308167, IMG submission 202138) | Phyllosphere microbial communities from UC Gill Tract Community Farm, Albany, California, United States - DLSLRC.R1 | ecosystem: Host-associated > Plants > Phyllosphere > Unclassified | place... | reverse complement strand
CGTATAAGACTGCCTTTACGCATTTGAGTCAAGCAGCAAAAGCCGTGCAAATTATACGGGCCGCACCTGCGATTTCAATCGGTAAGTAGCGAAAAGGTGAACAATTATTTAAATTTCTTTCCGGAGGACTATTTTTCCAAACATTAGCCCACGGGAATTTGTCGTTTCCTGCCTGAAAATCGGCTGGCGACTTGCTTTTAAAGCGTGCTTTAGATCACATAATAAGCATTCGCACAGTCTCAACTTCTTCCTCACGGGTAATTCCGGACTTTTCCCTTTCTCAATAAACCTTTAAAAATCAAAAAATTGAAAATATAAGTGTGATCGGAGAAGCCTATTTTCCCGGAAAACACGCTATTGACATCGAAGGGTGCATGAGAAACGTAAAATTCATATTACGCACGCCGGGTTATTACCCTGATATATTTTCTGGCGTGACTATATTTATTCCGCCAGTCCGCTATACAAGTGATCTTTCTGCTAACTAAATGTGAATTAAACGTTAAATGTAACAGAGCTTTTCGGATAATTTCCGTCGATCTTTTTAACCTTCTGTCGCCAGATGCGTAATGAAAAATCTTTATTGTTAACGCATCAACTGCCCCTTTTTTCACCAGCAATCGGATGAAGAGAAGTTGCTGGCGAAGATTAATTCCTTACTTATTTCAGGCTTATTGCTGACGAATGATGACCAGGTGACGGTCACCGTCCAGCTGCGGAACCTGCAGTTTAACCACCGCATCACAGTGATAGCCCGCCGGTAAGCTGGCGATTTCGTCATCAGGACGGACGCCTTTGAGGGCAAAAAAGCGCCCTTCTGTTCCAGGTAAATGATGACACCAGTTCACCATGTCGGTCAGAGAGGCGAATGCGCGGCTGATCACCCCATCAAACGCTGGCTCTGCCGGAAAGTCTTCAACCCGACTCTGTACCGGAGTAATGTTAGTGAGTCCTAACTCATGCTGAACCTGGCGCAGGAAGCGTACCCGCTTACCCAGGCTATCGAGCAGTGTGAAATGCGCATCAGGCATCACTATCGCCAGCGGGATACCTGGCAGGCCCGGTCCGGTTCCCACATCGATAAAGCGCGAGCCGATCAGCTGGGGTGCCACCACAATGCTGTCGAGGATGTGGCGCACCAGCATCTGCTGTGGATCACGCACTGAGGTCAGATTATAGGCTTTGTTCCACTTATCCAGCAGGCCGACATAGGCTACCAACTGCTGTTTTTGTTGATCGGAGAGGGAAATATTGGCTGCCTGCAGCAGCGAGGTGAGTCGGTTAATCACAGCGTAAGTCCAGTCAGCGGGGGCGAGTCGCCTCGCCCCGTTTCAGGTCAGGCGCTTTTGCGCAGCAGACCCTGTTTTTTCAGATAGATAAGCAGAATAGAGATGGCCGCCGGGGTAATACCGGAAATGCGTGTCGCCTGGCCAATTGAGGTCGGCTTATGATCATTCAGCTTCGCGATCACCTCATTCGACAGGCCATTGACCTGGCGATAGTCGAGGTCAACCGGCAATAGGGTGTTTTCGTTACGCAGTTGACGATTGATCTCTTCCTGCTGGCGTGCGATATAGCCTTCATATTTGACCTGAATCTCAACCTGCTCAGCCGCCTGCTCATCAGCCAGCGCCGGACCAAAGGCATTCAATGACATCAGCTTCAGATAGGTCATTTCCGGACGACGCAGCAAATCTTCGCCACTGGCTTCTTTGGTCAGCGGCGCACTGAGCACCGTGTTCACCTCCGCCACGTGATCGGATTTTGGATGTACCCAGATATCGCGCAGGCGCTGACGCTCCTGTTCAATCGCCTCCAGCTTCTGATTAAAGCGCGCCCAGCGGGCATCATCGACCAGTCCCAGCTCGCGGCCGGTTTCGGTCAGACGCAGATCGGCATTATCCTCACGCAGCATCAGGCGATACTCGGCACGGGAGGTAAACATACGGTACGGCTCTTTGGTGCCGAGCGTGCAGAGATCGTCAACCAGTACACCGAGGTAAGCCTGATCGCGACGCGGCGCCCAGCCCTCTTTGTCGGCAGACTGGCGCGCGGCGTTGAGGCCGGCCAGCATACCCTGCGCAGCCGCCTCTTCGTAGCCGGTGGTGCCGTTGATCTGTCCGGCAAAGAACAGGCCGTGAATAAATTTGCTTTCCAGCGTCGGCTTCAGATCGCGGGGATCGAAGAAGTCATACTCAATGGCATAACCCGGCCGCACGATCTTCGCATTTTCCAGACCCTGCATCGACCGGACGATCTGTATCTGCACATCAAACGGCAGGCTGGTAGAGATACCGTTCGGATAAATTTCGTTGCTGGTCAGTCCTTCCGGTTCGAGGAAGATCTGATGCGCATTACGATCGGCAAAGCGCATCACTTTGTCTTCAATTGACGGGCAGTAACGTGGCCCGATCCCTTCGATGATCCCGGCATACATCGGGCTGCGATCGAGGTTGTTGCGGATCACCTCATGGGTTTTTTCATTGGTATGGGTGATCCAGCACGGTACCTGCTGCGGATGCTGAGATGCATTGCCCATAAACGAGAACACCGGCATCGGGTGATCGCCATGCTGCGGCGTCAATACTGAAAAATCGATGGTGCGCGCATCAATACGCGGCGGCGTACCGGTTTTCAGGCGGTTAACCCGGAGTGGCAGGGCACGCAGCCGTTTTGCCAGCGGAATGGAGGGCGGATCGCCAGCACGGCCACCGCTGTAATTATCCAGTCCGATATGAATTTTACCGTCGAGGAAGGTGCCCACGGTCAGCACTACGCTCTTCGCCCGGAATTTCAGCCCCATCTGGGTCACAGCACCGACGACGCGATCGTTTTCCACAATCAGATCGTCGACCGCCTGCTGAAAGATCATCAGGTTGGGCTGGTTCTCCAGCGCCGTACGCACCGCCTGACGATAGAGCACGCGATCGGCCTGAGCACGTGTTGCCCTGACAGCCGGACCTTTGCTGGCGTTTAGTATCCTAAACTGAATGCCAGCCTGATCGATTGCATGGGCCATCAGACCCCCCATGGCATCCACTTCCTTCACCAGATGTCCTTTGCCAATGCCACCGATCGCTGGGTTACAGGACATTTGTCCAAGCGTATCAATGTTATGGGTGAGTAACAGGGTTTGCTGACCCATTCGGGCTGCCGCCATTGCGGCTTCGGTGCCCGCATGACCACCACCAATTACGATGACGTCAAAAGGATCCTGATAAAACATGAAGTGGTACCTCGGTTGATGAACAGGCAGGATCGTCGTCCTGGGGCGTGGATTCTACTCAAATTCCGCCTGGGGTGAAAGCTGCGGGATCCTCTGGTTTTAAAAGAAAGGATCTTAGATCTGTATATGATCTTTCTGTTAGATCTCTTATTAGGATCGCCGGTTTCTGTGGATATGTGCCAGAACACCAGTCACAACAAGCGATTAGCAAGGATCACTAGCTGTTAATGATCGGTGATCCTGATCCGTATAAGCTGGGATCAAAATGGCTACTTATGCACAGCTCAAAAAGCATACTGCGGTTATTCTTTGGATAACTACCGGTTATACGCAGTAAAAGAGGGTAGTTATCCACAAAATAAACGGCTTCAAAAGGACAAAATCAGCATCTTCCACTGGGGATCGTCACTATTTCACGATCCCCGACCAGATTCAGATCGCGCTTTTCCAGTCCATTACCCAGACCCCGGCCGGATCTTCAGGGATCTCATGTTCAAGCACATCGATTTCCAGACGATCGCCGATCCGCTGTGCGCCCTGAGCGATTAACAGTGTTTCTATCTGACGGATCGCGCCACAAAACAGATCATATTCGTGATTACCGAGGCCGACGGCGCCAAACCGAACCTGAGAGAGATCGGGCTGTCCTTCATTGATCGCCTCGAACCATGGCTGCAGATTATCGGGAATTTCACCTGCGCCATGCGTAGAGCAGACCACCAGCCAGATACCTTCCTGCGGCACCTCATCCAGCGCCGGCCCGTGCAGCAGCTGCGTTGAGTAGCCTGCTTCCTGTAATTTCTCTTCCAGATGCTCAGCAACATACTCGGCGCTACCCAGGGTACTGCCACTGATTAAAGTAATATCGGCCATCTTGCTCTCCCGGACATTAAGGCGGGCATTGTACGCTGTGATCAAGCGGTGATCCACCTGTGGAAAACAGGGTTAATTGATCGGGTGATGTGAACGCAGCCGTTGTCAGCCGCTGCATTCATCCGGGATAAGGTTGTACACAGGGGAAACGCGATCAGGGCTTGATGGTTCGCATGATCGGGTTTTGCAGAGAGATCAGGGTTTCTGTTGATTGAATTTCATCAATCGTCTGGATTTTGTTGATGAGCACCTGTTGCAGGGCATCAATCGAGCGGCACATCACCTTGATAAAGATGCTGTAGTGCCCGGTGGTATACCAGGCTTCCACCACCTCATCCAGCGCCTCCAGTTTGCTCAGTGCCGCCGGATAATCGCGTGCGCTCTTGAGAATAATGCCGATAAAACAGCAGACATCAAAACCCAGCTGGCGCGGATCGATGTCGACACGGGTGCCCAGAATAATGCCGGCCTGTTTCATTTTTTCCACCCGCACATGGATGGTGCCGGGGCTGACATTAAACTGTTTTGCCAGCTCGGCGTAAGCGGTACGCGCGTTATCCAGCAGGGCATTCAGAATGCCGCGATCCAGGTTATCGAGCTGCAAATGTTCGGGCATGACCATCCTCGTTAAGCTGCGTTGAATTCAACAAGGGAGAATGTGCAGCAAAATAGCGAGACAGGCAACAACCGGCAGCGACGGACGCCGCTGCCGGTTCACTTAGCGTTTGCGCCAGACGGTAACCTGGGCCAGTGTGTGCTGGAACTTGCGCGCCGTTTCGCGGATCACAAACGGCTTATCGATCGGATCATCCAGCAGTTCAAAGTCGGCTGCCAGTCGCCGTTGCAGCGCCTGCAGTGTGGTCAGCGCCTCGCCATTTTCCCGTACGCCGCCCAGCCAGTTCTCTTTCGGCGTGTATTCTTCCAGCCAGGTATAAGGCGAGGAGAGCAGCAGGATACCGCCCGGCCGCAGCATCGGTGTCACATCCTGCAGAAAACGTGCGGGCTGACGCAGGCGATCGATCAGGTTAGAGGCCAGCACCAGATCGTAGCGGGCCGGTTGTGGCTTGAGGTTACAGGCATCGCCCTGCACGAATTGTATGCGCTGCGCCAGATCACCATCCAGCCCGAAATCTTTCAGGCGCACCTGACGATACTCCACCAGATCACCCTCCTGCGGCACCACATAGCGAAAATCTTCCCCACTGGTCAGCTGCAGTGCCACGTCGATGAAGCGCGCCGAGTAATCCATGCCGGTGACGCGTTCAAAGTGGCGGGCCAGTTCAAAACTGGCGCGTCCGGTGGCGCAGCCGATATCCAGTGCTTCAGTCTGTGACGTGGTGTATTTCAGTGCCAGCTTCACCAGGCTTTCAGCGTAATTATCCACGCCGAAATAGCGCGGGCCATACTGGAAGTCGAGATACTGCGACACCATGGCATCAGTTTCATACGGGTTCAGCGTCATACTTTCCTGATGGCTGGAGACCACGTAGCGGAATCCGGCGTGCTGGAAGAAATGACGGCGGAATGCATAGCGCGCCGATTTCAGCGCCTCGTTACCGGTCGAGATCCAGCTGCCGCCTTTAATCAGCGAATGCTTGCCATCAAAGGTCGGCGTAGAAAAGTCATCGTAAAGCGGATGAACTTTGAAGCCTTCAAAGCCGTTAGTCGGCGTAGTGGTCCATTGCCAGACGTTGCCGACAATATCGAAGAACTCGCCCTGGGCGAACTGATCGACCGGAGAGGAAGAGGCCCAGTACGCCAGATTGATATTGCCGGGTGCCTGTTCCCAGTGCGGCTGATCGCCCGCCACCTGCTCGCGCAGCTGGTACCACTCGGCTTCGCACGGCAGCTGAATCGGCATTCCGCTCTGGTCGGCTTTCCAGCGACAGAAAGCGGCCGCTTCCAGCTGGTTCACTTCTGCTGGCCAGTCCCACGGCATCGCCACTTCTTCACACATCAAGCGCAGTTTAAGCTGATCGGGCATCGCGGGTGTGCCGACCCAGAACGTCGGCATCTCAGTCTGGGCAAACTGGCACCAGCCCCAGCCTTCGTCATCCCACCAGCGCGCCTCCTGATAGCCGCCCGCCCTGACAAACTCAAAGAATTCGGCATTGCTGACCAGCATCTTGCTGGCTTTGAACGGCTGCAGCGCAACCTGCTGGCTGCCGTACTCATTATCCCAGCCGTAGGTATCATCAGTTTTGCCCAGCGTAACCGTACCGCCGGGCATCGAAATCAGGCTATTGGCCGGCACATCCTGACGCTGGTGGCGCGCCAGCGGACAGACTGGCCAGGCGGGCTGCGGCGTCACCCAGTCAACGGGCAGCTGGCGGATCAGCACGCTGGAGGTTTCCAGATGAATACGCTCATGCTCGATCCCCATCAGGATCACCCACGCCGGACTGTCCCACTGGATCGGTAAGCTCAGCGGCAGGGTCTTGATCAGATCGCTGATTAGCGCTTTGACCCGGCGACGATAATCACGGACCTCATCAATGGTCGGCCACGTGTAGTGGTTGTCGTTGAGATCGTCCCAGCTCATCTCATCGACGCCAATCGCCATCATCGCTTCAATCCGGTCGTCGAGGCGCGCATCAATATAGCGTCCGGCCATCAGCTTATTAATGTAGAAGGTCGCCGTGTGGCCAAAATAGAAGATCAGCGGATGGCGCAGCGGAATGGCTTTGGTAAACCAGGCCTGCGGATCGGCCAGGCAGGTAAACAGGCTTTCGTACTGTTCCCATGTCTGGTGGAAATAGCTCAGCAGCTCGGCTCGTTTTTGTTCAATATTCTGGCCGGAGAGCAATAACGTACGCGTCGGCGCAGGCAGATCGCGATGAGAATGGACGGGTGTCACAAGGTGCTCCAGATTGCTGAGTAAGTGAAACGGTTATTCACTATAGCAAAGAAGCATTTCTGCCTGATGACTTAACGGCGCCAGTGGCGCAGCAGGCGGCTTTTCATGCCGGTATCGAAGCGCCAGATATGGTCGAAGATGCGCATAATACCGGGCTTGCCGTGCGTCGACATCGCCACAGCGTGAAAACGTTGCTGATTATGTCGCTGACGCTGTCTGATGGCGCCGATCACCTCTTCCGGCAGACGCTGGGCAATAAAATCGGAGACGATCACCGCATCCGCCTCCTGCCAGAGCACCCCTTCCATGCGGTTCACCACGGCGGAAAGACAGGCGGCCAAATCGGTGCCGCCACGAAAACGCTGACTGAGGAAGCGAATCGCCTGCTCAAGGCCATCATCGCCGGTCAGTTCATAGCCGATCACCTCATGGGCGAACAGCATAATATAGCAGCGACGCCGATCGGCCAGTGCCACTTTGAGTAACGCCAGACAGAACGCTTTGGCGCAGCGCTCATTAAAACCGCCCATGGAACCGGAGGTATCGACGCAGACAATAAACGGCCCGCGCGGCTGCTCCTCATGCTGCTGGTGGCTGACCGGCCGCAGCGTCACTTTTTCATGCCAGGCGTCGCCCTGCAGTTTGTAAGTCAGCAGGCGTTTCTCCACCAGCCGGCGATAAAACTCCAGCTCCAGCTCGCTGATGCTCAGTGCGGCCAGTTCCGGTGGCAGCAGGCGCAGCACATCATCACTCTGATGAATGCCGCTGACCTCTTCCGGCACGGCCGCCGGTTCATGAACCAGCTGATGAAACGCCTCCAGCGGTGCATCCTGTGACGGTACTGATTTCGCTTCCCGGCTGCGGCCAAGCTGCTGGGCCAGTTTCAGCAGCTCCGGCTGCTGCGCCAGAAAATCGCCGTATTGCAGCATCAGCTGGTAATCGCCCGGCTGCAGCGAGGCTTTACTCATGTCCCATAACCGGCCGGCTGCGGCTTCGTCATCGTCGCTTAGCATCGGGGCCAGCTGCCCACTGAGCGCCATACGCTGCTGCAACTCGGCCAGCAGGCGTTCGCGCTGCTGCTCCAGCAGTTGCTGATTCAGCGTCAGGGTTTGCAGCGTCAGGCTCAGCCGCCAGCGCTGTAAAAACAGCGTATGTTGCGCACTGCTGAGATGATGAATGTCGGTATGCTGTAGCAGCCGGCGGGCTTCATCGATAAAGGGGGAAGGCAGACGTTCAAGGGTCTGAAGCGTGGCGTCGAGCTGATGGCTGAACTGACGATCGCTGAGCAACTGCACCCGCTGAAACAGCTGAAACTCCTCCGCCAGCACGGCAGGCACCGGCGTGGCTTTCAGTTCAGCGCTGATTTCCGCTTTCCAGCGCGGTACATCGCGCAGCAGCGCCTTTTTAAGGCCGGGGAATTTTTCAAAAAACAGCGCCAGTTGCGGTGATGCCAGCAGCGCGATAATTAACTCTTCAATCAGTTCGGTTTCGCCAATTGAGAGCAGCGTGCTGAGCGTCTCCACTGAGATCATTTACGCGCCTGTTTCAGCTGTTCCGCCACATCCTGCAGGCTGGTTTCAACCCGCGCCAGCCAGTCATCACTGATAAACAGGCAGCGCTGATGCTGGCTGAACAGGTGGCGCTGACTGCGTAACTCACTCTCCAGCGTATCCAGCGCCTCGGTGATTTCACCTGGCAGCTGATCGCTGTTGCTGACGCCAGGCAGCGTCAGACGTGAAGATTGCAGACTGACGTCGCGTATCGCCAGACAGTGTTGCGCATCGACCTGCAAATCCAGCGCTTGCGCAAAGCCAATCCCATTGAGTTTGCCGCGGATGTCGCCACCTTTTTGCAACCACTGATTCAGTGCGTCACGGGCGATCACCAGATGCGTGACCTGCATATCATGCAGCGTCAACGGCTGTTGCAGCATCAGGGTCAGCTGGTCATCGGTGAGGCTTTCCGGCAAATCGTAATGCGGTTTGCGGCTGAACATGCCGCTGTGTTTCTCCAGCGTGATCGCCTGCGCCATACTCTGTTGCTGCTGTAAGGCCATACGGCGTGCTTTGATCTGCTGCAGTCTGAGCAGCATCGGCTGCTGTTGCCAGGCATATTGCGTCATTAACAGATCGATTTCGCGCTCCAGCAGCTGCATTGAGGCGACGTCGTGCCACAGGCAATCTTTCAGCAGGATCAGGTCGATGGGCGCGATGGTGTTGCGGCCGCTGTAAAAGGCGCTGGCCTGCAGCAGGTGGATAGCTTTCTTCCAGCGACGATCGGAGATATAAGGTGCGGCGGGCTGGCTCTCCAGCTGCTGGCGCAGCTGGTAGATCAATTCAAATACCGCATCGGGCAGGCTCACCTGGCTGATGCCAAGCTGCCACTGGGCGTACTCTTCATCGCTGATGCGCAGCGATTCTGCCACCGGATTGGCATTTTCATCCTGCTGATGGGTCAGCATACTGCGGAAGTTCTGCTTCTCATGCACGTTATCCAGCCATAAGCGGATCAGCATTCGGTCATACAGCGCTTCCAGGCCGCTGTCCGCTTCCGGCAGTTCATTGGAGGCGGTCACCAGCAGCCGCATCGGGATTTTTTCTTCGCTGTCACCGTTGCGGAAGCGGCGTTCATTAATCGCAGTCAGCAGCGTATTGAGAATGGCCGGACCGGCTTTCCAGATCTCATCCAGAAAGACAATCTCCGCATCGGGCAGATACCCTTTAGTCAGGCGCTGATAGCGACCTTCATCTTTCAGTGCCTGAATCGACAGCGGGCCGAACACCTCTTCAGGCGTCGAAAAGCGGGTCATCAGGTATTCAAAAGCGCGGGCGTGCTGGAAGGCATATTTCAGGCGGCGGGCAATCAGACTCTTGGCGATGCCGGGCGGTCCCAGCAGGAACACACTCTCACCGCTGAGCGCGGCCAGCAGGCAGAGGCGAATCGCATGGTGCCGCTCATACAGCCCTTTTTCTAACGCATTGCTGAGACGAGAAATTCTTTCTGCCAAAAGATGGGGTTGAGCCATAATCACATCAATGTCCTTACAATCGTCGGGCCGCCGCGCTTAAGCAAGCGCCTTACTCTATAGATAATGATGCGTGAAAGCGTTGATAGCTGTCAGCTTTTTTGTTTCAGAAGATTCGGTGAGCTGAAATGCGTCTGCAAGCAGCGGCTTATCAGGTAAAAAACGCGCCGTCGCCGCGACGGTAAGGTGACCGGGTATAGGAATTTTCGGCAATACGTGCATACTGTGCGCTTTTTGATGGCTTGAGCGAGGGGTTTTTACACCTCTTAGACTCCAACAAAAGATAACTTTCTATGAGCTCGGATAATAAGCAGTCTCTTGGTGGGCTAACGCTGGCCGCAATTGGTGTTGTCTATGGGGATATTGGTACCAGTCCGCTTTATACCTTGCGTGAATGTCTCTCCGGCCAGTTTGGCTTCGGCGTAGAACGGGGCGCGGTATTTGGCTTTCTGTCGCTGATTTTCTGGCTGCTGGTGCTGGTGGTATCACTGAAATATATCAGCTATGTCATGCGGGCTGACAACGCTGGCGAAGGCGGTATTCTGACTCTGATGTCGCTGGCGGGCCGTCATACCGGTGCCCGTGCCACGGCGGTACTCGTGATCATGGGCCTGATCGGCGGCAGCTTCTTTTATGGCGAAGTGGTGATCACACCGGCAATTTCAGTGATGTCAGCGATTGAGGGCCTTGAGATTGCCGCACCGTCGCTGGATCCGTTCATTGTGCCGCTGTCGATTGCGGTGCTGACGCTGCTGTTTGCGATTCAGAAACACGGGACCGGTATGGTCGGCAAGCTGTTTGCGCCAGTAATGCTGCTGTGGTTCCTGGTACTGGCGATCCTCGGGGTTAACGGCATCATGAAGAACCCGGAAGTGCTGCAGGCGCTGAACCCTGCCTATGCGGTCAACTTCTTTATGGAGTACAAATCGGTCTCCTTCTTCGCGCTGGGCGCGGTGGTACTGGCGATTACCGGCGTGGAAGCGCTGTATGCCGATATGGGCCACTTCGGTAAAATCCCGATCCGGCTGGCGTGGTTTTCAGTGGTGCTGCCGTCTCTGGTGCTGAACTATTTTGGTCAGGGCGCGCTGTTGCTCAGCGACCCCAAAGCGATTAAGAACCCCTTTTTCCTGCTGGCGCCAGACTGGGCGCTGATCCCGATGCTGATTCTGGCGACGCTGGCAACCGTCATCGCCTCGCAGGCGGTGATCTCTGGCGTCTTCTCGCTGACGCGTCAGGCGGTTCGGCTCGGCTACCTGCCCGGTATGCGGATCATTCATACTTCTGAGCGTGAATCGGGCCAGATTTATATTCCGATGATTAACTGGGTGCTCTACTTTGCGGTGCTGATTGTGATTATCAGCTTTGAGCACTCGAGTAATCTGGCGGCGGCCTACGGTATTGCGGTGACCGGCACCATGGTGCTGACCTCGATTCTCTCCTGCACCGTCGCGATCAAAAACTGGCACTGGCATAAGCTGGCGGTTGGGGTGATTCTGCTGCTGATGCTGTTTATCGACGTGCCGCTGTTTACGGCGAACCTGGTTAAAATCTTCTCGGGTGGCTGGTTGCCGCTCTGCCTCGGCCTGGTGATGTTTATCATTATGACGACGTGGAAAAGCGAACGCTTCCGCCTGCTGCGCCGGATGCATGAGCACGGTAATTCACTGGAGGCGATGATCGCCTCGCTGGAGAAAGCGCCGCCGGTGCGGGTCCCTGGCACCGCGGTCTATATGTCGCGTGCGCTGAACGTTATCCCGTTTGCCATGCTGCATAACCTCAAACACAACAAAGTGTTACATGAGCGGGTGGTGCTGTTAACGCTGCGCACTGAAGATGCGCCTTATGTGCACAACGTACGGCGTGTCACCATTGAGCAGCTCTCCCCAACCTTCTGGCGGGTAGTGGCCAGCTATGGCTGGCGTGAAACACCGAACGTGGAAGAGATTTTCCATCGTTGCGGGCTGGAAGGGCTGAACTGCCGCATGATGGAGACCTCCTTCTTTATGTCGCACGAGTCGCTGATCATCGGCAAACGGCCGTGGTATCTGCGGCTGCGCGGCAAGCTGTTCCTGGCGTTGCAGCGTAATGCGCTTCGTGCACCGGATCAGTTTGAGATCCCGCCAAACCGGGTCATTGAACTCGGTACGCAGGTCGAAATTTAATCGAGATGACCCGCCTGACCGGCGGGTTTTTTATGACCAGCGCAGCGTGACACACAATCCGCTGTTGGGCCGCCGGCTGAATGTTAACTGCATCGCGTGCAGCTGAGCGATGTTACGCACAATCGATAACCCCAGCCCGCTGCCACTCTTCTCCTGCCCGGGTGGCCGCCAGAAACGTTCGCCTAAGCGTTGCAGATCGGCTTCATTCAGGCCGTCCCCGTTGTCCTCGACTGACAGACTGTTGGCCTGAAGCCGCACGTCTACCTCGCTGCCGGCAGGCGTATAGCGAATCGCATTATCCAGCAGATTACGTACCAGCAGTGACAGCAACAGCGGATTACCCTGAATCTGCGGATCGGCGTCAGCATGCAGGCGCAGCGTGACGCCTGTTTTATCCGCCAGCGGCAGTTGTGCCGCCAGCGCATCCTGCAGCGTCTGTTTTAACGACACCGGTTCGAAAGCGTTGCGGGCATCATCCGCTTCCACCCGCGACAGCGTAAGCAGCTGATCCACCAGCCGGGTCGCGCGCGCAATGCCGGTATCCAGCTGTTTCAGCGCATGGGTTCGCATCGTTTCATCGTCAGCGGCCAGCTGAATCACTTCACTTTGTACCTGTAAGGCGGCCAGCGGACTGCGCAGTTCATGCGCGGCATCGGAGGTAAAGCGCCGCTCGCGATGTATCATTGCGTTGATACGACCAAACAGGCCATTCAGCGCGATCACTAGCGGCTGGACCTCTTTCGGCACCCTTTCAGCCTGTAATGGCGTACCATCATCCGGCGCGCGTTGCGCTAACTGCTGCGCCAGCTGCTTCAGAGGGCGTAGTTCTGACCAGACCAGGCTGATTAACAGCAGCAACATAAAAGGAAGCGCGATCAGCCAGGGTAAGACGCTGGCGTTCATCAGGTCACGCGTCATGTCATCGCGATACTCCCACTCCTGACCCACTACCACGCGAAACTGCTTATCTGGCGTGGTCAGCCAGACCAGGCGCCAGCTGTCATCGTCATTGGTGAGCTGGCCATCATGAAAGCCCTGATAATCTGCCTCAAACGGCAAGTACCTGCCGTTATCGCCATCGTTCATCACCTGTCTGCCGTCATGGGTAAAGACGGCAAATGCCAGCGCGTCATCATCCTGATCGCCGCGGTGATGTCGCAGCAATTGTTTGGTTTTTGGCAGCGTAGCGTTGTCCAGTGAAGAGAAATCAAGCGTCAGCAGGCGTTTTGCCAGCAGCATTTGCTGAGTATCAAACAGCTCGTTAATCGTTTCCCGCGTCTGATGCCATGCACTGAGGCTGGCGCTGGCCCAGCAGATGCCGAGCAACAGCACAAAACCGATGCCGAGCCGCAGGAACAGGCTTACCGATCGCATTCAGCCGCTCCCAGGGTATAACCCACACCGTGCAGAGTGCGGATAAACTGGCTGCCGAGTTTCTTGCGCAGATGATGGATATGCACTTCTACCGCATTACTGGAGACGTCAGCGTCCCAGCTGTAGAGCTTCTCCTCCAGCTGGCTGCGGGTCAGCACCCGGCCAGGATTGCGCATAAACAGCTCCAGCAGTGCCAGCTCACGACTTTTCAGCTCAATCGCTTCGCCGTCACAAAAGACGCTGTGGCTGTCAGGCATCAGTACGACCTTGCCGTGACGTAACTCGGGTTGCATCTGACCATGCCGGCGACGAATCAGCGCCTGCAGTCGGGCGGCCACTTCGGTCAGGGCAAAGGGCTTGCAGAGATAGTCATCGGCACCCATCTGCAGGCCTTCAACCCGCTGATCGAGCGCATCGCGCGCCGTCAGGATCAGCACCGGTACATCCTGTCCCTGCTGTCGCCACTGTCGCAGAATATCCAGCCCGTCACGTTCGGGGAGGGAGAGATCGAGCACCACCGCATCCCACGGCGCGGCGTTTAACGCCTGAAATCCGGCCTCGCCGGAAGTAAACCAGTCGACGCTAAATCCCAGTTTACCCAGTCCCGCTTTAATCCCGTCGCCAATTAAGCGGTCGTCTTCTATCAATAAAATACGCATCATTTCTCCCTGCGTTGATAGCGTTTTATACGAAGCAGACCGCGGCTTGTACAGCTGATTTCGGCGAAAATGGCTTATTTTTTCCTCTTAAGAAGCTGTTAAGAACCTTATGGTCAACTAGGCTCAACAAAACGAAACACATCATGGAAAAGAGGTGACAAAATGAAAAAGCACGCTGCAATTTTAGCTGTCG